>Ga0160420_100283_pt1 | contig 26353 bp, 17 predicted proteins | sample CelAP2metagpilot_FD_108197 | JGI IMG/M metagenome (GOLD analysis project Ga0160420, IMG submission 108197) | Phycosphere-associated microbial communities from algal ponds in Kailua-Kona, Hawaii, USA - Cellana AP2-5-5 metagenome pilot | ecosystem: Engineered > Artificial ecosystem > Aquaculture >... | reverse complement strand
GGGGGGGGGGGGGGGGGGGGGGGGGGGGGGGGGGGGGGGGGGGGAGGAGGGGGAGGGGGGGGGGGGGGAAGGGGGGAGGGCCGAGTTTCACCTTTAGCTTCTCGCCGGGGGATGTATTTGGGAGTGGCAAGAGGGGAGTGGTGGGGAGGAGTCCGGCTCTGTTGCGCGGGAGGGAGGGAGGGAGGGGTGACGGGGAGGGGCTGAAGGAGGGGAGGAGGAGCGAGGCGGGATTGAGGACAAGGGCGAAGGAGGGGGAGAGAGATGGCGGCATTACATCGGCGGCATGGAAGCAATTGGTGCCCGATTTTGATGTGACAGAGGGAGCGCAGGCGTTAGGGAAATCTTTAACGAGCCTGACGAAGGGCCTGAAGAAGGGGCTGCTTGGCGGGGAAGGGAAGAGTAAGAAGGATATAATCAAGCTGCCACCGCGACGACGGGTGCTATTTGATGACGATGACGATGATGATGATGACGAGGAAGGGGATGGGTTTGGGCGTCTCGGAGGGGTTGGAAGAGGGAAAAAGGACGGCACGGGCGTGGCGCCGCGAGCAGATCGAATCGGGATCCCTCCACGGGCCCAGCTCCTGGCCCATCGACAACAGCAGCAGCAGCAGCAGCAACAGCAGCAGAGCAAGCATGTCACTACCGCACCATCCAAAGAGCCGATGAGGACGGCCGGGGCCACAACGAGAGCTTCGATTACATCTGCCAAGCGCTCCAGACCGTCCCTCCAGCCGTCTTCCTCTTCCACCTCCTCCTCGCCTTACACCCCTTTTGCAGCACGTGCTGCTGACCCGGCGACGACGAAGAAAAAGGTCGCATTCTCTATCGAAGAGGACGAGGAGGAAGACGAAGGGGAGTTCTGGCTGGCTTCTATGAAGCGCCGTGGAGAAGAAGGCAACAGCGGGAGGCCACTAAGTGGTAGGTCCCGACGCCAGCCCGCCTCATCCTCCTCTTTCTCCCCTTCCTCCTCCACCACCACCCCTTCCTCCTTTGGTTCACGACGGCACCGAAATCTATTTGACGACGACGACGACGATGAGTACGGAAGCGTGGGGGCCTCGGAAAACCCCTCATCCTCCTCCTTCTCCTCCTCAGCGTCGTCGTCGTCACCACCCACCTCGTCCTCCTTCACTTCCCTCTTCTCCTCCAGCGAAACTCGTACTATCCCCAGCAGCAAAAAGCCGCGTACTGAAAGATTTGTGAGGCAGGTTGACCAAGTGACTGGCGGTCGGTTTCCAGGGGTCAGCGACACGCAAGCCCAAGCTAAAGAAAAAGTTGAGGAGCTACGACGACGAACTGCAATGTCCTGGTCGGTGAGAAAGAATGCCGCAGACCGACAAAGGGAGCAAGACGATAAGATATAGAGTTGATCTCGGCACCCGGATATGGGTTAAATTAGGGAAAGAAAGATAGCAAGTAGTAATGTGTGACCGCTGTTAAGGGTTGTGGTTATTGTCGCTGTTGTTGCGGTTGCTCTTGTTCTCGTTCATGTTCTTTCTATTGTTGTTGTTGCGGTTGTTGTATTGATATTGTAATCCTTATTCTTGTGACATTTGTCGCTATTATTGCCGTTGGTTCTTACTGTGACATCGATTCAAATCCTGGTTGAGCTTTATGTGAACCTAAATATCGTGTCTTCTCGTCAATTCTGATAGGCGCGTGTATAACAATCTAGGGCTTGCTGTTGTAATCTATCCTTTCATCTGTGAAAGTAACTTACACTCATTTGGCTCGATGATTTCAAGTGTAGTGGGGGATTGTATACTCAGGTGTCAGCGGAACGACGGGAGAGCTGCTGCGCTTTCGGGAGAGCTGCTGCACTTTTTGTTTCCTGCGGATTTTGGGGCGGAAAGCAGTTCTTTCCGCTCTATCTTTAGGACATTCTAGGATCATATCAATTTTTTGACTTTTGAGACGTATTCTCTTAAGGTGGGGGAGGGTGCTGTGTTGAGGCTGCTCATCAATCAGGTTTTTGTGAGAAGGAATAGAGAAAGAAACATGCAGGTGGTAGATTGGGCAAGTGGAAATCCACACGATTTCATCTTTCGGATATCATAATTGTGGTAAGATGAAACAGGACTTACTTAGGGAATACTTTCTGTACTTTTGATGTAGCATTTTATGCTTTGCATGTTGCTTCGCCAGTATACGGAAAAAGCCGACCCGGAGGAGCGGCGCGACCACAAGGATTCAGATGTGTCTTGTCGTTTGCTGCCTTTTCCCGTACAGGCACGCCTCTCTACCACATCATGATAGCAGCATGCAGGAAGGACCAAAAGGGACGCTGTGGCTGTACATATGACGATGTGTCGTGGGAAAGGACGAGCGGGTCTCAGAACCATTCGTTTCTACCCGACCCACTTCGCCTCGCTTCAATGTGCAACAATCCTGCATGTCCCTCACCCCTCCTTCCCTCACTTTAAAACACCACAAACAGGCATTTTTGGGTGGGCTTGTTGTAGAATAAGAGGAGTAGAGGCAGCAGCATCACGAGAAGCAGCAGCAGCCCGGACACACGACAATGTTGGGGAGAAGAGCGATGGGGGAAGCTTTCCTCCTCTTGGTGGTTGTCCTCTTGGCGGCCGTAAAGGTGCAAGCGGACTCGGCAGACCTCTACGCAGTACAGTGCGCCAAGGTAAGAGAGGCTAAAGGTGTGATTGAGGATATGAGGGGAGGAAGGGGCTGGAATGGCTCTCTGGCCTCGTCCTTGTTGGGTGATATTTCTCGTCGACGATGATGATGGGTGAGCCCCCGTGAGACATGTTCTCAAGGGCTTGTGGTGTAAATGATGGGACTTCAAGACCAAGCAAGAGGAAGGATTTTTCGTCTGTGCATATCTTGAGAAATCGCGTGGAAGAGTCTTGTGACGCCGAGCTCATTCATTTCCCCACCCTACACCTCAAACCCCCATTTCCATCTCACCTCCCTCCCACCTCTGGTCTCCCTCCGTCCCCTCCGATAGGCCTTCGGAAAAGCTCTAAAGGCCGCGACTGCCGAGATCGAGTCCTTAAAAAGCGAAGTAGCAGAAGGCAAGCTTGTTTCCAATTTTGGTGCCAAGGCCGATGCGATCTGCAATACTGCCTTGAGCACCTTCGCGATGGAGGCCCCGGACGCCGACAAGGATCCTATCAAGGTTCAGATTCACGATAAGCAAGTGGAGGAGCTGGAGAAATCGATGGACCCGCCCCTGAATGTCTTGTTCATCCGTCAGTTGCTCACTCTGCGTGATAAGGCCCTACAGCGGTACAAGACCCAGGCGAAGGGGACGGAGACGAGCGATTACGAAGCCATGCAAGCCGCCGATGCCTACTTCTCCTCGGAAGCCGAGGCCTGCGTCCGCGCCGGATCCGACTGGGATTACGCCGCCGAACGTGCCAGTCTGCAGCAAACCATGAATTTCATCGCTCAGAAGAACAAGAAGCTGCTCGACGTCAAGTCTCAAGCTGCCCAAACCCAGCAGCAAACGATGGCCCTCCTCCAACAGCAGCAATCCCAAATGATGCAACTCCAGAACGCCCTCGGCGGCGGCTCCCCCCTTAACCTGGGCCTAAGCTACCGTATCCCCGATACGAACATCAATGTTCAGTACACTTTCCAACAGGGGCGAACCAACGTCCAGTTTACATGCATTCCTGATGACCAAGCTCCCTTCCTGGGCCCGCAGGGTTTCACGCACGGTATCGGCCCGGGCAACTTGGGAGTAACGGTTAATTTGAATGTTTAGATGATTTAGGGGGGAAAGGAGGGAGATAGGGAGGAGGGAGGAGGGGAAGAGGGGGGTTCGCAAAGGAAGAAGAGCGGGACTATAAGAAGAATATCAAAAAAAGCACGAAGAGAAGAGCAGTAGCATCAGCAATATGGAAAGATGCAGATAGTGGATGATATCCTCTTTTGATCGTTTCTGAAGCCTTCGCATATACACTTTTTTGGGTCTCTCGCACTCCTGGTCAATCAGGTACTACATTTATACGAAGCATCACGCCAGCTTCCACCATGTATGCACATTTTTTACTCTCGCATTTATCTCCTCCTCTGCCTTTAATTGACAGTGATCTCCCTCCGCTCAGGAAGACTACGGAGAGGAGGAAGAGGATGAAGAAGTAGGAGGAGGAATAGGCGCATTCGATTTTTGGTAATGTGCGGTTGAGGGAGCCAATCCAAAATCAGATGGTAATTTGGCATTTATATTCAATGCTGAGGCAATCACCCTAATCAAGGCATGATGATGTATGGCATGATGGGTGCAGAACCCTAATTCCCTCCCCAGCGTCGAGGGCAACGAGGCTTGCTCCCCTCCTGCCGATAGAACAAACGCGGCTTGCACGGGCCGAGTCAACGCCTCGTCGGGCAGCGCTTGAATCTCGGTCATCAGTCGGTCCACCTCCCGTCGTGCAGCAGCTAAGTCGCTCTCGATCGCCGTGCCGCGGTCCCGGACGTCGTACTGGATGGTAGTGATGGTCGGAGAGGAGGAGGCTCGAGTAGAGGAGGAAGGAGAGGCAACGCCTTCAAATAACTTGCGGTAATGATCCAAGGAGTGACGTAAATGCTGTCCCATGCTTCCACCTCCAACCAATACACAGGGCTGCGTGTACTGAGCGGGTTGTATTGCAGCGAGCAAGGCACGCTTTTGTCCTAGGACAGCTAAACTGCAGGATCGTACCGACATTGTGCTGATGGTGGGCTTGATACACAGCACAGCGGAAAGGATGGCGGAGCGGTTGAAAGGCAAAGATAAGGCGATACGACGGAAGCTAATGTCAATCTGATCGTGCCTGTGGCCTGTCTATATGTGTGGTATGCTCCTGATAAATAAGTTGTTGAGGGCTGGTTCAAACGGGGCTTGCCGGGTAGGCTTGAAGTACCAAGCCCGTATAGCACGTCTCCAATTCTGCGACAGGTCTACATTCGAAACAAAATGCAAACTTACGCACCTATCAGTGAATAAGTTATTTTCCATCTATGTTTCTTTTCTTCTTTTCTTGTTCGTAGTCTCTTCTTGGTGTCTCAGTCTCGTCTCTGTGAATGTTGATCGAGGTGGTGGTGGTGCTGCTGCTGCTGGTGCTGCTGCTGCTGCTGCCACTGCTGCTGCTGCTTCTTCTTGGTGGACGTTTCCCGTCGGTCGCTGGACCTCTTTTTGAGCTTGGCCATTTTCTTTTATTTCTAATGTCCCTCCGTTTTTCATATCCGTCCATGCTCATCTTTTTTTTCCTCCTCTCTTTTCCTCTCCGATTTCCGCTTTCTGCATTCTGTGTCCCTTTCGAAACGAAGGTGGGAAATCCAGCGATACGCACACACTCATTCGTATAAAAGTCGTTCTCATCGTCCTCCTGCCCCCGTCGTCGCTTCTTCCTCCGCTTGACTTACAACAAAGGAAATCCCCTCTCCCCCATCACTCACGCATTTCGATCGACAGGGAAGAATAAATAAATATATATTGGACAAACAAGACAGCAATTTCTTGCAATGCTAGCATTCCTCGCCTCCTATACCTCTTTCTCCTTACTCTGACATCTCCGAGTCCGACGACTCACTCTCACTTGCCTCCACCCCCTGCTCACTTCCGCTCTCCTCCCCGCTCGGCTCTGCCACTTCCTCCTCCTCTTCCTCTTCCTCCTCTTCGCACTCACTTGCGCTTGCCGCCGTTGCCGCCGCTGCCGATGCTGCCATACTACTCTTTCTTGCCCCCTTTCCCGACTTGGTCGCCGTAGCAATGGAGGAATCTCTCTTCCCCTTCTCCCTCTTTCCCACCGGCGTCGGTGCCACAGACGATTTCCTCGCCCGCTTCACCGCCACTGGCGCAGGCACCTCCTTCTTTCCCTCCTCCTCCATCCGCATCACCTCCTGACTCTGACTCTGGGAATCGGCCCCTCCCCCCCTTCCTCCCTCCCCTTCCTCCACGCTCCAGGGCTTCACGATCGTCCAAAACACCCTGGCCTTCCCCCGCTTCGAATGATTGAACAACCGGTACACGTTCATCGGCGGCAAGTAGAACGTATCCCCCTTCCCCAGAAGAAATCTCGTCGCCATCCCTTCACTGAACGCCTCCTCCCCCAACTCCCCCACCGCCAGCTCCAACGAATTCTTCTCGCAATCCAAGACATGGAACACTTGAGAGCACGGACCAACGTTTTCGGGGTCTTTACCCTTCCTCGGCATCAGGGACATGTGCCCTGCGACCCACCCCGGGTATCCTAGCAACGACGGTTCATGCGCCTCTCGATCATCCGCGGACCGAGCCACCTGCAACACCCTAAAAGCATGCCCAGCTTCCAAAGCGACCCCCTCCTCCTCCTCGTTCTCCAAGGGTCGCATCACCACCTGCTCCTCCCGGATCACCACCCTTCGTGTCGCCCGGAGCGCCTTCCGCTCGTCCCACACCTTGCCCTTCCCGCTACCATCCTTCACATACACATGGCCCGGGTGTTTCTTGTAAACCTTCTCGGGGTCCATCACCCCCAACCCGTCCTCCCTCCCTCTCTCCTCCCCTTCAACGATCTTCCCACGCTTGCTCGTCTTCCCAGCAGTGGCGGTCGACTTCCCTCCCTTTCTCTTCCTCCTCCTCCTCGCCACTGGCGTATCATTTGCCACCACCACCTCCTTCATCATCATGCAATCCACCCCGCCCTCCCTCCCGCCCTCCTTCCTCCTACTCTCATCCACACCCTCCGTGCTCTCCACGGCATACAGCACCCGCTCATTCCTCCAGAACTGCAATGGCTGCACCTTTCTCCTCGTCGACCTTCGCTCCCCTATTCCCCCCTCTCCCCCTTCCTCTCCCTGCAGCAAACTTTTTCCCCCCATCTCACGGTTGTACTCGGACAAGCGCAGGCGTCGAAATCGCTCCTGGGTTTTGCGGCGTTCCTCTCCGTCCTCGCCCCCATCCTCCTCATAGGACGACAATTCCGTGTCTGACTCATTCCTAGGCTTCTCTTTGTTTTGTTTCTTCCTCTTCTCTGCTGTCGCTTTTTTCTTGACCGCCGCGGCCGCAGCAGCTGCTCCTTTCTTCTCCTTCTTGATCTTAGCTGCCGCCGCTGCCTTCTCCTTTTCCTCCTCCTCCTCCTCCGTCCCTTTCACAGGACTCTCTCCGTCAATCCTTTCTTCCCTCCTTCCCTCCTCATCCTCTTCCCCCATATAATCATCACTCCCCCCGGCCGCCCAGTCACCATCAAAACCCCCTCCCTCTTCCCCTCCCATGCTACTCCTTCGTCGTGCCGCCACCGCCGCTGCAGCTGCTGCTGCCGCTTCCGCGTCTTCCTCCCCCTGGAACTCCTCCTCGGTCGGCGCCTCGCTTTCCTCCCCCGAATCCTGTCCGCCCTCCCTCCCTCTCTCCTTCCCGCCACTAGGCCGCAGCACAGCTGCAGACCCTCCCAGGCTTCCCTTCTGGTTGCGAAGAAAGTCCAACCGACGACGAGGGACAGCAGCAGCTGTCGCAGCGGCACCCGTAGCTCGAGCCGGGAGGCTGGCAGGGGTGCTGTCGTCCCTTTCCGCCCCGTCTTCCTCGTCGCTGCGGGCCGGCAAGGAACCATCAAGCGAAAGAGGGGTGGAGGAAGCAGGGAGAGATGACGAGGTGGTCGACAGTATACTGCTTCGTCGAGAGCGAGCCGCCGCAATGGCCTCAGCCGGCAGGGTAGATCGTCGGTTCATCCCTCTACCTCCTCCTCGCTTCGCCATCGACACATCATCACTCAGCGGCATGCCCAAACTACTCACACCACTGCTCCTCCTTCCCATCGTACTTCCCCCACCTGGGGTCGAATCTAGCCCCAGCTCTAACCCATTACTCTCACGTGAATATCTCCCCACACTGTTTCCTCCTCCATTGCCTGCTCCCGCGGCTGCACGACGGGCAGCCCTCCCTCCGGCGCTGCTGCCTCTTTCCGAAAGCTCATCAGCACCCGTTGAAGCGAGCTCCCAAAATGCATCGATGTCTTCGAAACCCTCCGAGTCCTTGCTCACTCGATCATGAATTACCAACCCCGTACGTCTCCCTTGGATATCCTTGAGCTTAGAGGCGATACCACTGGCGTTGGCGGCTTGAGAGGCCCGGTACTTCACCATCTTTTCTTTGTCGCCAGGAGTGGACTGTCTGGCCTGGTTAGGCATCATGGCCTCGAGGGACGCCATTTTTTTTATGTGGCAGAGAGTGACTGCAGATGTAGGTGCTGCTGTTGCTGTCGCTCTCCTATGTGTATGTTAGTGGTAGAGTGGGGTGATGGAGTGGGGTTGGTGAGTGGGGCAAGCAGAGGGGGGGATGATACCGCGATGATGTTGACCATGGAGCCGAAGGAGCGGGAGTGAGAAGGGTGCAAAAACCTTCTCTTCGGCCACCGTTGTATTTAGATGAGGTTTGTGTTGTTTGCTCGCAGTGCGTCGATATGCTGGACAACGCGCCCTCCCATGGGCAGAGGAGATGGGAACGGCCGAGGACAGCACTCCCTTGCCACCGCACCGCCACGTGCTCCTGCCCACCTGCCCCATCACCCTTCTAACATCGTTACCAAATCTGTTCCGCGAGCAATAAGGCACGCAGACGGGTTGCATTGGCCTGGAAATAGGTAGGACTTGGCGCCGCCCCCTTTCTTTTTCTGTGCCCGCGAGCTGCAGAGAAGGCGAGCGAAGGCGTTTCACTCAATCGCTTACTTCGTGTCGGTACTTCACAACCGATACCACCGCAGACGCTGCGCGCCTGAAGAGGCCTCGTAGGTGTGTATGACGACGTGGGGGGGTCGTGGCTTGTTGGTGCCAGGGTGAGAGGCAGTGAAACGATTAAACGATTTGTTGTCTTGCCTAAGGAGAGTTGGTTGTTTCTCGTTGTCAACTATTTGTGATGGAATTCATACCCATACATAAATTCGATTGTCATGCCTTTTTTTTCCAAAAAGTAGTACCGCAGGTCGTCAGGTTTTTCATATTCATTTCTTTTGATTATTTTTGACTCATTTTATTTTCAAAAACAGGGACAGGGGTCTTAGGTAGTGGTAGGCAGGGTGTAGGAGAAAGATAGGCCATCTCGCTCTCATAGACATGCTCTCTCTTATTTATTCATCATGACTCTTATGTTCTTGTCCACGACAAGAGACGATTCAATACGTCATCCTGTGGTTTGGTCGATTACGAAGAGGGGGATGTCTCGGAGCTCGCTGCGGGCACATAGGTGCTCGCCTTTGGAGAATGAGGGAGGAAGCAAGGGAGGGAGGGAGGAAGGGTGCTTATGAGAATGAAATAGAAAACGCATTATAATTTTGGAGATAGCTATTGGTGGTGGTTGATGGAACGAGAATACGTAGAAATCAGCAGTAAGTACAGAGTGAAACACGAGAAAAAGCAAATGGCACAAAAACATGGCCGTCACAACAACAACTGGGTGCTTTGTTTCAAGCTTTGTACGTACCAAGCAAGGTCATGACGGAGAGGCCCACAAGGTGGCAGACCCACCAGAGGAGGGTGGAGGGGAATGACTGTGGGTAGAATAGATTAGGGAAAACATCAGAATCCCGGTGTTTCATTTATGGGCAGGTCGGCTTTTCCTCCCTTCCGCCCTCACATGTTAATAACACCGCACAATGTCTAATCATGTGTTTCAGCGTAGAAGGGGGATAGTCGTCATGCACTACAAGTTCCCGATTCCAGTTTCGCCTTACCTCGTACACACCGCAAGCGAGAAAGTGGAAAAAGAATAGCGTTACGGTGAAGTCGAGGCACTTCTTCGCCCGCTCCACTACCACACACAAAAGCACCGAGCTGTTGGTTTCATCCGTATGAAATGGGAGAGGAAAAAAATAAATCTAATTTGAATAGTTGAGCTAATCTATGGAAACCGTGGATGAGCATGTTTGGATGCGCGATCCTTCCCTCTCTTTTTCCCTCCTTTCTTACCCCGCCACAAAGGACAGTAACAACGCCATCACGTTCAGAAGCCCTTCGGCCGATCCTACTTCCAGACCCTTGGGCGTGAATATTTGTGTCATGGACACGTCCGTACCGAAAATTAAATTAAATCCCATCAAGATTCCCCCCTCGACCAAATAGTACAGGCACTGGCGCAACGAAGAGAGCGAATCGAGCAAGGGAGCGAGGGAGCGAGGGAGCGAGGGAGGAAAGAATGAGTCAAAACATGTGGGGATGATGCAAAGGGTAGGATGAAGAGCTACAAATAGAATACCTGAAGGGCGATGATCTGGTAGACTATCAGCTTGGGGTCAAAGGCTGGGGTGGGAGTAGAACGAGGGGAAGGGGGGATGGACGGGCCGGGGGGGCAAGAAGGGATGGGTCGGTGGTGCGGATACGGGTGTTGTTGTTGTTGTGGGGTAGTGGGGGTTTGGGGTGGTCGGGAAGAGCGGGAAGGGAGAGAGGCAGTAAAGGCACGGGTGGAAGTGCGGTAAGGAAGGTGGCAGGAAAGGGGTGTGAAAATGTGTGTAGAAAAGGGTGGGATGAGCAACGCGGGAAGGCAAAGGGGAATAGTAACATTGCCCTGCATACACCCCTCTCCAAAAACGTACCTTGAGCACCCATGGATGTCGATTAGCCTTCCACCGGCGCAATGAGTGGCTTGTGGAATGCGGCGGAAGAGTGGAATGCGGACTTATTGCTTGGCCTCGGGTCCCCTTCTTACGCAGGCTTTCTGCATCACGATGGGCGTGTATAGTGGCTGCCGACTTGGCGTGTGTGCGTCTCGAAATGGACGGGCGTCAGAGACCAAGGATCTCGTGTGCTTGTAGGGAGGCTGTGTGAAGGTGAAACAAGCACGTGTATCAGGAGTTCTCAACACTCAGGGTTTTACTTTGCATGTGGGCCGCCTCCAGGAGGCCCCTCTCTCTCGCCCAGAAAAGAGAGGTCTTCGGCGAGTCAAGGCGCTGCAGCAACCAGGCACTTCGACGCAGTCAGACGGCGTGCATTAGAAGCGGGATTGATTAAAGCAATTAAGGCAGAGTGAATTCATGCGGATTGTGGTGATATTGTCGTAGATATTCCCTGCTTGGGCCGACCAGGCTTCCTTTTTTCGAAGCCGTCGCACCCCCACACGTCCCTCCGTCCTCGATTCGCTGCCGCTTAGCTAGCGCCTGATTTGACAGCCTTCTTGGCCTCTTCCTAAGGCTGCCATCACTTGCGAGTCGATTTATATTCTGCCGCATCCTTTGTAGGCTCGAAGAAGGCTTTATCTGACCTGCATGCCTTGGGTTGATCGCCTGCGTTTCGAAAACTGAGCTCTTGACGCCTTCATTTTCTTCACTAATCCTATCCACTTTACACATGCACAGGCCGAGGGTTTGCGTACCGAGAGCGGCTGGCCACGACAACGACGACGGGAGGAAGGAGCTAAAAGAAGCTGTGGGCGCCGGAGGGCATCGAACATGGAAGGTGGAAGTGCATAAAGCAAGGCGCGGGTTTAGCAGCGACCACGACCCTTACTCGCTTCGCCCTCCATTCCGCACGTCCTTTCGTCTAGCCGCCAGACTACAGGTAGTGACATCAACCTGCGGTAAGCGACGTCACCAATAGCTGGCTGAGATCCGAAGTGGCTATCGGGTGCAGGAGACGGAAAATGATTGGTCGCTCGGGAAACAGCCGGAGCAACAGTACCAGCAGCAGCAGGCAGCAGCACGCCGCCCTGCCACCACCGCACGCAACGGCAGCAGCATGCACAGCAGCAGCAGTGGCAGCAGCAGCAGCAGGTGGCGACAGCGACGTAAGTATAAATAATCATCAGCCGGCCCCACCAGTGTATGGGGAAGAAATCACCAAAAGCACCGGCACGTCTGTTCCTCAAATGCCCGGCGGTAGGATTAGCAGCGGAGTCAGCGGCGGTGGCGGAGCGGCAGATGGAGGTGTGCAGCAGAACCAGCACCAACACCAGCACCAGCAACATGCGATGAACATCAGCAATCACATCAACAACCAAGCAATGGCGGAGGAGCTCATTGACTCGACCATCCGCAGCAGCGTGGCGCCGGCGCGGGAGGTGTCTTACAGTGTGTGTGGGACAGTATTCAAGGTGGATAAGGTCTATCAGGATTTGAAGCCAGTGGGCAAGGGATCGTATGGCATTGTCTGCTCGGCATCAAATTCGGAGACGAATGAGAACGTGGCCATAAAGCGCGTATCTCCCATCTCCACCCACGTCATCGATGCCAAGCACGTCCTGCGAGAAATCCGAATGATGCGTCATTTAGGCACACACGAGAACATAATTACCCTTAAAGACCTCTTTCTCCGAGAATCTGAAGACGAGCTCTACATCGTCATGGAGCTCCTCGACTCTGATCTCCATCGAATCATCCAATCTAAACAAGCGCTTTCGGACGCCCACTTCCGCTTCTTCATGCACCAAGTCCTGAAGGGCCTGAAATTCCTTCACGACCACCGCATAATCCACCGCGATCTCAAACCTGGCAATCTTCTTGTCACGCGCTCCTGTGAGCTACGGATCACCGATTTCGGCCTCGCCCGGGCTCGGCCCGCGGGGAAAGGTCCAAATCCCGATGAGTCGATTGAAGAGCCCATGACTGAGCACGTGGTTACCCGCTGGTATCGACCGCCAGAACTGATGCTGTGCCCTGACGGGTTGTACGATTACGCGGTGGACATGTGGAGTGTTGGGTGCATTTTTGCTGAGCTCTTGGGCAGGAAACCCTTGTTTCCCGGTAAGAATTTCGTCCATCAGTTGACATTGATATTTGATGTGATTGGCGCGCCGAGGGCACAGGAGGTCGCGCACGTGAAGAGTAGTCAAGCAAAGCGTTTCTTGGAGTCAGTGGCCGCGAAGAAGAAGGTGCCGTTTGCGACGCTTTTCCCTGAGGCCAGCCGGGAAGCATTGTCGTTGTTAGGGTCGCTGTTGGTGTTTGACCCTTCCAATCGATTAACGGTCGATGAGGCGTTGGGCCATAAGTACTTTGAGCCCTTGCGGAACTCGGCGCAATTGCAGCAGCAGCAGCTGGCGGCGGAGGCGGCTCAAGCGTTGTTGCCTCCCCCAAAGCTGGATTTTTCGTTTGAACAAGGACATCTGAGCAAGGGGCAGCTGAAGCACATGATTTATAGGGAGGTGGAATCGTTTAGAAGGGAGAGGAGGGAGGCTTTGGGGCTGGGCCCGGAGGAGGAGACGGAGGAGGTGAAGGATGGAAATGTAGCAGAGAAGGCTATGGAGGAAGGCGTAGAGGTAGCCGGGGAGGGAAGGGAGAAGGACGGGATGGAGAGAGTGCCGGGGGTTGTGAAACCTGTCGGAGGAGCGCAGGGACTGGCGAGTCGACGGCCCTCGGCTATTTCGAGGGGAGCTGCTGCTGTTGCCGCAGCTGCAGCATCTATGGGCAGGAGACCGCCCACCACCTCCCGGCATTTGCAACAACAGCAACAGCAGGCAGCCGCTATCTCCTCCTCTTCCTCGCCCTCCCTGGACTCGGACGACGGCCTAAATCCCACTGATCTATCCGCTTCCGTCTCATCTACCACCTCCACCACCATGTCCCAAGCTCCCACTCAACGCGCGGGCATGAACATTAACCACAACGCCAGCAATAGTCAACACCAACTCAGCGGCAGTGGCTGCCCTGGTCCTCATGAGCAGGCTTCGACGGGGTATTTCTCCGCCTCCCAAGCCTCCTCTCAATTCTCTGTGTCTGGTGCATCGTCAGCATCGGGTACCGCCAGCAGCAGCGCGGCAGGCCCAACGCCGCCTTTGCAGCGGTCATGGGGAAATGGAAGTGGGAGTGGAGGCGGGGGAGGGAGGGATCGGCAGAAGCGACTGCAGAAGAAGCAGCAGCAGCAGCAGCAGCAGCAGCAGCAGCATGCCATGTATTGTAGTAGTCAGCAACAGCAGCTTCCTTCTGCACCTTCCTCCATGGCGGCTTGTCCTCTCATCGACGCAGCTGCGGGGATGATGCCCATAAACGATCCCTACTCCTCCCACCGCAAGAATCAACCTCAGCCTCCCACCTTCACCCAGACACACCCCTTGCCCAGCATTCACGGTCACCATCTTCACAGTCAGGAGCTATCTGCTGCTGCTCCTCAGTCTCATCATGACCAACCCCATGCTCAACAGTGGCAGCGGCGGCGGGCGGTTGAAACCAGTAGCAATAACAGCAGCAGTGGTAGCAGCAGCAGTCGTCCTCAAGAGCGAAGGAGGAAAGGCAGCAGCAGCAGCAGCCGGGGGGGCAGCTATGGTGCGCGTCTTATCGAAGAGGAGGGCGAAGACGAGGAGCATGTGGTTGATGATGGCATGGAGGGGGCAAGTGAGGGAGGGGAGGAGGAAGAGAATCAGGAATTGGAGAATGACCCAGGGCACCGCAACCACTGCATGGTGGGAACCGCGAGCACGGCCTCGATGAGTGCCGTGAGCAGCAACAGTTGCGGCAACGGCTACACCATGCGGGGGGGGCATAACTACTTGCACGACACGGCAACAGGAGCAGCAGCAGCATTCACGGCCATGGCGGGTGGAAAAAAGGGAGGAACAGGCGGGGAAGGGAAAGAGGATGAAATGGAAGTAGAGCAGGACGGCCACCAAGAGGGAGGGAAGAAGTTCTACTCTTCCGAAGGGATGGATGTGGTGGGAAATCCCGGTATGAATTTCGCTTCATTTGTGTCGTTGGGGCGAAGAAAGCACAGTCAGCGTTCGCCTTACGAAGGTGCTAGCCATGGGAGCGCGCCCTTGCCTCAATCCTCCTCTTCCTCCTCCACCTTTGCTCACGTGTCCAGTGTACTGCAATATGCCGCCTATCCCTTGACCTCCAGCAGCAGCAGCAGCAGCAGCAGCAGCAGCAGTAGCAGCAGCAACAACAACAACAACAACAACAACAACAGCATCAGTAGCAGCAGCATTAGTAGTAGCAGCAGCAGGAGTAGTAATAGTAGCAGCAGCAGTGGTAGTGGCAGCAGTAGTCGCGTGGGTGTTGGAGGGGGGAAGCGCCGTCACTCAGGCGGAGGAATGCCCTCGACCTCCTACCATCCTCTCCTCCAGCAGCACCAAACTCTACTCCAATCGCAGCCACTCCTCTATCATCAGCAACACCACCTCTCTAACTACCACCACCACCACCACCACCAGCAGCAGCAGCCGTCCGCTGACCTATACCCGGGTACGTCCATTCTTTCTTCCTCCTCTTCCTGGCCTGCTCCGGGCTTAGCCCCTGCAGCGGCGGCTCTACTGCCCTCTCTCGGGGGAGCAGGGGCGATAGACGGCATGGCGGACGGAGCCTTTGGAATAAGGGGTATTTCCTTGCAGCAGCAGCAGCAGCAGCAACAGCAGCAACAGCAGCAAAACCTTTTGCACCATCAGCAGCTTCATCAGCAGCAGATATTCTCTCACTTGCAGCAAGGAGCCGGAAGAGATACCAATGAGGCTGACTTCCAGCAGCAGCAACAGCAGCTCCAAACACCAGTGCCCGCAGCAGCAGCAGCAGCAGCGGCAGGGGGGAACGGACCGTTACCCGTCCATCGGACATCGCTCCACCAACGCCTCGTCCAAGCAGTCGTCAATTCCAAATCGCCTAGTACGTTTATGTCCTGGCAAAAGATTGGCACCTCTGCCCTACCTGTTCCCTCGCCCAGCAAGGCTGCTGCTGCAGATGGAGCTGTTGCTGCTGCGGCTGCTGCTCCAGGAAGCAACAGTAAGCAGGCAGGTGTTACCCGTCCCTCGGCGGGGGGTTCGACTTCGAGGAATTCATGGTGATAAGGTTACAGGATGGATAAGAAATGTTTAGGAAACGCCTATCGTTGGTAGAGAATTCAAGTTTGCGTATGTGTGTTTGTGTGTGTGAGAGTGAGAAGCGAGACCGAGGAAGACAGAGAAAAGGAGTAGATGACTCACTCTCACGGGATTGGAGGAGGATAGAACGAAAGTACGTTTTTGATAGAAACTTATCAGCCTGGGTGCGTATGTACGTGTGGGTGGGTGCAACTGTCGTTGGCAGGAGGAAAGGATGAGCGAAGAGAAAGGGAAGCAGTCTTTTCTCTTCTCTATATGATGCTTTTCTTCATTTGGGCCTAAAAGGTAACTACATAGGGAAAGCACAAAGACAGAGCGTCAAGAAATAGTCCAATGCATGTTTGTGGAGGAAGAGAAGTGTTTCCATGAGAAACTTAGAAGGAGAATAGACGTGGTAGGACAATGAGCAAGACATGGGATGGTGAATGGAGGAGCAGCGAAGTGACAAGGGCGCATATCGTGGGATTAGTGGATTATTGTGTAAAAATAATGAGGACATGGCCAGCGTATATCATGACTTGAGAGAAGAAGAAAAGGCGCTGTAGCTGTGTCTAGCAAGAGACATGAGAAATCAAAGTACTTATGATATCGACGAATCAAGTATGTAAGTCGGTAAAGTGAATCGGAATATAGAGGAGAAAAGCCGGAGGTATAGAGGTAGAGAGGCAGGAAGAGGACGGTGGTAGAAGTGAGAGGAAATAAAAATAAAGGAGAAGGTAGTGAACGAATGATGAAGAACAGAAGACATCAGCAAAGTTTCAAATAGATCAAAAACAGATGGTAACAGACAAGCAACAGACAACAAAAGCAAAGAATATAAGAACACAACAATCAAAAACTTAAGACGAATTTTCTGTCTTCCTATATGTTTGATATACGTTCATTCGTAGGTCCGCGTGCAAAATGCAGTGTTGCACATTTTGATTTTGCCACCATTTTCGGAATTTATCTGTTTACTCTTCAGGTACAATCTATCAATTTCCTCTTTCTCTCCTCTTGCAAAATATCACACAACTTGCGCGACCATTATATTAAAGCATCTCCCCCTTCCCCCATCTCCCTCGCTCCCATTCCCGCTACTCCTCCACCAAAGCTTTGTGTTGAATCGCCTCTTCCTGCAATTGATGCAATACCAACTCCTTATACATCCCTCCCTTTTCCAACAACTCTGCATGCGTCCCTTCTTCCACTATTTTTCCCTTTGCCATCACCAGAATCCGATCCGCATCCACCACCGTGCTCAAGCGATGAGCGATCGTCAACATGGTAAGAGAGGGCTGCGACCGATGCAACATCGCAAGAGCCTCTTGGCACTTACTTTCCGAGAGCGAGTCAAGAGAACTCGTACATTCATCGAAAATCATCACTTTGGGCCGTCGGAGCAAGGCACGGGCAAGTCCGACTCGTTGCCGTTCCCCGCCCGAAAGAGTCACTCCTCTCTCTCCCACTACAGTGTCATATCCGTGTGGTAAAGCAATTATAAAATCATGAATCGCAGCCATTCTTGCTGCTTGGTGGACGTCTTTTTCCTCTATTCCTTCGTGGCCATAGGTTATGTTTTCGCGGAGGGAGATGCCGCCAAAGAGCATTGGGTCTTGTAGCGCCACTCCAAGCTGCGCTTTCAGCCAACGTGGATCAAGGGTTTGAATGTCATCTCCCCCATAAAGAATACGGCCCGTGGTGGGTTTATAGAATCGAAGGAGGAGGGAGACAAGGGAGGACTTGCCGGAGCCGGAAAGGCCTACGATGGCAATGCGTTGCCCTTGTTTGATGTGGAGGTGAAGGTTGGAGAGGACGGGGTGGCGGGTCGAGGAGGGAGGAGGAGAGGAATAGGGGGAGGAGGTGTTGGTGGGTGAAGAGTAGGTGAGGGAGACATTCTCGAAAACAAGGTCGTGCGGGGGCGATGGAGCGATAAAGGAGGAGGAGGAAGGGACGAGTCCGCCCTTCACGGGGATGGTGGGTTTTTGGGAAATGATATCCATGATCTTCTCGCCCGCCCCTAAGCCGGTCAAAATGCTCAAGACATTATCTGCAAGATTTTGCATCGCTTCCGTAATAGTGGTGCTGTAGAAATAAAACGCCGTCAACGACCGCGCGGACAATCCATGTTCTGAGACGAGGTACCCTCCCAACAACAACACCACCAAAACCAAGCCGTTCTGGAGCAGTAAAACCAAAGGCACGTATATGGTCCACAGCATTTTCACCTCCAGCTCTTTTGCAACATTCCGCAAGGTCCTCGTGTCATACCTCTGTTTCTCCCAATCCTCGGTCGCGAACGCCCGTACTAATCTCACCAAAGCAATCGCCTGATCTGCGACCGAATTAGCCTCCGCCTTGAGAGTTTGAATCTGTTTTTGCATCCTCTTGGCATATGCGCCAAACGTCCTTGTCAAAGCCATGAACAGCAAAACCAACGCTAAATAAGCCCCAGCAAGCCGTGCGTCCAAGACAAACAAATAAGCAGTCGAACCCAACAGATTTATACTCGATTGAATTGCCACGTTGAAATTAGTCGTGAAAATAGACCCTAACAAGGTACAATCCGAGGTCAGCCTGGAAGTCAATGCCCCCGTCCCTTGTGCGTCATAAAAGGCAACGTCTTGGCGCATAATGGCAAAGAATAAAATCCGCTGCAAGCGCGCCACTAGTCTGACTTCTGCCTTGGCTGTTGTCCAGATGCGGAGGGAGGTGAAAAACGCCAGGCCTAGAACAGAGAGAATGAAATAAAAGAGTGTTTCGGAAAAAGCGGAGGTATGGAGGGTTGGGGTGGGAGGGTCGGAGGTGGCTCCTTCGATGATGAGGGTCAGGAGGGATGAGGCGAAATTGGGAATGGCAAGCTTGAAGAGGGAGGAGAGGATGATGAAGAAGAAGCCGGCGAGGAGAAGACCATGATCAGGTTGTGCGTAGCGGTAGAGGAGGTAGAGCATTGAACGCCGGGGTTTAGAGTGGGTACTGCTACTGCTGCTGCTGCTTGGTGGCTGCTGTTGCTGTTGCAAGGCATGTCCCTGCCCTCCTTCCTCGCCGTCGCCCACGACCAAGAGCCGGTAGGCGTCGGAGACGCTATCGTCATCCCACGAAGGCTCTTTATTCCATCTCTTTCCACTGTTTTTGCTAGTGGCCCTTACCTCTGCCCGCTGCTTCAACCACTCCACTGAGCTTCTTTCACTCTTCTTCTCCTGTTCCTCAACCTCCACAGCCTCAGCCAAAGATGCGTCAGGGTCTACATAGGTGAAAGCAGTCCACCATACCCCCATCACCTGAACCGGCGCAGTCAGCAATGATACAAGTACAATAGCTAGATGGGCATTACATTTCGATGATAAAGATGAGGGGCACGAGGCTGGCCACGAATCGTACGCGGCAATCTTGACGATGCATAAGACGATGGCCACAGATGGGATCGCTAAAGCTAGGATGCGCCCATAGGCCAGGGACCAAAAGGCACAGAGTAAAATTGCTTTAAGTAAATTGAATCCCACTATGTCGCTGACGCTGTGCCGAAAATCATAGTCCTGGATGCCTTGATGGTAAACGGTAGTGGCCGAGAAGTCGGCACCGGAAAAGTAGAGGAGGAGAAGGCCGGCTGAGTCAAGAGTCAGACTCTACGGGTGATAGGAGAGGGAAGATAAGTGAGCAATCTGAACTTTCTGTTAGGGGCTAAGGATCTGATAAGTAGAGGATGTAACCATATGCCGTGCAAGGTGAGGTGGTTGATCGAAGGGGGAGAGTCATGCGGAGATGACTAAGAGAAGGAAGACATACACGTGCTTGCGATAATTTGTAACTTACCACACCCACAGCCACTGCCAGCGCCGTATTGGGGAGCAAGGCACTCCGTCGGTAGTCGTAGCCCATGCTCAGTGTGTGTGGGTCTGGCGGTGTAACTCTTACGACGGACGTGCTGCTGGTAGTGCTGGAGTTGAAGCCGGGGGGTTGTCTGTGAAATTCGCCTTAGCCAAGGCAGGGAACGCGGAGAGGGATAATTGCCGTCTCTCTGTTACTATAAAGACTATGCGACCATTAAGAGTCAGAGTTAGAAAAAGATGACACCATATGCACGTAGATGCCACGTGCGTAGCATCGCGCTCGTCGCTGATGATGATCATTTCAATCACATGGGCCAGCTCGACGCATGGGGGCTCTGATCACAGCGCGCAAATCTGTGCAAGGCATCGTGTTTATGTACTTTTACCCAGCTTCTCATTCGTATTTCGTCTTCTTTTTAACTTTCCTTCATAACTGTTCAATCTTTGTCAACCACCGTTGTTATGCCTTCCTTGATTCCTCCCAAAAGCATCCTTTTCACGGGGCACTTCCCCGCCGCCGCCATGAGGCGCCTGATCTGGTCCTCGTCGAGATTCGATTTGAGAGAGACGCGAACTTCGATACGTGTGGGGACGTGGTGGTCGTCCCCGTGCTCGCTGCAGGTGACACTCATTTTCTCAATCGTCTTGCCGGGCCACTTTCTTTCCTTGATCATGAGATCAGAGTATATCCGCATTGTGATGAGCGTGCATGAGCCTAGTGCCGTCAAAACGTATTCTTTAGGGCCGGGACCCTTGTTGCCACCCCCTGCTTCGGGCATGAGGTCACTGTACAAGGTGTGCCGGCCCGAGGTACCCTGAACCGCGTGGAGTGAGTCGGCCTCCCTCATCTCATGCATGACGACGTGTGTGGGCGACCCCTTGGCAAAACCACGACAAGGCGCGACCACCGGACGCATCAGAGGCGATCTCATGAGGGGCCAAATTTGCCGCTGCATGGCTGATTTGGTGGTGGCGGCCAGGAGCATGGTCTTGGACTGTGTTTGTGGGGGCGTTGGAGTTGGGGGAGAGAGGAGGCGAGGGAGGTCGAGAGGGCTATCTTTCCCTTCCATGATGATACGATCTCCGCCCTGCATTTAATCCATTCCCCGCACAATATTTGTGTGTTTTGCGGTGTTATGTGCGCTTTGGTGGTGCCGCGCTTATGTAGGTTGAACTTGTCGCCAAGCATGGGCGTTGCCCCGCGACTCCTCATTAATTCCGTCGCCTTCGAAACGAACGAAGAAGCAGAAGGCGTGTTGACCTCGGTATGTCCCGGTCTCCGGTCCGCTCTCCCTCCTGCTTATGTGCGTATTCGCTACGCATGGGACAGAAGCGAAATGTGTGTCTTTTCGGTGGCAAATCTTGCTCTCAGCCGCTCTCAATGCGATCTCTCCCCCGCACAAGATCTACAGGAACAACTTGTAGCTGAACACACGACGAGGATGAACCACCCCCCCGGCCGGCGCTGCCTGCTTCTACCCCTGGTGCTGCTCGCCACCACCCGCGTCCTCAACATCCACGCATTTACGCTCTCGCAGCCACTCCCGACAGTGCGTGCATCACTCTCGTGCAGTACTTTTGCCGCGATCGGTCGCTCCAAGCCCCAAGTTGCGCCACTGCAAGTGGCCCCGTCCCCGTCCGAAAAGGAAATACCCTTTTGGCAGCTGGTACTGGCGGACCTATTTCTATTGGTGGATCGTACACTAGATACTGTTGAAGATGCTGGAGTACATTTACGGAGGGCGACTGAGCGTGACATGGATAGGCGCTTTCGGAGAGACAGGTTGGAGAAGAAGGATGAGACGAAGAAGAGGGTGATGGTTCTTGGGACCGGATGGGGAGGGCATGCCGTTAGTAAGGTGGTAGACACGGGCTTGTACGAAGTTGTGGTGGTCTCCCCTCGGAATTACTTCCTTTTTACCCCTATGTTAGCGGGCAGCAGTGTGGGCACCGTCGACTATCGCTCGATCATTGAACCCATCCGGGCGGCCAACCCACTCGCGGACTATTACGAAGCGCAAGGTGAGTAGAGGGAGTGCTCGAGTGTGGTAGCTTGAACGATCGATTTCCAACTTAAAAGATATTTCTCCCCTTCTCGAAATATTAGTATTTACACTGCGATCGTAAAACTCTTGCCAACTTGCGTGTGACTCCTGAACCATCCTGTCACACGTCCACATGACATGTATGGAGATTTTGCTTTGGTGATTTATTTCTGACATAATAGTGCACGTTGAATTGGATCATATGGCTATTCCTGGCTTGTCTGCGCCCTGCTCCCTTTTCAGTCATAGTCGAATAAGACCTCATCCAACCCCTTATTCCCGCCCTCCTTTCCTCCCTTCTTTTCAAATCCCATCCTCAAAACAGCTCTTCAGATCTTCCCTCACAATCAGACAGTGCTCGTACGCTCGGAGATTCCCAACGAAGCAGATGAGTACGAAGAGTTCTACGCGCCGTACGACATCCTTGTTTACGGATGCGGGGCGCAAAGCGGAACCTTCGGTACCCCAGGTGTGCGCGAGCACGCTTTCTTTTTGAAGGAGATACCTGATGCCATCAAACTACGCCGAGCTTTGGTGGATCGGTTCGAGCGCGCCAACATGCCGAGTGTGCCTGTGGAAGAGAAGAAGCGCATCCTGAGCTTTGTGGTGGTTGGGGGGGGTCCCACAGGGGTGGAGTGGTCTGGAGAATTCAGCGATTTCCTCAACCGCGATCTGGCCAAGGTTAGCAATTGGATTGTAAAGGAAAGGGTATAAGTAGTGGATTAAGTAGTGAGGCAAGCCTCAAAGCGCTTTCAGTGTTCCGGATCCTTATGCTGTTAGTTGCGATGGTAGTCTCTAGGCGTGTTTGTCTAGTTTCGTCTATGGGAGAACTGGCCCTTGTCCTGATGAAAAATCTGATCGTGTGCATGCTTAGACCATTTTTACAGCTATCAGCGTCGTTCGATATGTCAATATGACGACACCGTGGTATTTACCATGAAATTTTTGTCGGCTCTCATAATCTTTATGTATATGTATGTATGACATCTCTCTCGAAGATATTCCATTATCATCTTCCAAACATGTCCATCACACACGCACAAAAAATACAGGCATGTACACGCGCAGACGCACCCGCATCTATGAGATATGTCTTCCAATAGCACTCTACAAATTCACGTGATTTCTTCTTTCTCTTTACGCTCAAACCCACACAGTATTACCCGCGCCTCGTGGGCCTCGTCTCGTTCAAAATCATTCAAGGTGGTGCTAGCATTCTACCGGTAAGGAAGGGAGTTATGGAGGAAGGGAAGGATGAAGACAGGGATCTTACAGGAAACCTTACGGCAACTGACAAAAATCTACGTTCGCATGCCCTGAAGGTGTTCGATGCAGCGATGCAGGCGTCCGGCTTGGAAGTTCTGCAAAGTCAGGGGATCGATGTCATGCTTAATCGCAAAGTTGTGAAAGTTGAAGAAAAGCACATTGAACTCGACGGTGGGGAGCTTTTGCCCTATGGTCTCTGTGTCTGGGCGGCAGGCACTGCGCCACGGGACATCACCAAGAGACTCATCGCATCGATTCCCGAGCTCGCCGACTCGACGGCAGGGAAGCGGGGCAGGCTGTCCGTGGACAAGTGGCTCCGCGTGAAGGGGACCAACGGGACTATCGTGGCGCTTGGCGATGCAGTCGAGGTGGACGACTATCCGTTGCCCCCAACTGGACAAGTAGCCGCGCAGCACGGTGCTTTTTTGGGTCGCCTGCTTAATCGGGAATATGACCTCAGCACGCCCGTGCCGACGTTTGATTTAGACCTGGTCAATCCTTTAGAGAAGGTCGCCAATTTCGTGCGGCTCCGCGGTCGCATAGAAGCGCAGCCATTTTCCTTTTTAAATTTGGGCTTGCTGGCATATGTTGGGTCGGCGAACGCTTTGGCACAGGTGCAGACTGGCAACATCAAGCTTGGTGACTACTCCGCAAGGGCTGGAAACCTGCTCTGGCGTAGCGTTTACCTCGTCAAACAGGTCTCAACACGTAACCGCTTCTTAGTTTTGAATGACTGGCTGAGGACACGGATATTTGGTCGCGACGTTAGTCGGTTCTAAGTGTTGGAGCGTGCGAAAAATGGGAAGTCAATTGTGTGTGTTGGTGATATTTGTTACCACGTTTAATCTGCTGATGTGGAAGATATAGACTTTCGTTGTTTAAATGCATGGATGCGATGACAGAAGATGATCTATCAGGGGGAAAAGCAATGCAATGTGTAAGCATCAGCGTTCACGATGTGAACTCAGGCCTCGTTCTTATTTACTTTGAAATTGGCGATTCCTTTTCATTTATGGCTTACCAGAATGGAGGACCAAAGTAGGGTTGCACCTACGAGACATGTGGCGCACATGCCAGCTTGTCGTCTTCGGAATTCTTTGAGTCTCCGGGAAATTATGAGCTATGAAATTTAGATCTCGCCACGGAGTGTGCGCGATCCCATCCTGAATCTCGTTTCTTCATCTCGCCAGCATGTAGCACGGGCTCTTAATTATAAACAGCTGAAACTTCTGCATCGCATATGCCGGGTTGTGCATGATTCTTGGGACGGACTATACAGAAAGTTATGTAAGTTTTTTGCTCTTTTTACTTTTTTGGGATTTTAATCACCTTCACGAGCCTTGTGACCGGCATAGTGACATCTCCTTCTATCATGCTTTGAGCACCAAAATAAGCCCGCCCCGCATGACGGGGTAGCTGCCGGCATCAGGCCACTGGCGTTTTCGCGGGACGATGACGCCATCCCGCTCAAGGAAAGTAAGTGGGACTATTCTCTAACACACGTGACTGAGCGAGTACGACCATTAAGAGCCTATATATCCTGGGTCTTCAAGAACTTTTCAAGTCAGATCGCGCGCATGCAATATGAGATTGCCCTGGTCGCCGTGGCCTTGTTCGGAAGGGACTATTATGTTTAAACTTGGTTCCATTGGTTGGATGCGATTACAGATCTCAGGCTCCTTCATATTATCGACAAAACTTTTTGGGCCTGTGCTCTTCAGAATATAGAAAATCAAATAGGTCACCTGTCCTCTTGAAGCGCAGATGAAAGATGGCCCATTCCTGGCCTCGATCGACCACTCACTGGTCGGTAAGGCAACGTTTGATCCGCTCTTGGAGCGTGTCCCCTTCTTGGGGATTTCCTTCGCGACACCCCAGGGAATCTTTTTCCATCCCAATCTATTGGGCGATTTCTCAATAGTTATTCGTCTAAGCTCGTCGTATTAAATCTTTTGGAGCTTTCCTAGCACACACGCTTTGGTCGACTGGAGAACATAGACAAGGACTTAAATAATACTTACTCTCGTACTGTCGAATACACTGCCCATAATGCCACAGCAAGTTCTTTATCAAAAAGGGGACATCGAATCGAAAGATCGTCTTCTTTTGCAGTTGAAACACTTGACGTACTCGTCACTGCGCCGTACATCACGATAGATGGTGTGTATAGTCTCCACATCCAGAATTTCCATCATCACGGATCTGCATGTCTGATGTCTCTGCAATGATTACCTTGTAGCGGACAACGGCCTTCATCTGCGGGCGATATATCTTTATATCGATAAGTCCACGGAGACTAAAATTTTCATCTGATCCATCAAAATGTGCCGCGAAACAGTAGCAATGCTGTCATGGATGCATTCGAGACCATGCAGACATGGACAGATTCCCCGGAACGCCAAGCCACATGGTTCCAACTTCATCGAACGTGATAGGCCCCAAATAGAGAGTATAATGCATAGCAGATATCCATTTAAGTTTCTGCGGTATAAATGAAGGGCCGTGAGATCATACAGAATGCAACCGATCTGTGTGGGAAAGCTCCAGTCGCTGCTTGAACCTATAGTGCGTCGCGACGGGTGGGCAGATACGATAAAGTTATGTAAGTTTTTTGCTCTTTTTACTTTTTGGGGGTTTTAATCACCATAACGAGCCTTGTCACCGGCATAAAGACATCTCCTTCTATCATATTTTGAGCACCAAAATAAGCCCACCCCGCATGAGGGGGTAGCTGCCGGCATCAGGCCACTGGCGTTTTCGCGGATGGCGGCCATCCCACGGGCGCTAAAGATAAGAAAGACTAACAGTGCCGTTGACGCGACCGAGATCTCATATTAACATCTCCGGGTCACCATCTTGAAATTTTGTTAAGATACTCGAGGGATGGGGACGCCGGGATTGAGCCTCTGCGAGAACCTTTGAAACTCTGGAACTCCCTTTTGGAGGGCATGGAGGGGGTGGCATCAGGAGACTATTCTTCACCAAAAACCACATGTGCACGCGAATGAGAACTCATTCTAACATTTGTGAGCTACCAACATGTAGTGCTGATCATTTAGACGAACATTCGCTGTTGTGGATGCGGTTGACACGCCGAACTTAATCGCAAGACACCCTTCGGGGCCTTCACAATGGGGAATAGAAGGAATCTTTCCTTTGGTACATTATAGAGTAGCTGGATCACCTTGCATATGCGACCGCGGTTTCGCTCAAGCGTTGCAGATATTATTCTAGCTACACAAGCCGTACATGTAAAAACGTGATAATAAATAAAGATGTACAATCTGATGCGTTTGGTTTTGAGACACTTGGTGGTCGACGTGGGAGCATGTTAAGAGACGGTCATACGTGCCTACCACAACAGGCAAATGCCTCTAAGTGCATAGGCCTGACACCCCCTCATGAATGCGGCTTGTTTAGAGCGGGATGGCGTCATCGTCCCGCGAAAACGCCAGTGGCCTGATGCCGGCAGCTACCCCGTCATGCGGGGCGGGCTTATTTTGGTGCTCAAAATATGATAGAAGTAGATG
>Ga0160420_100282_pt1 | contig 26446 bp, 30 predicted proteins | sample CelAP2metagpilot_FD_108197 | JGI IMG/M metagenome (GOLD analysis project Ga0160420, IMG submission 108197) | Phycosphere-associated microbial communities from algal ponds in Kailua-Kona, Hawaii, USA - Cellana AP2-5-5 metagenome pilot | ecosystem: Engineered > Artificial ecosystem > Aquaculture >... | reverse complement strand
GTGGGGGTGGGGAGGGGGGGGGGAAAGGGGAGGGGGGATGAGGGAGGGGGGGAAAAAGGGAGGGAAAAAGGGAGGGGGGGGAGGGGGGGGGGGAGGGAGGGAGGAAGGGAGGGAGGGAGAAAGGGCTTACCTGATGGTCCAATTTCCTCAAGAACGCCCTCTCCATCTCATTCATCTCATCCAAGGGAATGGGAGGTTCCCTCTCGTTGGCGCCTGTGACAGCTGCCCAGATTTGGGGGAAGTCCTGCAAAGGAGGGAGGAAGGGAGGGAGGGAGGGAGGGAGGGAGGGAGGGAGGGAGGGAGGATGTGGGGAGGAGAAGCGCGGTGAAAGCGGACAGTGGCATGCGGTTGGACTGAAGCCCCTGGATTTTCATGTTCCTTCTTCCCTGTCTTCTTGTCATTTCTCCTTCCCTCCCTTCCTCCCTCTTCACCTTATTCCGCAGGGCGCGATCGTCCCACGTCTTCTGCGCAATCATCAACGATGTCAGGAGGAGGCGGCGCCAGTTCGCTCGGTGGAGGGTCAGGTCTGGGAGGAGGAGGGAAGAGGGAGGAGGAGGAGGAAGGGGAAGGAGGAAGGAAAGAGAGAAAGGAAGATTTTAGGATCCATCGGACAGTGGGAGAGGAGACAAGACACGAGAAGGGAGGGAGGGAGGGAGGGAGGGAGGGGGGGAGGGAGGGGCATCTGACCTGGGTTGTACTGGAAGAGGCGGACGAGGAGGATGAGGGCCATGATGTTGCACTCCGGCGTCCACTTACACAGGTGGTAAACGCGGTCCAAAAATTCGGCCACGTCCGCACAGCCCAAGTCCTATGGGGAGGGGGGGATGAGGGAAATATAACAAACTACAAAATTCCACGATGTCTTCAGGTACGTGTCAACCCAACCCTCCCTCCCTCCCTCCCTCCTTCACTCCCTTTCCCCTCCTACCTCCTCCCCCATCATCTCCTCAAACTCGTCCTCGCCATCGTCGAAATCCGCACTGCTACACACACTGCCTCCCATCCCTCCTCCTCCTCCCCTTCCCCCCCATCCGTGGCCCCCACTCATCGTGCTGGAATTAGACGAGGCAAGACTACTACCCATACTCGACCCCTCCCCTCCCCTTCCCCCGCTCCAGCTCCTCCTCCTCCTCCTTCCCTCCCTCCTCCCCGCCCCCGCCCTCGGCCGTGAGAAATCATAGTCCAGGCACCTCTCCCTGTAAGAGTCCTCCCTCATCATGTGCTCCAACAGGAAGCCAATTGCTTTAATGCACTGCATCACACTCGGCATGTCCAATGACGCCGAGCGATCATTCAGATTCGAGTACGAATAAGACCGTCGCCTCATGCCGCCTCTTGAGACGTGGTGCTTGTGCCCTCCTCCCTTTCCCTTCTCCTCCTTCTCCTCTTCCCCCCGCTGCTGCTGCTGTTGGCGCTGCTGGAGCTGCTGGAGCTGGTAGGCGGTGCTGTCGTCATGGTATTGCTGTGGAGGCGCGAGAGAACGGTAGGAAGAGTAGTCGCGGCCTCCTCCCATGCTTTGCTGTTTGTCGTACTGCTGCTGCTGTTGATGCTGCTGCTGCTGCTGCTGCTGCTGCTGCTGCTGCTGCTGCCTCTCGTGCCAACGCTGCTGCTGCTGCTGCTTCTCGTGCCAACGCTGCTGCTGTTGCTGCTGCTGCTGCTGCTGTTGCTGCTGCTGCTGCTGCTGTTGCTGCTGCTGCCGCTGCCGCTGCTGCTTATAGTTATAGTCATCCTCCTCCTTCTGATACCGGCGTCGCTTCTCCTCCTCTGCTTCGTGCAGCTCTTGCGTTTGCTGCTGCTGCTGCTGCTGCTGCTGCTCCAGGTACTCGTGGTGGTGGCTCTGCTGCGCATTGTCCCCAACTCCTCCTCCATCCCCTTTCGACACTCCTCCCGAACTGACCGGCCCACATTGCTGGAACGGCAACGGTGCGCAGCTCTCCATCCCAACTGGCCGCGCCGCCCCCCCTGCCCCTTCACCCATCCCTGCCACTCTCCCTCCTCCCCTATTTTGACTCAAAAACGAATCTGCACAATAACCCATGCCCTCCTTCATGCCTCCCTCTCCTGGCCCACCCGAAAGGGAGGCGAACGACGAGGAGGACGCTGAGACCATGCTGCTGCTGCTGTTGCTGTTGCTGTTGCATCTAAATCCTCCCGAGTGTCCTGTTATTCGCTTGCTTTCCACATCCATCAACGACAACAGCAGCCCTTTCTCCACGCCCCCTGGGTCCGACATCGGGTGAAATACCAACCGTGGTGGAACGTAGGGAAACTTCGTGTCGTCCTCCTCGTCCTCCATCCCCCCCTCCCTCCCTGCTATGGCCATCATGTCTGCATCCTGCCGGTGCTGTGTGGGAGTAGTTGCTGTCGAAGTGGATGCCGTCCGCGCTTCCTCGTCGTCATTATCATCCTCTGTCTCGTAATGGTGCTGCTGCTTGTGGTTCTCCTCCATCTCCTCCAGGTGGTGGTCATGGTGATAAGACCGCTCCCATCCCTGTTGCGGTCCCTGCTGATGGTGGCGCTGCAAATACTGTTGCTGCTGGTGCTGTTGCTGGCCGTGGTCCGAGGCCTGGTGGCGGCTTGCCTGATACAAAGAAGCTACATGTGCCTCATCTGCTGGTGCCTCTGTCACCTCCCCACGCCGTCCCCCCGCTCCTCCTCCTCCGCCAAAGCCCAGAGCCGACGCAGCTGCCGCGAACATGCTACCGCTCGTTGCCGGCGGGTGGCGTCGCGTGGTCTCGCAAAATCTCTTGTCCGCCTGCGTCAACGACCTGGTAAAGTGGCAACGCAAGCAACGCGGAGTCAGCACGTAGCTTCGCTCTGCTCTGCGGTCGACGTCTGTGTTTTAGACACCGCGCAAATCCTTTCAAGCACTGTGATGACGCGATTAACGCCCGTAACCAGTGGGTGGCTGTAAGTAGGATAAGTGTGAGGGAAAAGTCAGCCACATGGCCATAAGAAACGTGGTGCAACGATGCATCAACTGCTGAGATATGAGGCTGCATCGCCTTTCTTACGAAAAGTCTCGTTAAAAGGTGCGCCATATGTTTCTTGCTTATGGCAAGTCCTCTCGAGATGCCAACTGAAATGCGCAAATGACTTGCCCTTACTCGCCTCAGGGCAAACTAAGTGGCTGTCCCCTGTGAGATAATTGGTAATCGGCAATCGATCGGCCGATGCGACCGGATTTCTCGTAGCGATGTGGCCTGTCGCTCCTCTTCTTACTGAATCATGACGTATCACGGCGGCTTTTATGCGTGCGCGAAGCCAATCCAAGAGCATTCGGTTATAGGTTCACTAAGGGTTGGTGGTGGATATGGTTTTGCAAGCGTGTTCGGCACCTTCGCCAGACAGGCAAGACTGTACCGTCGCACTGCCTCCAGGACGCTATTTAATCGTGCAGCAAACTGGGGGAATCTGCCTGTTGGCGTGCCAAGTGGCACACCTTTGACGGGCATTTCAAGTCAACGAATGCAGTCAACGCCTGCTGTTCTTCTTTTATCCCCTGCGCGTCATAGTCACAAGTTTTTGTGTGTTGTAGCAAGCCAGCCAAGGGGTTACTGGATGTGTCTCGCACTCATTCTGTGCTTAATGGGCTCGAACCAGTGATAGCGGCGCCTCGTGTAAAGGATTGGTGGACAGGATGCACGAGAGCGGCGTTTCACTGCAGTTTTTTGAATAACAATAGTCCGCGTCCGAGGAGTCCTCCTATAAACCCTTTCTCCTTTTCCATAATAGCGGAATATGGAAAACAACAATAACAGTTAAAAAATGAGCAAAATATTTTTCGCAAGGACTTCTTAAAATGTTGTTGCATCTAATTGTAGTCTATATTCAGTTCCTCTTCGCCCCTCCTTCTCCCTCCCCTTCTCCTTCTCCTTCCTCCTCCCCCTTCCATGCCCAACAGCAAAACCGGGGTCTCCCCGAAAGGTCCCTACGCCATTCGATCAATCGCATCCCTCCTTTCACATTCCTCTTCATTTTCTCCTCCTCTTCCGCCGCAAACAAAGCCGGATGACTCGCATCTACCTCCATCCACACCCTCCCTCCCTCCATTCTTTTCAATAGTCGTGGGGCTTCGTTTAGGATTGCGCGAATGATGCGGGTCCCGTCCTTGTCCCCACCTGCCAACGCCCCACGGTCTTCCCAGGCCTTGACTTCGGGCTAAGAAAAGGAGGGAGGTTCGGCAGGGAAGAGGGAGGGAAAGTGAGGAGGTAAGAAGGAGTGGGATGGCGTCGAATTACCAGTTGCCTCTGCTAGCGTAGCCCCACGTCTCCCTCTCTCCCTCTCTCCACAGAATGAAGCTCAAACACGGGAAATGATGACTGAAACTAAGCCCAGTATAGCAATGTATCGACCCCTCGTCCTTACCTCCTCCTAATTCTCCTCCCTCCCTCCCTCCCTTCCCTCCTCCCTCTCCCTTCCTACCTGTAAGCCATCCATGTCTTCCTCCGGAATGTACGGCGGATTGGCCACTAAAAAATCAAACCTCCCTCCCTCCCTCCCTCCCTCCCTCCCTCCCTCCCCTTCTCTTCCTCCTTCTCCTCCACCAGTGGCCGCAGCCAGAAGGCGAGATATCAACCCTCCCTCCCTCTCCTCCTCCTCCTCCTCCTCCTCCCCAATCGCGCCTGCCACCACTTCATATACATGAGGAGGGAAGTTAAGTCGGGCCCCATTTTCTCTGGCAAGATACCCGGCCGTTGGATGAGGGTCAAGCGCGACGCATGAAAGCGCTCTGAGTGGGCAGGAGGGGAGGTAGGGTGGTGGAATGGCGATGTACTACACATATCCCGCCGATCCAACCGTCCCACCCTCCCTCCCTCCCTCCTTCCCTCCCTCCCTACCTTGCCGGTGCCTCCTCCCGAAAGGCATTCAACAAGGCCAAGCCAATCGCCCCCGTTCCACACCCGATATCCAGAAACCTCAGTGGGCGCCCCCCTCCCTCCCTCCCCCTCTCCCTCCCTCCCTCCCTCTTCTCCTCCTCCAACACCCACTCCACGAGCTCTTCCGTCTCAGGGCGAGGGATGAGGATGGGGGGGAGAACGAGAAGATGCACACGGTGAAAGTCCCAGCTGCCGACGAGATATTGCACTGGCTCCCGGCGTTGCCCTCGGCGGAGGAGCAGGGAGTGATAGGCAGCGAGGGTGGCTAAGAAAGGGAGGGAGGGAGGGAGGGAGGGAGGGAGGAAGGAAGGAAGGGGGTGAGGCAAACGTACGTAGTGGGAAATCCTGCGATCGCGGAAGGGAGGGAGAGGACTGCCGATGACGATGCAACGGCCATGCAACCTCTCGTCTCTTTCGCTACGTTTTCGTCTCCCTCCCTCCTTCCCTCCCTCCCTCCTTCCCTCCCTCCCTCCCTCCCCATGTCATCCCTCAATCCTATTGAAATACCTTCCGGAATCTCCATTTCCTCCCCCTTTTTTTTCCTCCCGTACTCAAAGAGGGCGGCGCGAGGGGTGGTGGCTGGGAGCTGTAGTGTGTGGATTAACAGGTACTCCGCCGAGAGCTCGGCGTCTGGCACCTGGTGAGAGAGGAGGAGGGACGAGGCCCATGCCAGCGTGGAAGGGATGGTCGCGGGGGAAGGGTAGGGGCTTGGGGAGGACGGGGAGGGGGAGGAAGAGGAGGTGCCTGCGCAACGGCAGAGGAGGAGCGGAGGTGGAGAAGACGAGGACAAAGAATGGCGACTGGAGGGCAGGCGGCGATGGTGGGAGGAGTGTAAGGAGGTGGGGAGGTAGAGAGGGAGGCGAAACGTGCTGGTGGTGGTTAAGCGGAACGCCTGCAAAACAGAAATGATGGGCGTGGAATGGGGGGGAAGGATTCGAAGGAATCAGGGAGGAAATCGCAAGAGTGATGCGCCTATCTCTTCTTCATCTTCCTCCTCCACCTCCTGAGACACGGGCAAATTTCACACCCTCCATCAAACAGGACATACTCTCATTCGTACCTTGGCCACACCCAGGACAAGGGAAAAGAGTGCCAGGCCCGGACTAAGTCGTGGTCCACCTCGCGCGCGTAGGGGGGGGGGTAACATCGCCTCTCACCCGCCGTATTCCCTCCGCTTGGTCGATCAACCAGTACCGTGTCGCGTCTTGTCCTGGCCAGAGGCCGTGGATAGAGATCGATGTATCAATCGCAGCAGAGTTGGTTGTCTGATGGTGATGGTGGTGGTGGCGTAGGGCGAAGAAATAGACGAAAACACTTTAGGTAGGCATAGCTTCTGAGAGAAGTGGTGTTGAGTCGGAGCCGGACTTGGAGTAGGTCGGCTCCTTGGCAGACTGCCGGCTGTTTTTGGTGTGTGCGAGTGGACTTGGGTTCATCTTACCATGAAATGAATTAAATTTGCCAGCTCCCCTCCCCGAGAAACTCCGGCTCTAGGCAGGACTACGGCGTCTTCCACAACCTTCCCTTCAGAGCACAAAGAGCGCAATTTAAGACCGCAACACATGGCGCCCTGCGCCTGGTGATATTACTATTAATCCGATAAGTAGTTCATGTTTTCAATTTTCTTTTAACATTAAGGGGGGAGGAAATGATTCTGTGTCATCGCCTACACCGATCACTGCTGCCCCCCCACTATATTCCCTCCTCAATTCCATGGCAACCTGCAGCCAGGGCCAACAAATAAACCCTCCCCTCTCGAAAAACACCGCGAGGAGCACGTCACCGAGAGCACCGGCACCAGCACGAGCCAAAACAAAGCCCCAGGCACCTTATACTCCTGTGTGGGCCGTCCGGGGACTTTGCCTGATCGAAAAATCTGTCAAAAGTCGCCAGAAAAACTCGGACACAAAAATAAGGGGTGAACATGCAACATTTTCTTGTTGGAAGGCTCCCCCTCGTATGCAAGTCCTCGAAGACGCAGGTTGCATGCGATAGTTCTAGAGGGATGTACTAGAACCACACCGATTACCCATTTGAATGGTCTGATGATGCCTTTTTTTCTGTCTTTGCCTTCACCAAAATCCCACCCTAGCGCACCTTGCCCATGACTTTTAACATATTATATACAGTAAATGCCAAAGTGGCCATATTTTCCTTAGCTGTCTGGGAAAGGTTCTGTCTTTCCTTGTCCTCCTCTCCTCCTTGCTGCTAAGCTTCATTAATCTTTGCGATGCAAAATCAACATAGCGCCTGCGTCGCCCAACACCGCGGCTTTGCGTATAAGTCATTCAAACATCAGCAAGATTCCTTATTAAACCTTTGCAAATGCTATGCCGACGACAGTATTTTCTTGTAGAACGTGGTGACGGACTTGATAATGGTGCCCCACTGGTTTTCCAACAATACACTGTCGACAGGGCTGCATGCAGGGAGTAGGGAGGGAGGGAGATTGCCCGATATTTGTGGTGATTGATACAGCACCACCTTCCACTCACCAGCTTGGGCCCCGCTTCTGCCTGCCTCTTCTTACGCTTTGGAAGTACATAATAGTCAGCCACGCCATTTCCACCATCATAGCGGTACTTCCACACTTTTTTATCGCCTGGCGGGCGGACCTTGGATATAGGCCGCCATACCGGCACTCGGTACCATCAGCTTCCCTAGCTTACCTTGCCTATGTTGGCTTTTTGGTCAACGGCATAGAACAGGCAATGAATTATACTGATGTGTGAAAAGTCGTGAGCAGGTTGAGCTAGGATGGAGACTTTTGGGGAGGCAAAGACAGAAAAAAACGACACCATCAAACCATTTTTGTTGAGGGGTGATCGGTTTAGGCGGTGACATCGAGAGATTCAAGACTTATGAACAGCTTGAGTTTGCATTTTAAGTCCCCGGAAAGCGGTGTACACTAACGTGAAGCTCAAAGTTGAGGATTGCTCCAAAACGCAGCAGCCCGTGGCAATAGCAGGGTCGTCGCGATCAGGGCACTTTCCTTGTGAATTATGTGCCAGATGTTGTGGAAGAGGAAGTGTGGCTCTTCAAATCGCTTGTTTGCTTCCGGGAGAACGAGTGCTTGTGTTAGTTATAGACGAGCTGCGGTGAAAGCAATGATTGTCCGCAATACCTTACGTAATGTACGTAAAATCTCTGAGAGATTCATTAAGAGAATCAGGCTCAGTAGAGAACGTCGTCTTAATGAAGATCGATAGGAGAGATCCGGATGATCAGGGGCAGGAAGTGTGTGCATTCTCGAAGATATCTTAGACTGCACTGGCCATCTTCATCTAGTTTATTAAAACAAATTGTTCCGGGGAAATAGTCAGATATTCCTAGTCCTTAGCGCTTTTTAGTCGATTTTGCTTTCAGCTCGACGTTGGGGGGAATACTTGCAAGATTTTGACTCCAACCCCTGATTGTGTTGGCATTTTACATTATACCTTGTGGCAGCATTATAGGAGTTGAAATACTTGAGGCGAATCCTCGCTGTGATCCAATGCCATCTCCTCTCGTATTGAAAGTGCATAATCTCGTCATACTATATTGAGATCTCGGTTATCTCGGCATCTCCTTCGGCCCGAAGTCATCGTGGGCAAGTTTGTTACTCGCCTACCTATGTTTCCCCACCTTCAAATCTAGCCAGCGGTGAAGCACGCCCCGTTTGAGGATAATTGGCATTCACTACCTTACAAGCCTGAACCGTCGCTAGATTTGGTGCCGTCGTCATCTTCATTGCTTTGGTCCGCTTAATGGAAGAAAATACCGAGGCAGATGGAGGCGACCGGTCGCTTATTTGGCGCCAAGAACATCAAAACTGGACTGTCAAAGTAACTCGATTAACTAAGTTAAACAGTACACCCAGCTAAGGGGCTACGGCAGTTCTTAAGTTAGTGGTACTTCTACGGCTCTACTCGGTACACATTGTTACCATAGTGGGCCTGGACATGTATACTGACTCGCCCTTCAATGATTCCCAAACATAGGTTCGCTGGGCGACTACTGGATAGAGGACCACCATCGTGGAGCGCCGTGAACCGGTGCTGTGCCATGGCGGCTCACTTTCACGCCAGGCTCCCGAGCGGTGCTTCCACGCTGGGAGGGGCGCTCTACATGGCGTCAACGGCGATGGAGTCGATCAGTGGCGAAGTCCATGCTTGTTCAGACTTGAAGCGGTACGTGGGAGTCACCAAGCGATTGCGGAATCGAAGCGCTTGCGCTGTGTGCTCCCAAGCCAAGGTAAAAGAAGTTAGAGGGGAAAAGGTTTCACAACGTTCACGACGAGAGGGCGGGTGGATGAAAGGGTCTTTTATTAGTTGCGCGGGACAAGGCTTGTGTCTTTTTCACTTTCTTTCTCACGCACCACCTGACATGCCTACACCCATGTATGCGCTGTCGATTGCTCTCACTTATCCATCCTTGTCCATTACCACCGTACTCATTTTTTCAAATCAATAGGTGCGCTGCGATGGGAATATCCCCTGTTCCCGCTGCCTTCGCCTGTCCCACCCTTGTCGCCCTCAAAGTCCACTAATCCAAGCCGAGCCCACCACCACATTGCTCGACATCGCCTTCCAGCAGGTGCAGTCTCAAGAGGTAAGCTATCAACATGATAGAGTCATTCATTTTGGCAAAATAGATCAGTCATGCTGAAGCGCTCTTTCCTCGCACGGCTGCAGTGAGTGACTTCTTATTCTTTTTCTTTTTCTCATTCTTATTCTAACTCACTCTTATTCTTATCCTTATCCTTGATCTTTTTCATGGCATGTTTAAGGCCAACACTCCCTTCCTCCCTCCCTCCTTCCTTCCCTCCATCCCTTACGCATACTTTCCGCAGCCTTGCTAAATCCCCCCCCTGCTCGCTTTCCCTTACTCTTCCTTCTTTCCCATCCCCTCTCCACAAGCGCGTACCAACAACTCAGAGCCTGAATGTGTATCCCTCAATCACAGTCTCAAGCTTCAACCTGACCCTCTTCTGTCCCCCCATTAATCCATCTCTCCCTCCCTAGATCGGTGAATCGTACATGGACGTGTTCAGAAGAGTCAGCCGGGACTTTCTGCTCGACCGAGAAAGTGTCTACGCCGTGCTTCGAACCTGGATGAGACTCTCCGAATTAGCGGGCAGAGATGTCAGTTGGACGGTAGGCGATTCAATCCTTAAGACCCTTCGGTCCACGGGGATGAACGGGGGAGGGGGGCGAGGAGAGGAGCTGGTGTGTCAGCAGTGGAAGGGGGGGAGGGCGCGCGCGGACGCAGTGCAGGCAAGGTCGAGGGAGACGAGTGAATTTTTGAAGCGTAGTGAGAGTTTTCGACATGAGGATGACAGCATCTCGCCCATGTGCATGTTTATATATACCTCCCTCCCTCCCTGTGGGTCCAGCGGCAATAAGGGGGCACCATCAGCTGCACCCATGTCCGAGGACGACGAGCTGTTCATGGTCACTGCCTGCAACGACTCCTTTTACAAGGCCTTTACCACGATGCGCACTACGGCAGGAGGGAGGGAGGGCGGGCTGTCGCCCACCATGTTCGACGAGGCCGATGTGCTTGAGTACAAGACAAGCTTTTTTTTCCTCCTGGCATCGCTAGTGCGACAGGCAGACCGAGCGATCTTCTTACAGTTGCTGCTGGAGGGGCTCCACACCCCCTCGATCCATAAACGAGTCGAATTTGTCAAGATGTACAACGCGGAGGGCCTCGTCCACACGTACATCGTCAGTAGCAAGAAAGTTTGGTTGAGGGAGGGAGGGAGGGAGGGGGCGATGGGGGGGTTATATGCGCATGTGTTAAAACTCGAAGTGGCGCCTATCAGTAAGCATTTGAGAAAGAACGCAGGGCGAAAGGCGTTGCTTGGGGAGAGGGGTATCAAAAGGAGTCGAATTGCAGAGGGGCGAGCAGAAGCGGACGAGATGGACAAGGACGGTGGAGGAGAGATGACAGAAGAAGCAGGATCTTTACGTTCTCCATCTGCGGCGGCCTCTCTGTTTCTAAAACAGTCTATAGTGCCCTTGCAGATCTTACGAGCCGGACAGACGGCAGAAACTCGGGCGATAGGCGACCACAAGATCGGTATGGGGGGCGGGGGGGGAGAAGGGAGAGGAGAGAGCAAGTGCACAAGTGATTGCAACGAGAAGGTATCCACTTTTGGGATGCACGGGATGAGTCTCATGTCATTACCTTTGCCGGCGCTGCAACGTAAACATTTTGACGAAATTGTTGCGTACATGCAGCGGGGGGGGGGCAACATGTTTACCATTCCCGACCGCTCCGTGTGGTTTAATGAAGGAGGGGGCGATGTGCCTGAGCACTTGCACCTGCATCAACGGCTGCTGCGGAAGGGCAAGAACGGGATGCAAGTGTCTTTAGCTGTTTACAGGGGAAAGAATAGCCGCCAGGGCTTCTGGAAGGTACCGTCGAATGCGGAGGGAAAGGACGAGTCAAATGAGCAGGAATGGCGACAGATCGAGAAAGGGCAGGTGGGCCAAGACCTCCACCACCACTACCAGCAGCAGCAGCAGCAGCAGCAGCAGCAGCAACTACAGCACAAGTATGGACAGCAACAGCAGGTGAAGAGACACAGGCATAACCAGCTGTGGCAGCAGCAACTGCAGCAACACCAGCAGCCTGCCTCGATACCCTCCGCGCGTATACCTGCTATGGTGGGACCACTGGGCTCGTGTTCCCCTTTGTCTCCGCTTTCTGTCTCCTCCTCTTTTTCCGCCCATGAGTCTACGCCGCCTAGTTCTTATTCTGTCGCTGTGAGTAGCTGTCATATCTCTTCCCGCTGTCCTTCCCCCTCGTCATGCAGCTTTCATGTCTCCTGCCTCTTGTCCTCGCGCTGCTCTTCCCCCTACTCCTCCTGCTCGCCTGTCTGCGGTGCTTGTGGCCACAATTTCCCTGCCAACAACAATGACAGCTCTTGGCCTGTCTAAACTCCGCACCAGGGAGCAGATCCGAGGGAGGGATTAAATTAAACGGTGGATGATGTGGAAGGAAAGAAGAAAGGTCGGGATAGTCGGTTGAAGACGGGGTGGTCCCTCCGGTGGAGAGCAGAACCGCCAAGGGCGTCTTCAATGAGCAGATTTGTTGATGTGAAGGCAGAGAAATAGCAGAAGAGGAGAGGCCGCGGGAAGGAGGAGGTCGAGAGGGGAGGAGTGCTATGACAGGCAGGGTCGGAGGGCAGGGTAAGTCGGAAGAGCAAGAGAGACTGGAAAAGGGACGACAGAACGAGGAGAGTTGGTGTCGTCTCGGAATAGAGAGAATACAGCTGAGAGAAGCGAGAACTTGGCTTGCCACTTTTGGCCGTGGCATATGAATAGTACTTCTGTACATGTTTGACAAAGATAGACGGCTGAGAATAGAAATGGGAAGCAGAGAATTTAATACCTAAAGTTGAGTTGCTAAAAAGAAAAGCAAACATAGGTATTGTGTTGAAAGACTTGGAAAGACGTGTTTGTCATGCGTACTTCGTCGATATGGTACAACACGTCAGAATTCGTTCGGGCTATCAATTGACTGATGATGTGAACCATTTACCAACAAGAATAAAGACGGGAGAAGAGAGAGAAGATAGAAATAGAAGGATAGAGAGTCACGCGAATTGTGTGCGCAGAATTTGAAATCATAAACAAAAAAGAAGGGAAGAGCAGCCCTTCAAGTTTCCATTTTGCGTGACAGAAAACTGCAGATAGATTTTGAAAAACACGTAGTCGGACGTGTTGTAATCTCCTAATTTCAATGGCGAATTCCTTCTATGTCAGCAGGAGACGAATACGTCTCAGCTAAATTGATAAATTGTAGTAAAGCAGAATAGACGTGGACAGTTTTTACGGTGAGATTCGTAAGGGTTAATGATGGAAGGACGTATACATCTTAAATTGATGGATAGAAACCCCAACCATCGATAGAATAAAGAAAGGAATCCAGGGAAGATGAAATGAAAGGAGGAATGATAAGAAGGATGCGTAGGACACGCGGTGGCACAGTGGGCGTAGCACTGTCAATGTGACAAATGCGGTATTTTCTTTTGTGTATTATCGGTTAACGTTCCAATTTGTCCCTCCTATTCTCTTGCCCCATCAACTATCCTTCCTTTTCTGGGTTTGGGGTCCTCCGCAAACTCCGGGCATATTCCCGCCATTGCTTCATGTGATCAAAGGAATGGAAAAAAAGTACATTTGACATGCCGCCGACGTGCATATGAATATACCTTATGTTTTTCTTCTTTCTTTCTTTACTTCTTAATTCTCCTCCTTTTTCTGCTTGCTCTGTTCTTACCTCCGCTGTTGTAGGCATCCACATAGCCCACTTTTACCCCGCCCTTCGAGATGGTAAGAGCACTCTCCCCATCTTCCCTCTCTATTTGACTCCCTCTCCCCTACGACGGCCCCCCTCCCGGAGCGTGCACGATCCACACCTTCAACACTCCATCCGACGACCCTGTAGCCACTATCCCCGGACTCAACGTCACCAGAGACGTGACATACGATCCACCCCCCTCCCTCCCTCCCGACCTGCCCCCTGGTTTTCCCGCATATGGTGGGTCTACCACCAAATACGTCTCCAGTCCCGGCAGCGTCCAAAACACCAAGTGCCCGCTCTCATACGCCACTGCCAACAAGGACGACGACCCCGCCGACGACGGCTCGTTCCCTCCAGACCCTCCTCCCTCAGGCCCGACCGTTACTTGGCACAGTTTCAACGCTCCGCCCGTTGGGAAGTCCAACGGCATGGTCACGCCCAGTCCCCCCCCCTGCATGGACCAGATTCTCACACTTCCATCCTTGCTGCACGTGGCCAAGAACGACTGCCCCTCACATACCAAGGAACACATGTCCGTGATTCCCTCCAGGTGGCCCTCATGAGATTGTTGCGCAGGCTCGGACGGGCGACGAAAGACCCCCACGGCCGTGCTTGTCCACTCCAATGCGTGCGTCGCGCAATTCCAGCATCGGATCGTTCCGTCCAGCCCTGCCGAGTAGAGCAAGGGCGGGTTCTCAGTCGCCGCGAGAATGAGCGCAGTCACTGCACGGGTATGTCCAACGTATGTGCTCCCGACGACGAATCGTGCTTGCTCCGCGTGAAAAGACCAGGTGCGAATGTGACCGTCTTCACCGGCGGTGAAAATGTGGGGGGGTTGAGGCGCAGGCATCTCCCAGGCCACGCAGGCCAATACTTTGCTTGGATCGGCGTAAGGACACTCCTCGGACATAAGCAGGTCGGTCGACGCGTTATTGAAGAACATTTGAGCACGGCCCACGAGCCCCGACTCGGCGCCGGTGGGCAGGCCGGGGAAGAGAGGCTGTTGAAAGCCGTAGAAGTAAAAGGTGTGGGCGGGGTCAGAGGTAGTAAAGAATGTGCCCGGGCCTCCACCCGTTTGCTGCTTGCATCCGGTGATGCCTGTGCCTGAGGAGGAAGGGGGGAAGGAACACGAGGGGGGAGGAGGAGAGGGAGGGGGGAGTGAATTCCTCGCGGTAGGCGTTGGAAGGAGGAAAAAAGGGAGAAGGGCCAGTAGTAAGTTGATTCAGCTGCACTTCATAATGCAGAAGATCTTCCTGCTTGTTACCACGCAAAGAATTCGTCTCTTTGATTCATGTGTGCCCTTTCTCTTGCTCTCTCTCTCCCTCCCTGCATCCCTTACCCGGCGTCCAGCTGTACGTTTTGATTACCCCGTCCTCCCCAAAGGTGTACAAACAATTCGCATCGCTCGCTAGGCCCCTGACCGCCCCCTCGTGCGCTTCCAAGTCCACCCCGTTCGTGTGAAACTCCACGCCATGGACAAATCGACATCGGGACGGGCCGTACGTGCACGAGCCATCCAACACGTGCTTGCATTGAAAAGGCGCATTGGCCCCTGCTTGGGATGTGTCGCCACCACGCCCGCCACGTCCTTGATAACCACGGCCACCGCCTCTGAAGGGTGCACGGGAGAGCAGGGTGGATAAAGAACGGGGTGTGAGCACGGATGTCGTGGTATGTAAGTAGGAGTCATTTTTACTTCGACGGCTACATCTCGTCTCCATCGATAGGGGAAAGTAGCCACGGGTAGGACTACGCATATTATTATTTTTTAGCAGCTCAAATTCTCGTGCAGGCCAGCCTATACAGGTGCAAGAAAGCATCGCTACCACCACTTCCCCCACCTGCGCCACCCGCAGCACCATCGGCGGTGGTATTCAAGTGGAAGAGCGTGGAACAATTAGTAGGGAGGGACATGAAAGAGAGAGGGCATGAAGGGCGAGCTATGGCACCATTGGCACATGACAGCACTCAAGATGGATCCATATGGTACACGTACCTTCTTCCGCCCCGACCAAAGTGATAGTTGTTGCGCCCTCCTCCTCCTCTTCCTCTTCCACCTCCTCCTTGATGCCCTCCGCCGCCCCCTCCACCTCCCCAACTCCCACGCCCGCTGCCACCGTTCATATTTTTGTTGGTGCAGGTACTACTAAAATTGTTACTGCTGCTTCTACTGCTGGTGCTCCTCTTGGTGCCCTGCTGCTGCTAGGCGTACCCAGATGGAGGGGAGCTTGCGCGATGGGGAGGATGCTCGGCTGGCGTCTGTTGCCTCCAGTCGCTGGAGAAGCAAGGTCTTGGCAAGCCTTATTCGCTAGCTCACGCAACAGCCCCGCTCCAACTAGGTTCTAGACCTCTGTGATACATTATGAGGAGGGACAGGGTGTGTGTGTGGGGTTGGAGACGTATACGTGATGGTGGAAAGAAAAAATCATGATAACTCACTTAGCTTTGGGGCCGTGTTTTACGTACGCCCCAACAATGGAACGTCAAATTACACCCCTACACACGTATCGAGGCCGGCGAGCTGAATGGCGCACAGGTATCTCCCTTCCTCCCTCCCTCCCTACCCTCCTTCCCTCCTTCCCTCCCTCCCTCCCTTCCTACCTCCTTTCTTCCTTTTCTCCCCCCGCTTTGTCCTTCCCTTTTGCCTTTCTCCATCCCCCTCCTTCCTTCTCCTCCTCAGTGTGACCGACTTCCTGGACATTCACACCTTTCTCCCCCCCTCCCTCCCTCCCTCCCTCCCTCCTTCCCTTCCATTCCTTTTCACATCCATTGATTTCGAATCTCCCTCCTTCCTTCCTTCCCTCCCTCCCTCCCTCCTTCCCTCCCACATGCACAACCAGATCTCTCTCGTATGCAAGTCCTAGAGGACGCAGGTTGCATGCGATGGTTCTAGAGGGATGTAGGAATGGCAAAAAGAACTACACACAGGAGCAAAAGGGAAGAGAGCGGGCGGGTTTACACATTTTTGCACTTGAATTTTTTGGTTTGTCTTTCTTGTTTTTGTCTTTGTTTGAACTTAACTTTCATTTTTTTGCTCTCTTTCCTTTCGTCTTGACTTCGCCCGCCTTCACACGTGGACTGCTGCGTCGTGGTGTCGTCGTCTTTTCGGATGCTGGTATATTCATTTTCACATCTTTCTCCATCTTAATCAACTTGATGGCCCGTTCGGATATGGTCGAGGGCGATTCTGCCTTCTCGTCTCCTCGCCCAATACCAGCCTCCTCTTCCATCACCTCTTCCTTCACACACCTCTTTCCCTTGCTTATCTTCTTCTTCGTCATGATCTGTTCAAATTCATCTTCCTCCTCCTTTTGTTTTCTTTTTCCTCTATCTACCCCAGCCCCATCCTCTCCTGGCTCTCCCTTCTCCTTCTCCTCATCCCCCCCCCTTCTCACCCGCTGCACCGAAGGCACAATCGCCGTTGTCCTCCCTCCAACTGTCTCAAACACCATTCTTCTCCCCTCCGGACCCTTAGCTCCCGCCATGTCCTTCTTGGTCTTGGCCCACCGATAATGGAATAACCAACCAGTAGGAAATCCTTCGCTCCGCGCATTAGCCGCACACGCCGTCGCACACACGTAGTCCACCGACTCCCACACCCTCCTTACGTCCCCCTCCGTCAGCGCCTTGCACCTTCGCGCCGGGTCCACCTTGGCCTGGAACAGCACCTCATCGCACACCCAATTTCCCAATCCCGACAAAACCCTCCCCTGATCCAATAAGGCCGCCTTAATGGCAATGTCGGTCTCTTTTAACTTATCCCTGAACACTTGCAATGAAGGTCGTTCTTTCCAGGCATCCGGCGCTAATTCCTTGAGCGGGGCCTCCATCCGAGGGTCTTTCACTCCAGCTGGTAGAAGCTGTACGCGGCCCCACCGTCGTTGGTCGCAAAACGCTAGTTGTATTGCCTCGTCATCCTTCCCTTCCTCACAATTACCGAAGATAAATTGGGCCTTGCAGAACTTGGGTGGCCAGCCTTTCGAGACGTCGAGGGAAAATGATCTGTATTGTGGGATGGCCACGTGCTGGAATAGGAGGGAGCCTGTCATTCCCATGTGGAAGAGGACGAAGCGCTTGTCTTCTTGAGGAGCAGAAGAGGTTGTTAGGGTAGAAGTGTTGCGGGCGCCTTCATCTCCTCCTCTTCTCCCATTCCCAACACCGAATGCAGCGGAGGTTGAAGGGGGGGAGGGAAGCAAGGATAGCTCCATCCACAGATGCTTCCCCTTCCGACCCACGCCTGTCAAGGCACGTCCTTCCAGCACGCGGTGCATTTCCTGCTCCTCGGTGCCACTGAACACCAAGTCGTCGTACAAACCATCCCGGGGTCCCCCGCCCGCTTCCTTGGTCAACACTCGAAGCAACCGCTTACTTTTGGCTTCATTTTCGAGGGCGGCGACCAGGGCAGCAACTTCGGGGAGCTCCGGCATATGTCTTGGTGCGTCTGCCTGAGGGACGGCAAGTGGCGTGGGAGGGAAAATCGGAGGGTGAGTACCGGGCCGCGGTTGGAAATGAAGTTAAGTCGACACTTTTCCCGATGCAAACCACAATCACAATCACATCACATCACGTGGAATGAAGAGCTGCGTGCATCGCGTGCGCATTATCGCCGGCGGCCGTTATAGTGCTGCTTTGCGCCTCATTACCTGTGCGTTTGCATATGCCTCGTGACCGCGATCAACATACACGTCTATGTTCTGCTTTGTCACCTTATGCAGCAGCTACGGGATCATCTTTCGGCTGACATGAAATCACTAATTCTGCAACCCTTGATGCTACCCGCCTTACGGCTTAACCTCCTCCCTCAGCTGCTACTATAGCATGGCATTGTATACCATCCAGGTTTGGCAGGTAAATTTCCGAATTGCTTCTTTGCCGGGTGAAGCCTCCTACTACTTTCCTTTCTATCGTCATTTCGATGCCATTGCCTCCACGCACATCCCGTCCTTCAAGCCAAAGTCCTCTTTCCGCACCACGCTCACATCCTGGTCACCTAAAATATTGCTAGGGATCACCGCCTCGATGTCGGGCAAGATGCCCGTTCCCTGTATCGACGCCCCCCTTGGCGTCTCATACTTGGCCACTGTCATCACCAGGCCCTTTCCATCCGTCAGCCCAAACACACCCTGCACCAGCCCCTTCCCAAACGTCCTCTGCCCCATCAACACCGCCCGACAGTTGTCGTGCAACGCGCTTGCCAGAATCTCCGATGCACTTGCCGATTTCCGATCTGTCCACACTACGATGGGATCGGAAGGGGGAAGGGCTGTTGCGCCCTGTGTCTTGAGTGGGAGCCTGTTCCCAGTAGCATCCTGAATGAACGTGACTATTTTATCCTCCGGCAAAAAGAGGGAGGCGACCGAGACAGCTGCTTGGACGGACCCCCCCGGGTTACCCCTCAGGTCAACGATGTAGGCCTCGGCACCTTGTTCTTCAAGTGAAGATAGGGCCTCACGCACCTTCTCCTTGGCCAGGGAATTGAACTCTCTCAATTTGAGGTAACCGACTTTGCGCCCGTCTTCCGTGAGGGTGAGTTGGGCTTTGGTCACTTGTGTGGTAAGGAGGGAGGGAGGGAGAAAGGGAGGGAGGGACAGCTGTGAGCAATTTAAATTGATGGATACAGTGGGAAGCACATATCTTCAAATTCCTACTTGATCGCTTGTTCTCCTTATCCCTTCTTCCCTCACCTGGGTTCGACACAGCATTGAAATCCCTAGGCAAGACCAACAGACGCGGAGCCGTCCCAGGGTGAAGCTTCGACTGAATCGTCAAGCGCACATCCGCCTTATCCTCTTTCGTGATCAGGTCCACGGCATCAAAGACGCTCTTACCCTTGATAGCCACGCCCTCAATTTCGAGTATTTTGTCGCCCTTTTGCACATTTTGTGCGGCAGCCACCGAACCCTCCCGTGGGTCGGAGGAGACACAGAAGTAGCCGTCATCATCTATAGACAGCATAAAGCCCGCCCCGATTGGGTCAAATCGACTCATCTCCGTGTACATGTACGGCGACAAGAGCTGGGTGTACTTGTCCCCCAGTTTCTTCAAAAGTTTCTTGGTCGCTTTTGTCTCGCTGGCGCTATCCCCGGGGAGGTTGCTTTGGGCCCTTAGGTCTGCCCGCGCCTTGCCCCAATCACTCCCACCAAAGGAACGATCGAGATAGAATTTCGACGTCAGCTTCCACACTTCGTCGAATAAATCGTCTGAGTCGGAGGCGGCTTGGTCTTCGGAGAACGTGGGGACAGTGACGGAGGAAGCGGGAGAAGTATCGGTGGTAGTGGTGGTAGTTGTAGTAGCAGCTTCCGCAGCGGCGTACCCGGGAGGAGCGAGGGCAAAAAGGGGGCGAACGCCTAACAAGAGACTGAGAAAGGTAGGTGCAAGCTTACTGAAGCGGTGGAGCGTCTCCAAGGCCCACACTCTGGAGTGCGAGGGCTGCTGGTTCACTTCTCCGTAGAGACCTGATTGCTCCATCGTAATTGTCCTGCTGGCTGTCCCTTTTCTAGACCAACCCCCGGCGTGGCGAGACACAAAACGAGGAGTTGACAATGTGCCACTTTTTATTCTGAGAAAATTCACGGTCTGAGTTGTGCTGAAAGCATTCACCACCTGGGGCGGTAGCAGCACGAAGGCTAGGGATAGGAGGGAGGCGAGGGCGAGGCAGGAGGTCATGGCGAAGCGATGGTTTGGCTGCCCTCTGGTCGTCGAAAGTTTTCCAACCATCGTCTCAGACAGGCAAGGTTGTGAAGCTCGTAGCCTATCGATTGTACGGTGCGGGTTAAGGGTGTGGTACGTTTGGAATTAGTCCAATGGTAGCAAGATCGTCCGTACGTCAACCGTTGTGACAGCGACACTTCCAACTTGCTTCTGAGACCGAGGCGCGGCAGATGATGGTAATGATGATAGAGTATGTTCGCCTTGCGGAATCCCACGCTATAAGCTGCTCATTCAAGCAAGGTAGCTACCACCATCTATAGGACCTTGGTCAAGATGCGGGCTGTCGGTCAAATAGGACAAACAAGTCTTATCTTATCCGGTCTCTTCCCTTCCATCATCACAGGGCGTTGCCTTGCCCTCCTGTGCTTAACGAAAAGCGTATGGCTTCGTAAATCGACCGTATCGTCAGCAGCAGCACCGCAATCACTAGCACCACCAGCAGCAATACCATCATCAACTGTAGGACGAAGTGCAAGAGGAACAGCCGACACAGCCGCATCAAAATTATGCCGTCTATCCCGCTACCTACCCTTTCCAAGAAAGACGGCCGGGAGTACGCGGCATTCGACGGGGGTGAGACCAACCCCCACCCTCCGACCCTGCCTCCTCCCCACTCTCCTCCTCACTCACCTGCCCACGCTCAAGCCAGTGGCGGTGATAGCAGCAATGGTGGTAGCAGCGGTGGCAGGGCAGCAGCCGCAGACGTGGAAAGTGCAGATTTGAGTACATGTCCCGCAGACACACATGGGCGGCATGCTTTGAGTATTGGGGGCGGGGAGAACCCCTTTTGGAGAATAGGAGGAGCCGACGAAGGGCTAGATAGAGGGCGGGATGGAGGGAGGGGGCGAGGGTGTTGCTGGCGGATGACAAGGCTCCAGGTGTTCTTTGTGGCAGTGTTTGGGACCTGCAATCTGTTTTTAATAGCCGATGCGTTGGGAGAGCGTCGCGTCCTGGCGTGGTTGGAAGGGCTGCTGGTACGTGAAAAACGGCGAGGAAGGGAGGGAGGGAAGGGGAAAGGGAGAGGCAGGAAGCATGGTCTGCGCCGAGCCGAAGTACGGTGTGCTCACCTTCCCTCCCATCCTCCCTTCCTCAATCCCCAGATCAATGCCCATCCCCATACCACGTCAGTAACGACGGGCTTGCTGCTCTGCTTGGGCTTCGTATTGGTGTTTCTCGGTTTCCCTACTACCCTGCTGGCAGTGCTTGCCGGGTACGTGTACAGGTACAAAGGGAGGGGGGAAAGTAAAGAGCGAGAAAGCGAGGCAGGAAAATAGAGGTGGCTTGCCCGAACATGAGCACGTGATAGCTTCAGAGGCAAGACATCCATTCGTCGCCCTTCGTCCTCCCATGCCCCTTTCTTTCTTCCTCCGATATCAGCGATCTCGTCCCTGCCCTCCTCCCTGCCCCCACCCTCGTCGGCTTTTTCAGTGATAACCCGTCCGGGTGCCGTCTGGTTTCTTATAGGACGCATACCATGCACAGCTCACCTTCCCTCCCTCCCTCCCTCCCTCCGTCGGTTTCTCTCGCCTCGCAGCACCCTCCTCTCTGGCCCCCTCCCTCTCCTCGTTGCCTCCTTGGTGGTGACCCTCACCTCCTCCCTCGGCTGCTGCCTCGCCTTCCTCGTGACTCGTGCCATCCTGCGGGACGTGGCCTCTGAAGTCTTGTACTCCCATCCACGGCTAGGTGGGAAGGGAGGGAGGGAGGGAGGGAAAGGGAGGGAGGGAGGAAGGGAAAGGGAGGGAGGGAGAGGGGGGTAAGGGAGGGAGAGGACTAAGGGAGAGGACTGAGGGGGAAAGGATGGGAGGGAGGGAGGGAGGGAGGGAGGGGAGGGATATCACCTGGGAATTTGGCGCAATTATATAGTAACCAATCTCTGCCTCTCCCTTTCCCTCTCTCCCTCCCTCCACCTCTCCCTTCTCCCCTCTTACCCTTCCACAGCCGCCCTCGACGCCGTCCTGGCGCAAAACGGACTGCGATTTAATCTCCTCCTGCGCCTGTGTCCGTTTCTCCCCTTCTCCCTCCTTAACGTCGGCCTGGGGTTAACGGCTATTCGAACCGACGATTTTGCGTTGGGCACGGTGGTGGGGATGCTACCATCTGTCATCCTCCTGGCCTACCTGGGAGGGGCGGAGGGGGGGGGAGAGGGAGGGGTGGAAGGGGTAGTGGCCTTGTTAGTGCAGAATCATCCTGTAGAGGCTCGGCTCGTGTATGTAGGTGGAGCGGTGCTGCTGGTGGGGGTGGGAGGGATGGTGTGGAGAGGGGTGAGGAGGGTAGTGAGGGAGGAGGAGGTGCGGAAGCAGAGCGTGATGGATTCGTTGGGGTGGGAGATGTGAAGGAGGGAGGGAGGGAGGGACGGACGGAGGGAGGAAGGCGTTGAAGTGTGAGATATGGAAGGAGGGGGGGGAAGGATGTGAAGGAGGGAGGGAGGGAGGAAGGGAGGGACGGAGGGAGGCGTGGAAGTGTATAGGCGAGGAGTAAAAAGGAAACATGAGGCGACAACGGAATCATATGGATCATGTGTCTTATTTGTCTTTGAATTTTTACTGCTTCATTCTCAACTGCTTGTACGCACATATGCACACCTCCCCTCCATCCATCCCTTCACCCCTCCCTTCTCTCTTCCGTTACGGCTTCTTCTCCCCCTCCCTAACTCCATCCATCGCGCCCTCCACAGCGGACCCCACCCTCTTTCCCACGTCCTGAATGAGCGCCTCCACCTTCCGCTGAGCTTCAAGGACCTCCGCCGAGTCCACCTGAAAAGAAAAGATCGAGGGAGGGATGCAGGGAGGGACGGAGGAAGGAGGTACGGAGGGAGGCTGTGTGAGTGGCGGTATCGAGACGCGCTGGAAGACTCGGACCTTCTGCCTTCAACGCCTCCTCCTCTTCCCTCCCTCCCTCCCTCGACCTTTTTACCGAGGCATCGAAAGCGCGCATGGCCTCTTGCACCTCATTCTCCACCTTCCCCTTCTCCTCCTCGCTCTGCCCCACCACTCGGTCCAAGGCGTCTCTTAGAGCCCGGAGATTCTTCTGCTTGTTTCTACAAGGGAGAAGGGCGGGGGGAGAGAGGGAGGGAGGGAGGGAGAGTATGTGTGTGGGTTGGGAGCTGATGCTTATAGGGCGGGGAGGGGATGAGGGAGGGAGGGAGGGAGGGATAGAGGGACAAAGGGACAGAGGGACAGAGGAGACAAGGAAGAGGGATTAAAGGCATATCACAAAGGGTCAACTCACACCAGCAAGAGGAGGGAGGAAAGGAGGGAGGGAGGGAAGGAGGGAGAGGGCGCATCACATCACACCAACAAGACACGCAAGCACTTACTCTTCAACTGCCTCGGCCGTCCATTCCCCCTCTAATACTAACGATCTGAAGGCCGCCATCTGTAATTGCATGTGGAAAAAGGAGATAGAAGGACCCGCTTTAGTACTGGCTGGCTCGACCTCTTCCCTCCTTCCCTCCCTCCCTCCCTCCCTCCCTCCCCCTCTACCTGCTTCTCGATGGCCGCCTGCACTTCCTCCGCGCTGTGGTCTCGGCCTTCCTTGTACCCCGCCACGAACTCCCGGACGGTTATCCGTAGCTACGGGGGAGGCGAAGAAGAGGAAGGAGGGAGAGAGGAAGGGAGGGCGGCAGGAAAAGGGGTGATAGTGAGGGAATGAGAAGAGAGACGGAGTCATACTTAACTCTGAACAGACGGACTACAAGAAGGTTTGGGTTAGGGTTATTTTCGTCTCTCCAGTGCACACACCGCCGCTTCAGCCCTTCTCTAGCCCTTTCTCCCTCCTCTCTCTCCCTCCCTCCCTCCCTCCCTTCCTCCTCACCAGCTCCATCCTATCCGTGGCAACTTCCTCCAACTGGTGCTTCCCCTCCGTCCATTCCTTCCTAAGAGTCTCCACCTCGGCCTTGATCTCCTCCTCACTCAGTTGCAGCTTTACGTCTCTCATTCTCTCCTTCACAAACACCTCCATCTCCTTCTTTTTCTCCTCCATCAAGGTCGCGCTAGTCGCCTCAGGAGTCCACCCATTCCTCAACACAGCATCTGCGTCGTCTCCCGCCTTCCCCCGCACCAACCCCCGGCCTAGTCCTCCCTCCCTCCTAAAGGTATCGTAGTCGAAAGAATTGCGCCAGGCTTGAAAGGCTCGTTGCCAGACGCGGGCGTGTTCGACAGGGTTACGCCTGTTGTAATTTGGGCATGGAGAAGTCGGAGGAGGGAGGGAGGAGGGATGGGAGAGAAGAGCGGAAGTAAGAAAAATTAGGGGGGATAGGGGGAAAAGGGGGGTAGGGGGATTGTTGGTCTAAGGTAAGGTAATCTGTCATTCGTAGGGCCTGGGACAAAATGAAGGGGGAAGGAAGGGTAACCAACGGCCATGCATACGGGCACGCACACCAGGGGTCCATACCATCGCTTGTTCCCTGCCTTCTCCTTGGTGGAAATACCGTGCGCCTCATCGTAGCCAGGAGGATTGTCCATGGGACGCACACTTTCCCATGATTCCTCAATATAACTAGAACGGAGGGAGGGAAGAAGGAGAAGGGCAAGGAGGGAGGGAGCGGTTGATACGGATGTGATGTAGAAGGGGAGAGAGAGGCTGTTGCTTGCTGGAACGGTGAGCAAAAACAACCGACACCACACCCCACCCTCCACAAAACTTACCGACGAACCCGGGCCAAGGGTGCAGGCAGACGGCGACTTAGAGGCGGTGGTAGGTTTGGCGACATCTTTTCCTTTCCTGTGGGAATGTCGGACCGACTGAGTTCAGTAATGGCGTGCTCATGAAAAGAAGCAGAGCAGAGCGGGGAATTTCAGTTCAACAAAAAGCAAAAGCAAAAACCCCACCAGCAGTCGGCCTGCTTTGAGTTCGACTTGAAAGATGCTCCGCAGTGCAGCATTGATGCTTAAGTGCGGTGATGCATGCCTTGGTGACATGATTGTGGCTGTGGCCCGTCCAATATGTAATCATCTACAGCCGCAAGCCTATCTCCTTTTCAACTCGCTCCAGTGAGCGCCTGCAAACCAGTTTGTCAGGAAACCAATCAACTGCGGTATAGGACAGCAACACACACACACATAAACGTATGTTTTATATTCACAGTGCCCGAGGGCAAGGGGATACATTTTTCCTCAGGACCTAGCTGGCTGGGTGGTCGGCATTGGCTCTGGTTGAACACACACGCACGCATTATTCCATCTCTTTACTTTGATTCGTTCGTTCATCTTCCCACCATTCCTGTCCAAAGTAGTCCATTAGGTACAAATTCCATGCACGCGGGTCGCATCCTTTCCATCTCTGTGCCCAATGGTAGTAGCGTGCCGGACGTCTCCTTTTCCTTCCATCATCAACGGCAGCAGCAGCAACAGCAACAGCAACAACAGGAAAGCCGGGCGGAGGAGCAGGAGGAGACAGTGCGATGCCACCAAAGCCGAAATGAGTCCTCGTTGACGGCTGGGAGGGTATTGTCCGCTTCCTCTTTCGTGATGGAAAAGGGGCGGGGTGACAAGAATGAAGCAGGAGTAGGTGGGGCAGGGAAGGCAAGGGGAGGGATACCTCGCTTGGGACAGTCACCCAATGCCGAAGATGATGCGGCACTTGTTCGTCTCCTCGCAGGGCTTCAAAGGGAGGCTGATTACCTCACAAACAGGCACAGTACTAGCAGCAGTAGCAGCAGCAGCTGTGGTGATAGCCCTTTCATCACACCAGTGGGATCCCACCACTTCCAAGGCGCCCATCTGGAAGCCTTGGAAGCCCTCCTTGAGTCCAATGAAGGCACCGACATCGAACTCCACCCCTCCTTCCGCCCTTCCTCCTCCTCCTCCTTCACTCCCTCCTCCTATCCCTCCTCCTCCACCACCGTCTTCCCCCCCCCATTGACCCTCCATTCCAAAATCACCCGTCACGGAACCCGCATCTTTCGACCCAAAACCCGAGTCCAGGTTCCCTGGTCCTACCCCGTCACACATGCCCTCGCCACCTTCCTCTATACGGGCCGCCTCGTCGTCTCCACTGCCCACCTGGCCGACACCTACCGCGCCGCGCAAGAGGCCGGGGTACGGTCTTTGGCCTACCTCCTACGCACGCATCCTTTCTACGCCTTGCGCTTGACGAGTGCCGAAAAAGCGAGGTGAGGATGGAGAGGGAAAGAGGCGGAGGGGAAGGAGGAGACATCGGTCGTGTGTATTAAAGTGTGTGTATGTGCTTAAGCATGCATCTTGGATTTCTTTAATACGTCCTCTAACTCCCTCCCCGTCCCTTCCCTCGATCCCTCCCTCCCTCGATCCCTCCCTCGATCCCTCCCCCTCTCCCTCCAGCCACGTTCGCCGCTTCGCCGTAGTTTCCGGGAACGAAAGGCTCAGTGCCCTCTGCGATGCTTACACGCGCCGGCTGGCCTCCCATAAAACCACATACACGCTGGTGGCCCCTGTGCCTCTTGCCTGGCTTCGGGCCCGCCCGCTTTTGATAGGGGACAAGGTCAGGGAAGGAGGGAGGGAGGGAGGGAGGGAGGGAGGGAGGGAGTGAGGGAGGGGGGTTCTTGTTACCGTGCTGTAAACAAGCGCATCGTTATTGATTCATCC
>Ga0160420_100279_pt1 | contig 26660 bp, 29 predicted proteins | sample CelAP2metagpilot_FD_108197 | JGI IMG/M metagenome (GOLD analysis project Ga0160420, IMG submission 108197) | Phycosphere-associated microbial communities from algal ponds in Kailua-Kona, Hawaii, USA - Cellana AP2-5-5 metagenome pilot | ecosystem: Engineered > Artificial ecosystem > Aquaculture >... | reverse complement strand
GAAGAAGAGGAAGGAGGCATAGAAGGAAAAAGAAGATGGAGAGGAAGAGGAGAAGGAGTAGGAGGAGGAGGAGGAGGAGGAGGACACTGTAGGGGTGCCTGACTCTAGTTGTGATGAGCGGGAGAACGAGTCACAGCTTCCCTTTCCAAGAGCGATTGAGGGGAAGAAGATTGACAAGAAGGAGGAGGAGGAGGAGGAGGAGGAGGAGGATGACACTGTAGAGCAGCCTGACTCTAGTTGTGATGAGCGGCAGAACGAGTCACAGCTTCCCTTTCCAAGAACGATTGAGGGGAAGAAGATTGACAAGAAGGAGGAGGAGGAGGAGGAGGAGCAGCAGCAGCAGCAGCAGCAGCAGCAGCAGCAGCAGCAGCAGCAGCAACAGCAGCAACAGCGGCGGAAGAAGAGGAAAAGGAGGAAAAGGAAGAAAAGGAAGGGGGAAGAGACAGGAAAGGGGGAGGAAGAGGAGGAGGACACGAATGGGGAAGAGATGGAAGAGGACGAAGAAGGATGCGAGGAGAAAACAGATGACGGTTCCTGTGTCATACATTCGCCGGTCGTTCGCCCTTGCCCCACACAGCCATCCGTCCCTCCTCCCCTTCCTCCTCTCTCCCCTCCTCCTTCCTGCCGTGCCCGCTCGTCCGTCGAGTCCATCAGCCTTCTACCACAAGCACAGAGCCTACCGTCTTCTCCCCCTAACCCCCCCCCTTCCTCCTCCTTTGCCCGGAATGGTGCTGGTGCTGGTGGGTCGGCCTTTTCGTCTTTTTCCTGCTCGCCTGCTGGTTGTCGTGCAGTGGAAGCAGCAGCAGCAGCAGGAGGTGGAGGAGGAGAGATCGCAAAGACATTTCATGGCTACCTGGACGAGGAGGAGGGAGAGGAGGAGGAGGAGGGAGAGGGCGAGAAGGGGGTTGGGGGGGAAGGGATTGAAGGGGGCAGCAGTCCAGAGAATAAGAGGAAGAGAAGGAAGATAGCCAGGAAAAGAAGGCCCCGGAAGAAGAAGAAGGAGGAGGCGCTTGTTGTGGTTGCTGCGGGTGCTGGTGCTCCTTCAATTTCTCCTCTTCCTTCTCGGCCAGGAGGAAGGTCAGGAGGAATCGGAGGAGCTGGAGGAAGAGAGGGAAGGATGAATTTGGAAGATGACGGGTTGAGTGAGTTGGTTGACCTATCAACTTCTCCCTTCTCTTCTCGGATTGGTGGTGGTAGGAAGGGGATGGGTGACGTGGAGGAGTTTCTTGGAAGGAGTTGAAGAAGAGAAGAGAAAAGAGGCTTCAGGTAGAAAACATGTCGTTTCAATTTTGAGTGGTTCATAGGAGGCGGAGGAGTAGGCGGAGGAGGAGGCGGAGGAAGAGGCGGAGGAAGAGGGGGAGGAAAGAGATAAAAAAGATGCAAGGCCCATGAAAAGTGTACGATATGAGCGGTAGGATCAAAACAGCAATTTCCAAAAGTGCGTATTCGACACAGACAGTGAGAGCTAGGGAGAAATTTTAGTATGTATGAGTAAGAAGAAGTTAGGCTTAGCTATGTACAAAAGCAAGTGGGAAGATGACAAAAATTGAATGCCAAGCACGCTGTCGAAAAATGGAGAGGTTTACAGCAGCAAGACATCGCAAAAAAGTACCGAATAAAGGCGACACTGTGTATATAACAAAACAAGCATCAGAACAAAATTATGTCGAGAATAGTATTCTCATTCGCTCCTTTCGCCTTTTTTTAAATTTTATCTGCGGGGTTCTCCCAACGAAACAAGCACCCTCTCTCTCTGGATGGCAAATTTTGGTCATACTATACAAGCATAAACACACAGAGGAGTCCTGCTTGGGTTCATTCTTCTCGTTTTTTTCTGCCTTTGTCAATCTCTTCCGGTACTTTTCCTCGTGCAATAATTACTTTTCTTCACCTCTCGCTCTAAAATTCAGGCCGTATCTCACCTCTCCTCATTTGCTGCATTCCTTCCCCTTATGTCCCCCCGTTTCCTCCCTTCCTATTTTTCCTATCCTGCCTACGTGCCATCTTCGCCGCCAAAATTGTTTTCGCAGCCACCTGTATCGCATCCTTACACCCCTCTGCCTGCTTCAACACTTGCAATTTTTCAGCCACATTAATAAACTTCCTCCTCTGCTGGACCAGCGGCGCCGACAACAACTCATCCAATCTCTGTCGATCGAGTTCCATCTGTCTCGCTCTCTGCCTCTCCTTTTCGGTGCCCGCCTCCGTCTCTTCCAACAAATCTGCATCCAGTTCAAGATCAGCCTCACGAGCCCTCTTTAAAAACCAACTTTGACTCGCCTGTTGTCGCCCTGCCTCCTGCTCATGCCCCACTATCTTCCCCGCCAAATGCACGCGTTCCCTCGCCCCATTCAATTCCCGTAAGTCTACCGGAAACGTCGTCATGCTCAACGGCTGCCTTTGCTCTTCCTCCTTTCCTTCCCTTTCTTCTTCCTCCTCGTCCTCCTCCGCTGTCTGAGCGGAAAGCAAAGCCCGGCACACTTCGGCATGCATTTTTTCGTCCCGTGGCGCGACCAAGGAAAACGACAAACCATTCCTATTCGCCCGAGCGGTCCTCCCTGCTCTATGCACAAACACCTCCAAGGAACGGGGTAAGTCATAATGGATGACGTGCTCGACAAGGGGGATGTCCAAACCCCGCGCCGCCACATCGGTTGCAACCAATACCGCGGCTTGATGGGACCGGAAGTAATCCAGGGACTTGAGGCGGGCACGCTGTTGCATTTTGGCATGCAGGGCTTTGGCGGGGAGGCGAAGAAGGGTGAGGAGCTGGGCAAGGCGGCGTGTTTGGTCGATGCTGTTGGTGAAGATGATGGTGCGGCCGGGGTAGCGTCGGAGGAAGTGGTAGAGGTGAGCATCCTTGTGTCCGCCCACGGTCTTGACATGGCAGAGTTGCAGGCCCGTGGGCAAGGCTAGGGAAGGAGCAACCACAGTAGCAGTGGTGGCGGTACGAGGAGTTGTGGGGAGAGGGAGAGGGTGGGCATCCGCGGCAGCAACAGCAGTGGCAGCTGCTGCTGCTGCCGCGTCTTCTTGCTTGGCGGAACCACTGGTCAGATCGATTATGGCAGGTACCCCGCGCATGCCGACCTCACGCATGATCCTCCCCATCACATCTTTACCATCCTTCCCTCCCTTTCCCTTCTTCTGCTGTTTCTTCCCTCCCTTCTTCACTCCTTTTCCCTCACGCATCTCTTCGGGCATGACGAGGGTCGCGCTGAAAATCAATGTCTGACGCGTCACGGGAGGAGGCAACTCACGAATTGATGCCATTGGAGGTTTTTTCTCCTCAGCATTCGCTTTTTCATTCTCTCCAAGCCCTTCCTCATTATCATCCATCTCCTCCTCTTTCTCCCCCCCTCCCTCTTCCTCCACCTCGTTCTCCTCCTCCTCCTCGTTCTCCTCCTCCTCGCCATCCTCCTCCACCTCGTCATCCTCCTCAACCAAGCCATCGACACTCCCCTCGATCAAAATATCGTTATCCTCCTCCTCCTCCTCCTCCTCTTCTTCTTCTTCTTCTTCTTCTTCTTCTTCAAGCTCCTCCAAACCATGCACCCCCTTCAGTCCCATCCTCTTGGCTTCTTTCAAAATATCTTTTAAACTCTTCGTCGGAACCTCGCACAAATCCTCCTCCTCCCCATCCTCTTCTTCCTCCTCCTCCCCTTCCTCCTCTTCCTCCTTGATCAATCTCTTGTCCTTCCTCCCTTGTTGTTGCAACAACAGTTTCGCCTTTTCCTCCCCCTCCCTCTTCATCCTCCGCACCGCATCGTAATCCCGCTGGTACGTCTTCCCCTGCTCCACTACTCGTGTCAACAACGCCTGCATCTCCGGGAAATGCCCTTCCTCCACCATCCGATCCGCCTCATCCAACACAAGAAACCTCAATCGGCCCATATCCCTCAAATGCCCCTCCTGCCCATTCTTAATCATCTCCCAGCACCTCCCCACCGTTGCCACCACCACCTCCGGCATCCGTCGCAGCAACCTCGCTTGCTTAGTATCCGAGAGACCTCCCACGATCCCCATCACATTTATCCGCGCACGCCCAGGGGCTACATCACCTACCAACATCTCTTGCAGGTGTTCTGTCACCTGCAATGCCAGCTCTCGCGTAGGACAGAGAATCAATGCCGCCAAAGCCCCGTACTTGTTGCTGGTCTCTCCCTCCCCCGCGTCCTTGTCCTCCTCCCCTTCCTTCTTCTCTTCCCGGCGTTTCAACAAGTAATCCAATATAGGCAAGCCGTAAGCTAATGTCTTCCCCGACCCCGTTTCTGCGGCGCCCATCAAATCCTTTCCCCCTCCTCCTCCTCCTCCTCCTCCTGGCATGGCCAGAGGCAGAGCTCGCCGTTGAATTGGGGTGGGGCTGTAAAATCCTTGACGGTGGAGGTTGCGCAATAGCAAAGGGTGAAGGGAGACGCCGCTCAAAGCTGCAGGGGACCAATGCGATAGTTGTGCCTTGATATCCACGAGAGGAGTCTGAGGACTTGGAGGAGAGACGGTGGGGTTGGCTGGAGCAGCAGCAGCAGCACCACCACCACCAGTGGCAGGTTTCTTGTCTCTCTTTCGCTCCTTCTTCTTGGGCTGCTTGGCAGGGGCGTCCCCTTTTTTGTCATCTGCCTCCCTTGGCTTTTCATGAGCTTCGATCGCTCTTGTCGCACCAGCAGATGCCCTCCCTGCAGGGCAGCTGACAGTCTCGTACTCTATCTCCACCACTTCTGCCGCCCCTGGTCCTTCCCCCAGCTCTAATTCTTCCTCTTCCTCTTCCTTCTCCTTGTTGCTGATTTTTTGTTTCTTCGTTGGCTTCTCTTTCTTCTGCTTCTGCTTAATAACATTACCCTCCAAAACGGCGGCCCTCACATCTTTCCCTCCCGCTCCTTGAACGTCACTTGCGCCGCCGCTGCCCCCACCACGATGGCACTTGACACTGAAGCCCCCCAAAGTATCTTTCTCGATCACATAATGGCTCCCATCCACCTCCTCTATGTTGAAAGCAAAGCAATCGTCTGCCCCGCCCAGGTCGCCTTCTTTGACCTGTGTGGAAGAGGGGGGAGCGCGCTTGAGATAGACGGATTGAACGATATTGACATGGAACTGGTCGACAAAACGGGAGCACTCAGGCCCACTAGGATCCTAGGCTTATCACCAGCACACGCTATTCTTTGCGGCCATGCGTATGCATCAGAATCCGCCAGGGCCCGCGTGATAGCCGTTCATCGATTTCCTTATGTCCCCACGTACCTTGACGCTTGACCAGGGCAAGGCATCCCATCCATTGGCCCCTGGTTGCTTCTTACGCTTGGGCATTTCGTCGAGTGTGTGTGAGCTGTGTTGGGTTCAGGTGGATGCTTTGGTGTGGGACTTCAGGAATGAGAGGGGTTGGGGCACCGGCTTCAGGGGGTGGGGAGAACGGATATCAAATTATCAAAATGAGCTGCGTTGGCACATTCCTTCCATCAAACAACAGAAAGCAAGCAATTGGCAAGACTCTTAAACTGTTGCCATTTCATCAAAACCCCAATTACAGCTGCCATGGTGGAAAATGCTTTCTCGTACAGGCGCCTGCAAGCGACATTCACTCACCGCCGCTTTTCGCTCTCCACTTACACACACGTACACACAGCGACTAATTGAATCAGACGTGGCGGAGGGCGGCCTCGTCTACGGGCGCCGGCAGGCAAGACTCATTTACCGCCGCATTTTGTTCGACACACACAGCAATCAGCAATGGCTGAAGGTGGCTTATTGTACTGGCGGCGGCAGCGTCATGACGGCACCAAGTACCAAGACTTCGACGAGCTGATTCGACCTCTTCCCCCGCCTCCTCAGGGAATGATGTGGATCAAGACTCGCATAGTCATAGCGGAAACAAGTGAGGAGGAGGAGGAAGGGGCAGAGTACCAGGAGGGAGAGGAGGTCTCAGAAGGGGGACAGAACGAGAAAGAGATGCAGCAAGACAGCGGCGGTCTTCCCACTGCCACGCTTGTAGAGGGAGAGGAGGTAGATACTGCCGTTCCTCAAGTGCGGCCCCCGCGCTTCGTCACGCGATGGGAGCTTGTCGAACGTGCCTCGGTATCCAATGGCTGCGACGATTACGAGGGTGGGGGAAGCGGGAAGAACTTACAAGGGGGCGACGAGGACTACGATGTGTCAGAGGGTGAGGAAGACGGGGAGGGGAAGAGGCCGGCGTTTCTGACTCACGTAGTTTTGCCCACTGATACCATGCAAGGCTTACGTTTGCGTTATAAAGTGACGCCGGCCGATCTGAGGCTGCACAATGATTTTGCTGGAGACCAGTTCCACATGCTGCAGACTTTAAAGGTACGACGAGTGCACATTCGCGTCTGTCTTGCTCTCTCCCACTCACCCTCCTTCTCTCCCTCACTCCTCCCAGATCCCTTTGAGGCAGGAAGTTGTCAGCCACGTAGCCAAGTTCCGCCAGCGTCCAACGCAAGCCGTGCTCCGACAGCGCTTCACCAACGTAACCAAATGCACGGATGAGCAGGAGGTTACTTATTACCTTGACCTTGCCGAGTGGAACCTCTCTGGAGCTATCGCGGAATACAACGAGAATCGAGCATGGGAGGAAGCGCATCATGCGCGCGTGCAAATGGCGTGTCTCCCTGATCCCTCACCTCTGCCTTTTTCGATTCAGGCAGCAACAGTGGCAGCTGCAGCAGCTGCAGGAGGAGCACCTGCGGAAGCATCTGCAGAAGGAGGAACGGTCTCATGGGCCTTTTTGACCAATACCTTCCTCGCTAGCGGCAGTAGTACGTCCATGACGAGTCAGGAGAGCATCCCCCCCCCTTCTTATTCGTCTTTCTTTCGTGTCCCACGTCGAGGCGCTCAGGAGAAGAAGAAGAAGAAGTGCGCGGGGAGTGGGGGGTATTTACTTTCTTGGTCGAAATTGGGTCGGAAGAAACAGGCAAATAAAGCAGTCTATGATATGGCTACTTTCGTCGAAGAGGACTATGTCATCCTGCCTGGTGCCGAGATGGAGGGGGAGAAGGTGGATGAGATGGAAGACGTTGATGAGCAGGGATCCGTGGTAGCACCCGTAGCGTCTCTGCTGCCGTCGTCGGCGGGGGGATTGAGAGGGGGAGGCGAACGTGTGGCTATTGTGACTGGGGAGGATGACCACCCGCAGACGCCCTTGTTGGCGCGGGCAGCTGTGCGGGAGTAAATATTAATGATGTGTGCATGATATGTAAATGGATACGCTTGTATAGGAGAGGATGAGAAGAGGGGAGTTGTACTATGTGTGTGTGTCTGTGTGTGTGTCGTTCGTGTGTGTTCGTCTGGGTGACTATGCGACATAGTGTCGGTTTTCTTCGGCATGCATTCTTTTGGAGAGTGCTTTTCAGAGACACAAGTCAAGTCAAGTCAAGTATCAAGTATGCGTGTGTGAGAAACATCACTAGACCGCAACGTCGCGGTTGGCCATTATGCCCCCGTCATCCAAGTAGATTGGTTCACTTTCTATTGTCGCTCTTCTCGCACACAGCGCCATTGAGCATTCACTCTGGCACTCAAAACAAGGGAAATAAATATCGACAAGTGTATCATCAAAGCGTGTGACCTTCTTGTTTGACGCAATTTCGGGTTTTTGCTCTCCCTTCCCACCTCAACTTCATTCAGCTGGTGCTTCTCAAATGCCGCAGGTGCTGCTTCTGCCGTGTGATCAGCGTCTTCTTAACCCCACAACCCGCCCCCTGCCTAACGCCACTCGTAAAGAGATACATTATGTGCAAAATTGCTGATTAAATACATTATGTGCAAAATTGCTGATTATAATCTGTGTCGGAGTAGAATTGTGAAGCGAAAACGTCATGGTTCAATTTAAAGCACTCGTAACCAATGTGGAAAACAACAGTCCAGCACCTGAGCAATTTTGTGGAGTGCTACGTACTTGGTTTATACTAGTACACGGGAAAAGAGACAAAGTGTACAGAGAACGTAGCGAATACTAAGAATAGAAATGCCACTGTTCCACCACCAGCAAATACATAAGTTGCACTTGCTGTCGCTGAGCACTGCAACCGTTGTGACGGCTATCGCAGAGACTGTCTACCCGGATTATTAGATGCCTGAAATATTGTGGAAGGCTCGTCGGTCAGGCAGAGCACACCGTTCACGCAAATACAATAAACAACCCGCAAAAAGACAGGTGAAGTAGGAGCGGGCCCCGCAGCACTTTCCAGGGCACTCAAGCGTAAAGGCCAGCCACCAACACTCCTGCTGTCTGGCCGGACGTTTCTTCTTTGCGATAGTTCCTCGCGGGTCGCCCTCCGTGGAGCTGGCCCCTCGTTCTTATGTGCGCGCCCGCAAGGGCCACTATCATCCATGCATAGTCAGGCTGTTGCTCACTGAAGCCTAGGCTGCATTTTCCCCATACTCTAGAGGTTTAATTGACCGAACTCCCTTCGACCCTTCCTCCCCATCACCACACAGGCGCAGCAAGACATCTACGACGCGCCTTTCCCCTCTGCCTTGCTGGCAGTCCACCACCCCCTCCCTTGGACAACACTACCAGCATCCATGGTGCCCTCACCGCGCAAAATGGCATCCTCCGTTTCCAGTGATAGCGATAGTGCCAGCAGCGGCGCAAGTCTCCATGCGGGGAACAAGCCAAGCCTTGTACCCACCCGGCGAACAATCAGCAGCAGCAACGAGGGCAAGGGTTACTTCGGACGGATGTTTACAACGAAAAGCGTGGATTTGTTGGCGGAGCAAGGGGCGAATTCCGACATGCATCGCACGTTGGGCGCGTGGGACCTGACCCTGCTAGGGGTAGGTGAGATTGTAGGAACGGGTATCTTCGTCTTGACTGGCACGGCGGCTGCTAATAACGCGGGGCCTGCCGTGGTGATTTCGTTTGTGATAGCGGGGATTGCGTCAATGTTTGCGGCGCTGTGCTATAGTGAGCTGGCATCGATTATTCCAGTGGCGGGGTCGGCCTATACATACTCGTATGCAACGCTTGGGTCCTTTATTGGCTGGACGATTGGGTGGGATTTGTGCTTGGAGTATCTGGTGGGGGCGGCGACTGTATGTGTGGGATGGAGTGCGTATTTAAGGAGTTTCCTGTCGGCGTGTGGATATGATATGCCTTCGAGGTGGAGTCGAAGTCCTGTGGGCTGGGATGTGCAGAAGGGGGAGTTCCACATTACGGGGGATTATGTAGATTTGCCCGCTATGGCGATTGCATTGTTGATGACCACGATTTTGGTTTTTGGGATCAAGGAGAGCGCGCGCTTTAACTCGGTGATCGTGATGATTAAGATTGGTGTAATCATTATTTTTATCATTGCCATGGGGCCCAGGGTGGATAGGGCGAATTGGTCGCCATTCGTGCCGCCGAATGAGGGGAGGTTCGGGCAGTATGGTGTGAGCGGGATTTTCCAGGGAGCGAGTGTGGTGTTCTTTAGTTACATCGGCTTCGATTCTGTGAGCTGTTGTGCTCAGGAGTGCAAGAAGCCAGAGAGGGATTTGCCGATTGGGACACTGAGTTCCTTGGCCGTGTGCACCGTGTTGTACATCTTGGTGGCGTTGATTGCGACGGGCTTGCTGCCGTACTATGAATTCAAGGGAGTGGCGCACCCGATTTCGTTCGCCGTGGAGGGCATTGAAGGGTACAAGTGGTTGGTGATGTTAATTAATTTCGGGGCGATTGCTGGGTTGACCAGTGTGATTTTGGTGAGTCTGATGAGCCAGCCGCGGATTTTCTATGCCATGGCTGTGGATGGATTTGTGCCGGCGTTTTGTGGAAAGATCCATCCCAAGTATAAGACGCCGTGGGTCACGACGATTATCACGGGGGCGTTGTGTTCTCTGTGTGCGGGAATCTTGCCAATTGAGGTCTTGAGTGAGTTGACGTCGGTGGGGACGCTGTTTGCTTTTGTCCTGGTGTGTGTGGGTGTCTCCGTGTTGCGGTATCGCAGGCCGAATCTGGAGAGGAAATTCAAAGTTCCTTTGGGCCCGTGGCTCATTCCGGGGTTGGGGGCGGCGTCCAGCTTCTTGTTGATTTGCACATCAACCCCGCAGACGATTTATCGGTTGTTTGGGTGGATGGCCATTGGCTGGATAATTTACTTTGTGTGGGGGTTTCAGAATTCCCAAAAGGCGCTTGAAAGGACGAGTCTCAATTTGCCGAGTCGAGTGATTGAGCCACAAGGCGCGGAGGGCGGGGAGGTGGTGGGGAAGAAGGAAGGATCGATGGGGGAGGGAGGGGTGGCGAAAGTGACGGCGGATTCGTAGAGGAAAAAACGCAGGGGAAAGACTTGAAGGGGCGGGGATCATAAGTAGGCTGGAAAAGGAGTAAGCGAACATAAATGATGTCTGATATAGATTTGAAGCACCAAAAACAAAAAGCAAAATGGGTGCCTCCTATAGAATGTACAGTCCTCTGGGGGTAAAGAACCTGTCAGAGGGAAGAAAAAGACGCATGCGAACAGATAAAAATACCCAAAAAGGGATCGCAAAGAAGAAATGAGCCTGAACTTACTAAGTACCTATGGCACGAGGTTTGCTCTGGTTGGGAGAATGGGCCGTGGTACCACCAGCAGTCTCGTTCCGAAGAGAGGGAGACTTGCTTCCCCTCTGGAGGCCGTGTTCTCACGTGCCTGGTTTGCCCCTCCACAATCTTACCACCGCGTTATGGACTACTGCCGACTGTGATTTTTCCCTCGGTTCCACCCATCCCCCCTACCCAGGACCTGGGCTCTTGCTGCAATTTGGCACGGTTGCTTGCCCTCCAATCCACTCTGCTTCAAGCCTCAACGCCTGCAACCCTCCTTTATAGTATGTCTCCTCCACAATGCACAAGCGCGCCACCACACCCGGCAGCACGGCCAACACGACGACGACCAAGACGATCCCAACCACCACGGCCCTGTCCGCTCCTTTCCCTGCTAAGTCTAGTCACCTTCATTCGACTAGATCCAGCCCTCGCATTCTACCTCCCAACACCCTTCTCCTCCGTCGTCTGCTCATCCCAATCCCACTACCCCATTACCACCGGCAAAATAATAAAGCCGCCATCTCGAAAGTACTTCACACCTCCCAAGCAGCAAGAAGCCGAAACCCCTACGAAGGAGCAACAACAATCCTTCCAATCCTCCTCTTCCTCTAACCCCTTGGCGTTACCCTCTTCCCAGTACAACGAGCTCATGGAGGCCTTGTCCGACGACGAAAAATACAACATATTGCTACAAAGCCGCGCTGCTACCCTCGTTCAAGCACTGGGAAACAAGGGGAAGGGCCCGGCAGGTGCCGCCATGACCATGCCACAGACTTTCCAACCCATCTATAAGCTAATCGAGGAAATGACCGAGAAAAACGTGCGTATAAGCCCTAAAAGCTTTGCTGCTCTCGTGGATGCCGCCTCACTTTCACGGGACTTGAGCGTGATTCAGGAATGCATGTTGCTTGCGCGTCGAAATGGAGCCTCACGGGTGTTTGCGCGTGGGGTAGGTACCTTGTCCCCGCCCCCTCCTCTTCGTGCAAGTACTGTAGCAGGAGGAGGAGCAGCAGCATCCGAAATCGATGCGCTACCACCCGTCCCACACGACGAGCGGACAAGCGAGCTGGGGGCAGGAGTAGCGGCATTGACGGTGTTGGGAGGTGCTTTAATGGTGGAGGCGCTGGGTCCTTTGGTGCATGTAGACACCTGGCCGGCTACTGTGGTGCTGGTCGGAGCAGCAGTAGCAGCAGGACTGGACTTAACGCAACGACAGGGGGAGGAGGTGAAGTTGGTGCTGGCAGGATTGAGCAGGATGTTCATGAGGGATCCGGAGAGGGAGGCGAGGGTGCAAGCGGCGACGTTTCTGAGTGCGTATTTGTTGGGGTTACCCTGCTTTTGCTTCTCTCCAAATGTGTTGGAGGCGGTGAAGATGACGACGGACGTTGAGGAGTTTGCGGAAATGTTGTCTTCTCCGGTGGGAATGAATCGGGTGCTGGTGTATATGTTGGCGCCTGTGGTGGTGGAGGAGGCGAATCACCTGCAACTGATCGCTTCGGATCCGCGGCAGGCCCGGGCATTGGTGCAGGTGTGTCGAGAAAGGAGGAGAGGGAGGGAGGGTGGGTGGGAGGGAGAAGCCGATGAGAAGGAGGAGGAGAGATTATTGAGATGGGCGTATGAGGAGGCCAGGAGGTTGGTGGGGATGAATAGTGGATTGTTAGAGAAGCTGAGGCAACGGATGGAGAGTGGGGGTGCCACCGTAGGGGACTGTGTAGCCTTGTTGGAGTCAGGGGGGGGAGGAGGAGGGGGAGGAGGAGGGAGGAGGAGTGACTAGGTTGTGTGGATTGGAGGGACGGAAGGGTGGAGAAGGTAGAGTGGCGGGAGGGGGGCAGTGGGAGGAGAGAGCGATGAAAGTAGGAGGGGAAAAGAAGGCGGCTTTGGAGAAAAGAGACGACAGAAGACAAGACAATAACACATGTGTACAAAGGGGTAGACACGCGGTGTTTCACCGATGCTCGGCTAAGTAATAAGCGAAAGCATCATCAAAGACAAGTCATACAACAAGGAGATCGAAACCGGCCATGAAGCAGTTCGCCTACATGCTCATCGCAAGGGACATCAGCTCTTAATCTTGACCTGTGGAAAATGGCTCCGAGTTTGTTTCCCAATTCCACACAGAGATTGTGGGGCGACCAACGCAGTCGTCCTTGTGCTTCTCTCGCTTCCTTTTAAAAATGCGTCCACTCTTCCGTCAGATATTTTTCCTTTTCTTCGAGTCGTTGTTTCTTTTGGCGGGAAGGATCCTAATCTGCGTGGGGCAATCAAAGCTGAGACGTTATTTCTTATTTTTCCCTCGCCATCCCTCACGTCCTCACGTTTTTAAAAGTCTCCAATTTATCAATGAAGCAAGCTTGTTCTTATCCCTATTCATTCTCTCCTCCTTCGCCTCCTTCGCCTTGTTCTTCTTACCATTGTTATGCACAGGCCCCCATTCCTTGTCCTTCTTAAAAAAACAAAAACAGACCGTCCTGTGCCCTCCCTCCCTCCCTCCCTCCCTCTCTCCCTACTCCTCCTTCTCCACACAAAACTCCGACGGGGTCAAATCACTCTTCTTGTCCCCCGCATGGGGATGCACGTCTTCCTCCAATTTCTTCACCCGGAATTGCCCCGGGTGCTCCTTCAGGGCATGATCACTCGCAATGTCACCCTCCTTCCCTTCGCCCCCCTCCGCCTTATTTCGAACGGTGACTTCATTTTCTTCTTCTTCTTCTTTCTCCTCCTCTACCCCCTCGTCCTCCTCCTCCACTTCAACCACCTCCTCCTCTAGCTCTTCTCCTATGTCTTCCTCTTCTATTTCTTCTCCCTCCTCTTCCTCTTCTTCTTCTTCTTCTTCTTCTTCTTCTTCTTCTTTTTCAACTTCCTCCTCCTCCTCCTCCTCCTCTTCCTCCTCCGTTGCCCCGGGCTCCGCTTCCTCCCCTGCCTCTTCGTCCCCCCTCCCCTCCTCATCTCCTCCTTCCCCCTTGACCGTCTCTGCCCCCTCCTCCCCACCTTCCTCCCCCTCCCCATCCTCCACTTCCTCAGGCTCGTCCTTCGGCCCAAATGGCCTCAGCCTTATTCCCGTTTCCTCCATCCCAAAAATATGTACTTGAAACAATGGCTCGCGCAGCATCATGATAGGCCCGAGGATTCTAAGATGAAGGGGGGAGTAAGGAAGGAAAATAGGATGAGGTGTGAGAGGACGGACCGATCTCACATGGAAGGCAAGAGGGGGGGATGGAGGGAGAGGGATGGATGAAGGAGAGCATGGGGGAAGGAAGGGAGAGGGAGGGAGGGAGGGAGGGAGGGAGGGTGAAGGGAGGGACAAACACAAAGAGACGCACCCCCAGTACATAATCATGTACGTGTTCTTCATCTTGAAATGCAAAAACGTCATCCCCACCAAGAACATGGAAAAACGGTCCAGGGCGCTCTTGACCTGTCCCAAATCATACTCCTTAAACGTCATCTCCTTCTCTTGTGGGGAAGCCAGTCCCTGCAGGCCTCCCATAAGACCACCGACTCCGGCTTCTCCCATCCCCTCGCCCTTTTTCAGCTTCTTTGCCACGTCGAAGAAGGAAGAAAGCATGGCTGGCATGGCCGCTACCTTTAATGTTCGTGTGTCCTGCAGCTCGATGGCCTGCTGTCTAGAATATAGCAGGGCACCCAAATACAAGCATATGTACAACGTGAATAACAACCGAGCCTTCTTCAAGGCCGTGGTGTCTTTGCTCCATTGGAATGCGACCCGGTAGGCGAGCATACCGATGACCGTCTCAAACAGCTTCTCTTCTGCAACGAAGCGAAAGGCAGAAGAAGCCACCAATGCCTTGCCTGCCCTCTTAGCGAGGGTGGCCAATACTCCACCAGCACCGGAAGAAGTGAGGGCACTTCCACGTTTAACGCGAGTGCTGGCCAAGAAAGGGATGACATCCGGGTCGTCCTCTTCTAGGGAGGCGGAGGAAGAACGACGTTTTTTGCTGCGCTTGGCGGCAGCGGCGACTATTGGCATGCGGTCGAGCTTGGAAGAGCCTGTTGATTCATCTTCGTCGTCGCGTTTGGGCTGCTTCTTCTGCGAATACGATGGGGGGAGAGGGAGGAGGAGTTAGCTAGGCAATGGGATGGTGGTGGGAAGTCAGAAGCGCAAGTGTGGCGCGCCTCCTGAAGCGCTGAGAAACACCGATCCCGCCAAAGCAAGTAGTTATCAACATGTACAAGCAATTGAAGGCATCATAGATGGGATAACAAAGTATAGAAACAAGTAGCGGTGGAAAGAGAAGTGAGCCATAGCGTGAGAACGAACATTCATGCCTGCACCAGGCATTCGAGGCTCGTGACGCAACTGCTGGACGACCCAATCATCCGAGGCAGAAAGCTTGCTCGCGCTCATCTCTATCATCTCGAGCATTCCTGTCTCATCAGGTTGGCATCCTTTTCACCCAAAAATGTGCGTCATATCTCCCCATACTCACCTTGCTACTTGAGGTGGCCTTGAGCAATGCTGCGCGTTTCCTGGCCGCTGTAGAAGATGGTGGCCTGCTGCTCCCCACATCTGCAGCTGGTCTTGCTTGTGTTGTTGTCAGCACGGCCCCCACGATCACCAGGAGCAGCACCATGAAGCTGGTCCGTCGTCGACTGCTGTTGTTCGTCTTCGTGCTGCAACCTGCGGTGGAGACGATTCCTCCTCTTGGGGAGCCCATATTTTGGCAAAACCACAAGCCTTCAGTGCCTGTCAGAAAATGTGGAAAAAAATGGTTCCGATTATGTTGGTGTGTGACTGCAGCTTGACTAGGTGTTGTGAATGGTAGTACTTGTGCGAAATGCTCATGGAACACTCGCTGGCTGCTGTGTGATGCTTCAGGGGTGCAACGAGGCTGCGGCCGGGCGGGAAGGATAAGTTATGAAAATGAATGAATCCAATCGCCAAGACCATCCCCTGCAACGACCATCGACGCAATCATAAGCACCTGCAAAGGGACTCCTGGGATAACATGAGTGAAACGGCACGAGGCGTTGTTTAGGTTTGGATGCCTTGTGAGGCGCAATTGACGGAGACTCGCTTCTCGTCAGCCATACCCAGCATCACATTCGCTCCCGCTATCATTCCCTTTCCCACCATCACAAGCCGCAAGTTCACTCCCTCCTCCTCATTGCGACCAGAAAGTTCCTGGTCCCTGGATCATCCATGCAGAGGGAGTGGCAGCCTTTTGCCGGTACATACTTTTCAGCCCTCTTCAGTGACGTCATTTTAAGGCACATCGACATCCCTGCTCCCCGCTCCCTCACACGCACCCCACAGACACCCACACGCCCGTAACTAGCATCAGCAACAGCACCAGCCCAGCAACATTGATAAACCATGGCGGCAGCAGCAGCAGAGATGCAGCACGTGGGGCTAGAGCAGCAGCAGGTGGGCGAGCACGAGGTACGTGTGGTAATAAAGGTGAAGCGAGGGTGAGAGGGGAAGAGGATCAATGGGCAGACGCCGCCGGCAGTGAGAGTTGGTATTTCCCTCCTCCTCCCCCTTTTCTTCTCAATTTATGTTTACTGGTTGAATCGTGCCTTAGTAGAGATGTCGCCGCCGCATCCCCCACCTCACCCATCCCTCCTTCCCTCCCTCTCCTTCCCCTTGCCACCAGGTTATTGTCAACTTCCGGCATATCTCCGAACTTGAGCACCATGGCATCAATCGTACCGACCTGAACAAGCTCATGGAGGCCGGATATTGCACCGTCGAGGCTGTCACACACGCCACCATCCGCAAACTAACTGACATCAAGGTAAGGTAGTAGAGTAGGGGAAGAGAAGGGGGAGTCAGTCCTCTTCACGCTCATTCGTCCGTGCTTCTTCTGCTACTCATGTCAGGCTAACTTTTTTTCCACACTGTCCTCCCCCTTCCCATTTCTTTTTCTCTCTTTCTCCCCCTACTTCTCCTTTTCCCCAGGGCATCTCCGACCAGAAGGCCCTCAAAATCAAAGAAGTCGCCTACAAACTCGTTCCCATGGGATTCCTCACCGCTGCCCAACAGCTCGAAACCCGCAAGGACCTGATTCAGCTCTCGACGGGGTCCAAAGATTTGGATGCATTGCTGGGCGGAGGGATAGAAACAGGCAGCCTCACGGAGATTTTCGGGGAATTCCGTACGGGCAAGACCCAACTCTGTCACACTCTCTGTGTGACGAGCCAGTTGCCGCTGGACCAGGGAGGAGGAGAAGGGAAGGCCATGTATATTGACACGGAGGGGACCTTCCGTCCCCAGCGGTTGGTGGCCATTGCCGAGCGTTTCGGCCTGGACGTGGAAACCGTGTTGGACAATGTAGCTTTTGCGCGGGCCCATAATTCGGAGCAGCAAATGGATTTATTGAAGATGGCGTCGGCCATGATGAGGTACGTCCGATGCCCTCCTCTCTTCCTTCCTCCCTCCTTTGTCCCCCTTCCTCCGCTTCTGCGCTTTCTGTCGGGGAGCCAACAAAAGGCAGGTGCAGTTCGCTCACTCCCTCTCTCCCTCCTTCCCTCCCTCCCTCCTTCCTTCATTCCCCACAGTGAAGACCGGTACGCCCTCGTGGTGGTCGACAGTGCCACTGCCCTATTCCGTACTGACTACTGCGGCCGCGGGGAGCTGAGCGAGCGCCAGATGCAGCTAGCTCAATTTCTCCGTCAACTGACCCGGATGTCAGAGGAGTTCGGCGTGGCCGTCGTGCTGACCAACCAAGTGGTGGCGAACCCGGACGGGATGAGTTTTGCCAAGGATGCGACCAAGCCTATTGGGGGCAATATCATCGCACACGCCAGCCACACGCGGCTGCGGTTGAGGAAGGGGAGGGGGGAGAATCGCATATGCCAGATATATGATTCGCCGACCTTGCCGGAGGCGGAGACGCAGTTTTCGATTGGCGCCACGGGGATTGATAATGCCAAGGAGTAAGAGAGGGAGAGAGAGAGGGTAGGATCGGAAGAAACGGTGTATGCGGGGGGGGGATGAGGAGAGAAGTGAAGAATGAAGGGAAGGTAGGAGAATGGAAAGGAGGTGGAGAAAAGAGGGGAAAGAAACCACAGAAATGCAGAAAGGCAACCGGCGTGAGAGAAAGCTACCTAGTGACAGTAAGTGTACAGTAGATAAGGATGTCAATGCTTGAGGGGGAGGGGGGCAAAGCATGCACCAGGGACTCCGGTAGGGTGTGGAGTGTCACGCTGAGGAGCAGAATGGAACAGAAAGAGGAGGAGGCGGGAGGGAGGGATGGAGGGGTGAGGAAGAATGAGGAGTGTGTGTGTTTGGGAGAGGGCGAGATAAAGTAAGATGCCTAGAGAAAAGAATAAGGAACGATGTATGTCGGTTCGTTGGGTAGGGGATTGGTTGCGTTGGGGGATGCGAGAGGATCTTTAGGGGCATTCTCAGGCCCCAGTGATGCAACAAAACATCAGTTACCTAGACTCATTGCAGCTTTATCAAGAATGGAAAGGTTCTTCTTGACCGCACAGCGCCGCAAAGCAACCTCCTCCCGTCACCCCGGGGCCCTCCGAGGAGTCCGCGTTTTTGGCAGGTTTTTTGGCGACTAAAGCGAAGATAGAAACGGTGCGGCCGTTCAACGTTCATAATTTTATGCCACCGCACACTCACTCACCCATGCAAACCTCATGCACCGCACACGTCCACAGTTATCCTGGGCACGCACCCCGAAATCCCAGGGAAGTGGCGGTCCATTCCACACCCGAGAGGACTCTTCGTTTCCTCCATCATTCATGGCGTCTACCGCGACCATGTCCCCCGACGCGCTTTGCGACACGCTCCGAGCGCTCACGGCGCAAGCACTGCAACAAGGAGGACACCGCCTTATTGATGCCATCACGAAGGATCTCCGTAATATGGTTGGCCAGTTTCTTCAAAGCCAGGAGAGCATTCCCACCCCAAGCATGCTGCATTCTTCGACATCTGACGAGCCTCTGGCTTCCGCCACCACTTTGCAGAAGAAGCATCAGTTCCCCCAGAGAGCCCTAAGCAAGGTACTCCGGCGCAAGTTGTTGGTAGACGTGGACACGCTGCGAGCAGCCTACGCATCGAGTCGTGGAGGCATGGTCGGCAGTAGCAGTGGCGTCCCCTTCAGTGACCCCTCTACTGTGTTGAGCGCCCGTGTTCCAGGTCTCTCATCACATACAGGATTGGTCCGGGAGCTGCAACTCCAGGCATTATTACATTTTTCGTTGGGAACGATGGGCCTGATGCACGCGAAGCAAGATGCTTCTTCCTCCTCGCCCTTGTCCTGTTCGTCTTCGACCCTCTCCCTCTCTCCCTCCTTGCTTAGACGCGTGCATCGTTTTTTAGCCGACCTACAGCTTCGACAAACCTTCTCACTCGGTACTGGTGGTACCACCAGAGAATTACAGAGAGATGAGGATGGTTCCTTATTGCAAAGGGCCAGCAACGTCGTCACTATCAGTCAGAGCAGCGGGAGCAGCATGATGGGAAGCACAGGTGTGGGCGAGGAGGAAGACGCTCCAGCTGTCTACGACAAACAGGGGGAGAAGACAGGCGAAAAGGAAGAGGGCCGGGAGGGGGGAAACGAGAACGGCACAGAAGCCACCACACTGGGTCGGCAATCGTCACATCCCACCCACCTGCTCGACACGTCGTTCGACCGTTTCCTGGCAACGGCTTTTCTGGCTCCCTTCCGCGCTTCCCACCCTCAGGCCTTGCTTGCCCTGTACACAGCCCTCGAATGCGAAGAACTCTTGCCTGCCGACCTATTGGCAGCAGGAGCAGCAGCCGATGGCCCCAACAAGGGCCCGCTGGACGACATACTGCTGCTCGAAGATCGAGACCAGACAGCCATTTCCAAGCGTCGCCCCGTTTTCCGTCGGCTCCTCCATCGTGAAAACGCCGCAACCTCTGGCTTCATCTCCGCCTACGCCACCCGCACCCAAGAACGTGCCGAGCGAAGCACCCGTCAATCTGCGGGAGAATCTCAAGCACTCGAAAACGTTGTGGACCCCAACCGCAAACCCACCGGCGGCGCTACTGGAACAGGAGCTAAACCACTACCCACCAAGCTTCCCATCCCCCCCCTTTCGAGCAGTACGGTTCTGCAGCAGGCTCTCACAGACAGTCAACGGGCCCATCCCAGTCATTACATGACACGTATCAATAGCTTCCGGAAACCCACAAACCTCTCTCGTCGTCCCTCCCTTCCTCTTGGCCAGCAGTACCACCACCGCCACCAGCACCAGCACCGCCAAGAACAAGAACAAGAGCAGCAGCAAATGCATCCACAAACAGGGAATCAGCGTGCCACAGCCATGGCTTTGAAACAAACGCGGTCCGCGGAACCTGAAGCAGCAACAACAAAAGGAGCAGCAAGAGGGGTGCTTTCGTCCACCGCCACCACCTACCGTTCCTTCTCCTCCTCCTCTTCTTCTTTCGCTTCCTCGTCTTCGACCTCCTCGTCGATCATTAAACGGGCCCCCGTGGGTGGGTTAGAGAAAAAACGATGTCGACAAGGTCAGAATCATGGCAATCGCAAGAGTGGAGAATGGAGGACGGACAAGAAGGAAAACCTCGATGGAAGAGGGACAAAGAGAAGACAAGGAGGCGGAGGAAAAGGATATGTAGAAGTGAGTGAAGGAGGCGGAAGACGAGAAAGCTCATCTGTAGTTCAGAAATTTACTCCCACGGTTTGTAGCGGACGCCCCAATTTTAGCAGCAGCAGCAGTGATAAGAACGACAGTACGAGCGGCAGGATGGGATCGGTAGATGCGACTATATTAGGAACTCCCCCGCCATCCTTGAGGAAGAAACGACCGGGAGGAGGTGTAAGAGGAGACGGAAGGGGAGGAGGAGCTGTGGTTGCAGGAACACCAGAGGCGGTGGGCAGAAATGTGCGGGCGAAGCGGACGACGGTTGCGGAGTCGCCTCAAGGCTAGGTGGGGGGGAGAAGGAGATGGAGGAGGAAGACGAGGAGGAGAGAGGGAAGGGGGGGAAGGAGAACGACGAGGAGGACTATGGGGAGGAGGAAGAAGAAGAAAGGGGATGGGGAAGAAAGGAGGAAGGGGAGGAGGAGGCCAGGTGCATGCCTACTGAAGCAGCGTTGGAGATGCGGATTCCACCTCAGACAAGGAGTAGGATGTGATGCAATACGACCTCAGGGAAACATACAGGAGGTGATGGCATATGACGATCAGAAGAGGTCAAAAGCATCAAAATGTCGACTCCCGTATCCCGTAGTAATCTGGATGGAAAAGCAAATAAAAAAACCTTTAAAAAGAAGACGCGTCTAGAATATCTCGGGCACAGTGAATTGCATCACCACCACATATATTTGTCGCAATTGTTGGGTCTTTTTTTAATTTGCACTCGTAGTCGTGTGTCTGCTGTCTGCTGCTGTATCTAAGTGTTGTTGAACAATAGCAAGATGTAGCAAAAGTTGAACAAATTAAGCATCACCGTATAAATGAATGGATGGAAAAGTAAATGGCCAAGGTAGGAACCTTCTCCCATTTTCTTTCCTCCCTTTCTCCCATCCTCCCTCCACCTCCCTTCTAGTTTCGCACTGGCTGATGGCTAGCAGACCTGTGTGTGCTATTGTAAGTATCCTCTCATCTCCTCTCTCTACGTGTCTCAGGTCCTCTGGCTTACGCCTTCTTGTAGGGCATGCCATCATACGAGCCCTTCCCTCTAAACTTGTCCCCGGCAAAGCCAGCCGCCTTGACGATCTGGGGGAAGTTAGTGTCTTCTGGGTCCACGTCCATCGCCCTCAAGACTGCCTGTGGAGGCATGAGATTAAAATAAATGTAAGGGGGAGGGTAGGGAAGAGGTATGAGACCGTTTTCTTCCTTCTTTCTTGTCTTTTGTTCCTCCTAGGTTCCTACCTTGATGATGTCTTTCAATGCGTCCCGCGCCGCTGGCGTGCCGTTCATTTGAGTCAGTTGCTGCTCGTACTTTTCCAACTCCCCCACTTGCGACTTCAGGTTCTTGACTTGCACGCGGAGCTGGATCAGCAAGTCGTTTACGTCATCAATGCTGCACTCACCGTTCAGGCAGGTGTCAGCTTGCTGTCATGTGTGGGGTAGAGGTGTAGTTTAGATGAGTGGCGATGAAGTCAGAATGTTGAAGAAGGGGCGAGGGGGAGTGAGGTGTGGCAAAGTACGGAGGCGAAACCGACAGAGGCAAACCCATGCTTTGAGGACGACAATGAGGTTTATTTCTATGCTGAATTGGTCGATACATGATCAGTGCAGAGGACGGGGACGTACCACGATGATATTCTTCTCCGCGTAGACGGCAGTCAAGGCGGGGCGAGCGACACGAGGGGTAGGGGGCATGAAGGAAAAGGCAGAGGCGGCCAGGAGGGCGAGGATAGAGAAACGCAGGTAAAGCATGGCTGCAAAGCGGTTTGCTAATGTGTGGCTGTATTGTTGCCGTGTGTACAGAGCGTTTGTTTGAGGGTTCACTTGGTTGAATAGAATATTGAAGAGAAGGACTCGGGCGGATGACGGTTCGAACGCGGTCGCTCTGGCGTCCGGCTACCCCATGCACGACACTCCGCCGCGCCACTCCCAGGGGGAACAAAAGAGGCGGGCCATAGAGTCTAGGATCTGTCATGGGGAAAGCACGTAAGGCACGCGCGGTACTGGAACATTTCTGAATGTAACTGAGACGCCGCCAGGACTAGAAACTTTCTTCGAGAAGAGAAACAAAAGAGAGATATCGGTAGGAACACAGGACAGTCAATGCAGCAGAGCTGCAACGCCCTTATAAAGAACACATACACAGCGTGGCATGGCACTCCAGGGCTCCGAGCAGCCACAAATTCAGAATTACTAGCGTGCGAGACAGATGTTGTGCTGTTCTCGCTTCGCTTGATTCCCTTTCTCCAAGTTCAACCACGGGAACCTCAACAAGCCTCCTCTTCTCGACATGGCTCCCCGATCACCAATCCATATCCTTACTTTCCTTCATTTGATTTGTTCTTTATCCCTTGGTTTCTTGTGTACCAAATTCAAAGTCCTTGACTTTTCATAGTCCTCAAGCCCACCCACCTAAAGTCGCTGTCGGTTGCGCCCCAGTAGCAACATGGCATGGTCTTCGCCCTCCTCCTCTTCGTCCTCCATCAAGCTCCGCAATGAGAAGGAGAATGAAATGATGCTGTGTATATCGTCATCCCGTGCTTTTCCTCTGCCTACACTTCCACCTGCGTGCTTCTGACCGCGCGATGGTGGTGGTGGCACTGACAACGAGGATGACGAGGAGGCCAACTTTTCTTGCGCGAAGTTGATGAAGGACACGGGTAGCAGCATGAAGCAGCATCCGTACAAATGACGCAAACACCATAACCCATCGCTCCTACTCACCTCTTGGCCTTTGTCCCCATCATTGCTGTCCCCTCCACAACTACCGGGCTGCAAATGTGACAAACCAAACAGCAAAGGTGGGGCCCTCCCCTGCGTTCCAGGTAGAGGATCGTCTCCTCCTCGATCTCCTCTGTCCTTTTTCATCTGGTACAAAGGGGAATATGATGACGACGAGCAAGACAATATTCTGTCGCTCTACAATTTAATGTCGCTCCTGAGGGTACCTCGAACCCTCCGGCTGGTAATGGCGCACCGCTCTCGCTCCCTACCACTTCCTCCTCCTCCCCCCATGCGAAGCAATGGCTGGTGCTGACGCCGCATCAAACGGTCCAACGCCATATGCGATTTCTAATGAACTCGTCAAGAGATTTCCCTGACTGCAGACGGTGGGACTTCAGCACCGTTTACATTTGTATGAAAGCGGCAAATAATCACATAGCTCGACGCCATGGTTGTTGATGATTTCTTCCCCTCTTATCATCCCTGCCCTCTAAATCAACCGTGCCGTAGAGCAAGCAGAAAATAAACCATATCGTGGGAAAGATGGCAATGTAGTCCACGTCAGCCACCAGGCCTTGACGGACTCGCAGGGTCCCGAAGGGTGGTACTGGAGGGGAGGGGTGGAGGGGGGGACGCGGCGGCGCCGAGAACGTAACTGTGTAGGTAAGGGAGGAAGGCAGGCATAAAGGAACGCTAGTACAAATGATGCAACGAGTGCGACAGCGATGGACGAGAGGCTCGACGTCTCCAAACATGCACACTGTCTTACCTCGACCAAGTCCGGTACCATCCGGCGTCAAGGATGAACCAGCAGAACTTGTCCGCGACCGCGACGCCTGATTCCCTGGCCATGTGCTTGGCAATGAGCCGACTTTTAAGTTGCCTAAAAGTACGCCCGGCACTGCAACGAATGGTACCGCTCCTTGCGATGGACAACGTGGAAAGAGAAGGCAGGGGTGATAGGGGGAAGGAGGGACCATCCGCGGCCGCTGGCTCCAATGATGCTGCAGGCGTGCTGGTAATGTGTCGCAGGGCCTCATGCACGGCAAATTCCGTGTCAAGATAACCCAAAAAAACATCGTTGTCGTCTTCTTAGGCGTCGGCATCGTGGGGTCGGGCAGTAGGGCGGACTACGATCGTGCTGTATTGGTGTGGAAAGTCCCCGGTCGCAGTAACAGGAGGAATCTCCAGCATCCTCCGCCCCATAACGATGGTTCTATTGGTATAGTTGTTGATGCGGAACTTGTGAGTGTGTGTAAGTTAGTACGTACATAACGGGAGCGGACGCGGCGAATGCGGGGCTTCGCGCCTTCAATTCTCTGTCCCTGTTACTGCCACGTCCCCACACAACACATCAACATATGTACGTCATTTGTACCTTCTTTACTTGCTCTTATCATGCCAAGGCATCACCATAAACCACCCGAGTCTCCTTTACACGCTCTAGGGTAGGATCTTCGGCCATGATGGCCATGCCCATGGTAAATGGCGTTGCAGACAACCACCTGGCCGCTTCTTCGCTCATCAGACACATGATCGGAGTATTTCTGCCACGCACCATGATTTCATGTCCATTTTCTTTTATGGTGGTCGATCACGAAACCCCAACCCCTCTGGCCAACGTGAATGTGTACATTCTGAACGCGACAATACTCTCTTCTAGGCATGAACTCAGAAAAAGGAAAAACTTTGAGTGTGTAGCGGGTTACGGCCAAGAAAAAGAGACATACCACATCACCATAGACATCAGACACTTGTTCAGACGGAGTACGCGTTCCCCACCACAATGACGCCCACGCCTTTCCTTTCTGACTCTCACTTTCCTATCTTTATGCACACATCAGACAGCTTTTGTCCAGTACAATCCCAGACACCAAAAACATCATGTCCCGCTCTGTTGCCTTCCTCTGTGCCATGGCCCTCGCCTCCCTGTGCGGCCTCGTCGCTGCCTTCAGACCAGCAGGCTTCCTGCCGGCAATCAGCGCCAGCACCGCTCGGCCTGTCTCCGTCACCCGTTATCTCTCCCCCTCCACCTTCTCCTCAAGACAGAGCAGGAGCAGCAGGAGCAGGTTGTTCGAGGGGCCCCCTTCCCGCCCTACCCGTGAGAATGAGCCAGATGAGTATTTCAAGTCCAACCTGGAAAAGAAGGATTTAGCCGAGCGTCTCGTCGACCCACAAGTTGTTATTGCTGTGGTGAGCATCCTGGCACCTTTTGTGGCCGTGGGGGTGTTGCTGGGCGGTGGGTTTTTGACCCGATAGGCAATCATCGAAAGGTATCAGAGAATGAGGAAGAGAACAGCAGCAGCGAGGGGGGGGGATGAAAACGAGGACAAAGGAGAACGAACTAAGCCACCATATAATGGATGAGGACCGTGCGTGAATCATTGTTAAACTTGCAGCAAACAGCAAAGCTGAAGCCAAGAGGAGTGTCCGCGCAGAGCACATCCGAAGTGGCAGGGTCGAGGCGCGAGGTGGAAAGATAAGAATAGGATGAGGAGGTGCTCACTCGGTAGCAGTGAGAGAGATGGATGGCCTCACAAACTTTTTTGTACAAGCGGAGAGAGTTCTCTTTTAATTTTTTTAAAAAAAAACTGAAAGATGATTTAACAAACAAGGCTCACCAATTGAGCTCTTTGATTTTAAGACTTTCTTACTTTCTTACGCGCTACCGGGCTTTCCACTACGCGGCGACTATTTGTAAAGTGCGTTACACTACCAAGATATAGAAAGGATGGAATGCGGGGTTCAGTTGTGAGTCCCAAAAAGGGTTGCGAGCGATGGGGAGGTCGTTGTCGACAAGCACTACACACCCGGAAGTGAAGTCTTCCTTCCGTCTAGCGCGGCACCACACCATCCACTCACGGCGCATCTCTCACTTTTCATCTCCCACACACAAATCATGCCTGGACAGACGCGACGCGGAGGACGATCTCGATTGCCTGCCAGAGCGTGCGGCTTCGTCCGCGGCATCATCATCCCGTCAGCCTTCCTTCTTAGCTAGGAGCCACAAGGCAAGGCCAAAACCATGTTTAGCAAGCGTGACCTGGGCCTCGCCCTGTCGGACAAGATCGAAGACAACGTGCTCACGCACACGCATGACGAGTAAGTGTCGTTCTGGCTGGGTGTCTGTGATAGAGAGCAGGAGGTTGAGCCCGAGCTTTGGGGAAAACAAGGCAATGATGGGGGGCGAGTGAAAGAGGCCATGCTTGCGCTTATTCCTCTACAGTGGAGTTGTCACTTGCTCCTCTGTGTGTTACTCTACTTTGTCGAACGCTGAACGGGCCGGAAGCGAAAGCAAAAGCCTGGCAACTGCGCAACAAACCCATACTTACCCATCCCTTCCTCATGCGCTCCCCTTCTTCCTGTCTTATCTCCATCTCCCTCATTAGTACTGCCACCGATGTCACCGACCATGCCCTTCGTGTCAAGCGGGATCCCACACGCAAGGTGCAACGACTGAGGCCCGGGGAGATGCCTGCATGGGTGGGCGAGGCAGAGGAAGAGGAAGGCTTTGCGGCTGCTGCGGCTGCTCCTCCTGCCATTACTTCCAGCAATCTGGGCTCTTCTCGTGCCAGCCGCTGGGAAGGTGAAGAGGGTAGTATTGTGAAGGAAGAAAATGAATATGTGCCCGCGCAGACAGCCCAGAAGGAGGACAGGAGGCTTTTAAGGCTGGAGCAGGCGAGGCAGGTGGCGTTGGAGGGAAGGAAAGGTCGAGGAGGAGGAGGAGGAGGAGGAAGCGGAGGAGGAGGACGACGAAGAGGGGACGGTTATGGAGGGGAGGTGATCGAGGGTGGGGAAGAGGAAGATGAGGAGGAGGAAGAGAAGGAGG
>Ga0160420_100278_pt1 | contig 26718 bp, 31 predicted proteins | sample CelAP2metagpilot_FD_108197 | JGI IMG/M metagenome (GOLD analysis project Ga0160420, IMG submission 108197) | Phycosphere-associated microbial communities from algal ponds in Kailua-Kona, Hawaii, USA - Cellana AP2-5-5 metagenome pilot | ecosystem: Engineered > Artificial ecosystem > Aquaculture >... | reverse complement strand
GAGGTGAAGGGGAAAAAAAAAGGGCCTACAAAAGGCCCAAACACCCCTTTTTTTTTAAATAAAAAATAAACCCCCCCCCCCCCCCCCCCCCCCCTCCGCCAATCCCACTCCCCCAAAAAGCGAAAAGCATCAACGTGTCCAAAGATAATCTGTTTCTGGGTGCCTTCCCCCTTAGAGAACCATAACGCACTTGACCAAGCTGACCCAAACAAAGATTTTCAAGGTGTAATCCTCGAGTCATTTCTTTTATGAAAAATTTCCTTAATCTTTTAATGTGTGTCCGTGTGTGTGTCTTGATTGCACGCGCATGTGAGTGTTGGTGTGGGTAGGCAGAAAAGGGAAGAATCTCGATCCACTCTCGAGCCGCTCCTTCCCTCCCTCTCGCCTTCCATCCCTCCCGTCCACCCACACAAAAACATAGAAATCACACCTTTCCTCTACATCTCATCACCTCTACTGCTTCCCCTCCTCCTCCAAACTCCCCGCCTCCGCCTCCTTCTCCTCCCCCTTCTCCTCTTCCTCTTTCTCCTCCTCTTGAGCCTTCTTCATCGTCTCCTCAGTGGCACTGACCTTCACCCTCGCCCGCCTCACCACCGTATCGCCGATTCTATACCCCTTCACCGCCACCTCCACCACCACCGCGTCCTCTTTCCCAACCACCATCTCACTTATCTCCATCGTCTCTCCGTCAAACGCATCACCTGCCGCTGTGTTGTTTTTCATGTGTACAAAGGAGAGAGAGGGTGAGAGAAGAGGTACATTCGAAGGTCGAGCGAGGAAGGGAGGGAGGGAGGGAGGGTAGGTGTCTGTGTGTGTCAGTTCTCCAAGGTGATAGTTTCGGCATGGACCATAGTCTGAGACAATACATGCATCATTATCCTATTCATCATCCACATCACCGCACGTCTGGCTCTGTCCCCTCCCGCCATTTACAAATATCCCGCCATCCATTTCTCCTTCCCTCCCTTCCTCACTCACCAGCCGGCACTGCCTTTATCCCCAACCGTTCCGCCTTACCCACGAACACCTGCTGCAGATTCCTGTAACCGTTCAATACCTTCAAGGATGCCTCATTTGTCACCCCCGCGTATTTAATCTCCAGCTCCTCCATTAGGTCCAACACAGGCAAGAGCTGCTCCATCGCTTCCTTTGCTGCCTCTTCCCTCACATAGGTCAAGCCATCCGCACGACGACGCTTGTAGGTTTCTACTTCCGCGGCCAAACGCATATAGCCCTCTTTGCCCACTGTTTTTAACCTATCCTGCGCCTCGGTCAGCTCATTCCGCTTCTTAGCCAAGGCGGCTTCCAAGTCCTTCAATTCTGCCTTGAGCGCTGCCTTCTCTTGCTCTTCTGGGGAAAGATGCTCCTTGGCCTCCTCCTCCTCCTCCACCACCTCTTCCTCCTCCTGGGTTTCCTCTGCTGATACTGCCTCTTCTTCCTCCTCATCTTTTCCTTTCTTCCCCTTCTTCGCTTCCTCTTCCTCCCCATCCTCGGCCCCAGTTGACTCGTCTCCTTCCCCTGCTGCTGCCCACAGTCGAGTGCGACGACTTTGCCTTGACAGAGCGTGGGGCCTCTTAGCACAGTCGCACCACGGGTTGCAAACGTGTATGCTCTCACCACATTCTGCCCCGGTACCGCTGCAAGTGCGTCGGGAATTGCGCAAGCACGAGAAGGAGGAGGAGGAGGAGGAGGAGGAGGAGGAGGAGGAGGAGGAGGAGGCCATCATTCTGACTGTGCTGGTAGGAAGGCCGCCTGTCGACACGACTCTTTGGTGCTGCACGACCCTGTCCAACGCGCTGCTGCTGGTGGTACGTGAGCCGGTAGTCGAAGGCGACGGGACCAGGTACGCCCACGCCATCGCCGGGCACGACCACAAGGCCACCACGGCACAAAGGCACATCAACATGGCTGTTGCGGCTTGCGGGGTGCGATGCATGATGACGATGATGAAGTGGCTGCTTGCTTGAAGCCTGTCCAGAGGGTGTGCATGTAAGAAAAGGGTGTGGTGATTCATGCAAGGACCAACAAAAAGGCGTACAATTTCTAATTGCATGGGTGCGTTTGATACTGTTGCTGCTGCAGCTTTCGAGAAGGGCAAGTACGCGAACAAGTGAAAAAAATCAGGGAGAGAACGGATGGTGTGCGAGCAGCTCCTCGGTTCGAGTGTTGCGTCCACAACAACGCACCCTTCCCACTCCCTTCTTGGCACTCACGACAGCATGACGGAATCACCCACTACCTGTCTGATTTATTGTGCCGGCATGACTGTGCCCTGCACGTGGACCAAAGACTTCGCCGCACCCCCTCGCTCTCCTCCCTCACGCATCCAAAGAACATCTCATCATACCTCTCATACAACCACGCCCACTATTCACAGTCCGTGCAACCATGGGGGAACGGGGCATGCAGATTAAGGCGGACCTAAACAAGGAAGGTTGGGAATCGAGCGACTTCCCCTTGGTCTGTGAGACGTGTCTGGGGGACAACCCTTACGTGCGTATGACCAAGGAAGCAGCCGGCAAGGCGTGCAAGATTTGTGACCGGCCCTTCACTATCTTTAGGTGGCGTCCCGGCGCCAAGGCCCGCTTTAAGAAGACCGAGGTGTGTCAGACGTGCGCAAAGATGAAGAACGTGTGCCAAACCTGCGTCCTGGATCTGACCTATGGCCTACCCGTGCAAGTCCGCGACGCCGTCTTGGCGGAAGCTGCGGCGTCGGGGGAGGGTGGCGCGGCGCCGTTGGCTTTGACCGTTCCACAGAGCGATACCAATAAGCAATGGTTTGCGGGACAGCATGATAGAATGGTGGCGGAGGGCCACGCGGATTCGTATGGCAAGGCGCAGATCAATGAGAAGCTGATGCGGTTGTCTCGGGCTCAGCCTTACTACAAGCGGAATCTGCCACATAAGTGCACGTTTTATGCCAAGGGGGAGTGTACGCGTGGGGACCGATGTCCGTTTTTGTAAGTGGATGTATTGGGAGGTAAAAGGGGGAGAGTGCGATATTGTGCGTGATGGGCCGGAGCCTGGTGGAGAGGGATGGAGGATTATTTGTCGGTTTGTGCCTACCCCTCGCGCTCGTGTATATCCCCTTTCTTTTGTGCTTCTCAACATACCTGCACCTTAGACATGCAAGTTGGCCATGATTATAAATTTTTATCATTTGGCGCGGGGCCGGGAACTTCTTTCGGCTTGAGTCACAGCCTTGTCGCCGAGGCTGGCGATTCGCTGGGTGACCTTCTCCTTCGTGTGCCCGGCGCTCCGCATGGGGACTTTTGGTCCTCGCTGGGGAATGTTATGCGACCATACTCTCTGAGCCTTTTAGAGCATACTCTCGTTTCCTCTTCATGTATTCTTCGTTTCCTGGTGTGGCTCCTCATGAAATTCTCACCTCCCTTCCCCTTCCTTCCCTCCCCCTCCTTCCTTCCCTTTTCCCCAAATAGGCACGAAATGCCCACCTCTCGAAATGACCCCCTTGCCAACCAAAATATCAAAGACCGTTTCTACGGGCAAGATGATCCAGTGGCTCAAAAGATGCTTGGCCGCGTGGCGGCAAAGGATGCGGAAGACCTCGCTCCTCTGATCCCTCCCTCCGACCCCAGCATTATGACGCTCATGGTGGGAGGGATGGAGGGTGGGTCCATCACGGAGATGGAATTGCGGGATGCGTTCTATGCGTTTGGGGAGCTGGCGAGTGTGAGGTTGATCCATGCTAAATTTATCGCGTTCGTGGAGTATACGACAAGGGAAGCAGCAGAAGCAGCAGCCAAGGCCCTCCACAACAACCTCACTTTGCAGGGACTCCGCCTTCGAGTCACCTGGGCGACGCGGCCCGCGGGTGGAGCGCTTGCCAACTCTAGCACCAGCAGCGGCAGTTTTGCCATATATGGTGGTGGTGGGGGTGGGGGTAGCGTTTCTGCTGCTGCTGCTGCTGGTGGTGGTGCCGGTGGTGGTGATGGTAGCATGCCTTCTCCTCCGAGCACCTTCCCCCCTCTCCCCCCTCCTCAATATATGCCTGCCCTACCCCCTTCCAACTGGACACCAGGCACCATTCCTCCGCCCCCTCCCGGCGGTCCTCCTCCCATGCGCCATCCCCCTCAACAGTACATGCAGCAGGGAGGGGCCCTCTCCCTTCCTCCTCCTCAGCAGGTAGATTTGAAGTACAGATAGGAGAGATCACATAGGAGAGATCACATAGGAGAGATCACATAGGAGAGAGGAGGGGAATATTTCCATGAGGATATGATGATTTACAACCAGCTACTCTGAATCGAGCTCTTAGTCGGCTTAACAACACCGTGTAGTCAATTCAAGATATTTCTAACTACTAGATGGGCTGATCCTCACACAGACACGCACTTTCCCACACTCGACTCCCTTTCCTCTCCACACCAGCTAGACTGAATCTTTCACTCACTCACTCATTATTCACCTACTCACTCACTCCATCCCACAGCCCTACTACCCTTCCATGGACCCTCAGCGCATGGGAGCTCGGCCACCCCCCCCTCCCCCCACACCAGGCGCCCCCTCGCGACGATAATTAAGATCAAGGCAAGAACCAAAATATAACTCCGATGCCTGTTTTTGGCGATAGAAACAGCAGGGGAAAAGATGCAGTGTGTGTACATAGAATCGAAAATAAATAAAATCATGGCAAGTTTCAGGGTTGGCACACTTGCATGTGAGTAGATAGCCTTTGAGTTGGATGTGCCGAAGACTAGGAAGGGAAAGCAGCTCGTACAGCGTTGGGGATGAAACCGAAAATGAAAGTATACAGATAAATACTGAAAATTTATGGGAGTCATCTTTCCCATTCATTGTTTTTCTCTTCCAGAAGGTCGGTGGTCTCATGCAGCCAGAATTCGTTTCCTTTCTTCCTATTGTTGCAATTAGTGCTGAAGTACTTTTCTAGTTATCTTCTCCCTATCCCAACCTCACATCCGTATGTACAACTACAACACCTGTCTCCCAACCTTTTAATACTACAAAGCATCCGTTCGATTAAATACTGTCGATGGGTGAGGCCACGGGCGACCCCAGGGGCGTCGACAGATTTGACTTCATCGCCTCAGCGGCCTTGTCCGCCTCGGCCTGCTTGCGAAGATTCCCGCGCCTCGTTACCACGGTCACCACCAGCAAAAGCATGCACATGAAAGCAATCCCCCCGCCCAATGCATACACCCCCACCAAATCAAAGCTTGAACGGGCAAAACTGGCTAGGCTGGGGAAAGGTAGCTCCACGCCTGGTCCATCTGTGTACCCCAATTTGCATTGACCCGCGGCATACACGGGAGTATTCGCACATTCAGCCTGAAAATCGACGTTCGGGCAAAACTTGATTAAATTTGTCAACTGCATAGGTGCACTGTCATTCACACTTATGGAGTCGTTGGCCAAAGCACATTTCAGTCCGTATTGCAGCACTGTGCCCGCGCAGCATCCTGTGGCCTCGATCTTGTCGCACACGTCGGGGGTCAACTTCTCCAAAGCCCCAAACATGCTCGTAAAACAATAATCTTGCTCCACCGCCGGCGCTGCATTGTCAACCAATTGCAATGCCTGGGCATCCTTCGAGACTGCCGGGACAGCATCATCACTCGTGCCAGCTTTGGCAGCAATAGGCTTCACAGGAGGGGGTTTGAGACACATGACCTCCAGCGAAATCTTGTACCCGAAGGTCCCCATCTCCGTCTGCTGTACGCCGACCTGATCCGAAGGCCTACAACTGCCATCCACACACTCATCGTCGCAGGCGCATGGATGATTGGAGGAGCATTTGGGACGGCAGACACCCTTGACGCAGACTGTATCCTCAGGGCATTGGTCGCACATGGTCTTGATGAGCCCATCGGGTGCACATCCCGCCTTGGCCATATTGTCCAAAGCATCTACCATGACTGAATAGCACTTGTTGGAGCATAAGCTGTCCAACTTAGGCTTGGAAAAATCGTACACACGCTTGCACTCGGATGTAGTGCCGGTCAGTGACTGTAAGTCCCTTGCCAAAGTCGCGCACTCGGTCAACAAACCTCCCAAGGCCAGCGTCAGGTACGTATCGCAGTATTCCTGGGATTCAGATACTGCAAGAGTGCGAAGGACTCCTCTGGAATCTTCTCCAGCAGGGGTCGGAGATGCCAAGGTGGCTTCTATCAATTGTCCCAGCTGGGCCAAGGTCTCCACAGGAACGACTCCCGCGGCGGGGAGGGGGGTGGCCTGGGACGTGATGGTAGCATGGAGCAGGCTGCCGGCCAGGCACATAAGTATGTGTCGTGTCATGATTGCCTGTGCGTGTGTGTTGATGTGGAAGGTTTAACGGGGTGCAGGAAAGACAAGACAGACAGAAATGACCCCGCACCCCCCCCCCCCACGTCCCTGGGAGTTGCAGAGCAGGGAACACGTCTTTTTTTAAAGGCATTTTACGAGATGGAAAAAATGGGACGGACAATTGATAAAGAAAAGGTAAGAATAGATTCACTCCATAAAGTTTGGCAGCGTAATTGTGTAAGTAGTGGGGGCTGTTGGATTTAGAACGACAAGCAGGGAGAGCTGGAGAGATGAGGACGATAATACGATGGGCCAAAGCAAGAGGGACGTTTAACTACGCAATAAAGTAATAAAATGTCGAACATGAAAAAGGAAGAGGCTCCCTGTCTGTATGAAATCTATTCATCAATGTCATGTTGTCAATGTACTTGTCTTAAAATAAAGTCATGCTTTTAGTTTGGGCACGGACAAGGTGGACCATGCTCTGTGGCCCATTTTGCCCTCTCCTCTTGGCGCGAATGACCCTCATCAGACACCTTTGACGAGGAGGATTAATATGCATCACTTACCCACAGCCACCCATGAACAGATGGAACCATGAATGACACGCAGACCCGGCGATGGAGGCCCGAGGAATTGGAGTCGGAGGGGGAAGAAGGAGAGGATGCCGCTGTCTACGAAGAGGAAGAGGAGGAGGGGGAGGAGGAGGAGGGGGAGGAGGAGGAGGGGGAGGGGGAGGGCACGCCGACGCATCAGCCCCAGTATTATCACGCAGCATTTGGAGAGCCAGGGCACTACGGACCCGCAACACGACATCCACCGCAGCCACCGCCGCCGGCTCTGCCACGGCTTCCTTGCCCGCCCTATGTCATGGCGGGCTTCGTGCGGGGCAAGGCCCGGTATGCCGATGAGCAAGTTGACGAGGAGAGGCAAGCCGATCAACCTTCCAACCGCACAAGCACTTCTGCTACAACACCCAACGACGAGTGTCCCTCCGCCTTGTATGCCGCACTGACAGCACGCCCTGCAGAAGGACCAGAAGTGATGGTCCTGGAGAATGACGAGGTTGAGATTCTTCCCACGCGAAAGCGGCGACGTTGTGCACAAGGTGCAGACCCCCCAACTCATGCTGCCGATGTCACTATTCTCTTTAACAGCGACGAGGACGATGGTGATGGTGGTGATCTGACAGCCTCTGCACCAGCCCAAGCCGCCGCAACAGCTGTTAGCAATACCAACGCTGACGTTGTCGTTCTCCTCGACGACGACGACCAGTCGATCCCCGTGTTCGACTGCGTCATTTGTCAGGAACGCATCACATCTACGGACCAGGCCACGCATGAACGAAGTACCCTGCACACATTCAATGCACAAAAATCCGCGTCCATTCGTCGCATCGTGCTCCCCGAAAGCAACCGTGGCGTCCAGCTGCTCGCCCGCCTCGGGTGGAAGGATGACCAAGGCCTCGGTAAAAACGGCCAGGGACAAATGCAACCCACAAAGTCCATCTTGAAGCTCGATCGGACGGGCTTGGGGCACACGCAGCAGCTCCCGGCGCGGGTGACTCATTTCCCTTCCCACAGTGCCGAGCAGGCGGCAAGGGCAGTGGATGGCAAAAGCGAGGCTCAGCGCAAAGTGGAGGAGATCGAGCTTTGGGCGCGAGATGGACGAGCGATGGCACAAGGAAGGGCAGGAAAACAGGGAGAACGGGGGCGAAGCGTTACGTTTGGGGAGGTTGGGCGATGTGAGACGGCAAGGGAGAGGGAGCGACGGTTGAGGAAGGAGAAGGAAACGAGGGCTCGGATTATCGCGGACTTGAACGGGGAGTGAAGGGTAGGAGAGAAAGTGAATGCATGACATACAGAAGAATGTACAGCAATTGGAAGAAAGAGAGAAAGATGGCAATTGCACAAGCTTCACAGCAAGCTTAGCCCTCGTGGCTTACCGGTGAGCATTGTTCGGTATTATCTCATTCTCTGCTTTTCCTCATTTCTCTTTTATGCAGAACTTTGCCGGAATGCATTCATAAGTTAAGCTTCCCCCATGTCCTTATTCTATTCATCCATTCCACCCTTCCTCCTCCTCCTTCTCCTCATGTCTTCCGCGGCCGGGACCTAATTACTTCCACTTCAAACTGCAGAAACTCGTTCTGGTGGTTCAACAATTTCCTCTTCCCTCCAAACGTTTGCGGTTCCGGAAAACCCCCTGAGGTCTTCCACCCCAACTCGGGCGGAACAGAGATCTTGCGTTTCCCCCCCACACGCATGCCTTCCATACCGATCTCTGCCCCCTTGGGGATGGAATTGGGACGGCCGAACGTGAAGTCATACGTATCTGAGGAATGAGCGGAGGGAGGTAGGAAGGAAGGGAGGGAGGGAGCGGAGAAGGGAAGGAGATGAGGACTTGTGAGTGCATGTAGGAAATGACTGCCGCGCTATCGTTGTTGCCTTTCGCAGCATTTCATCCTACGCTTTCTATCTCCCGGGCCCATACGACCCCCCCCCCCCCCGTCCCCTGGCCCCCTCCCTCACCTCCCACATCATCCTGGAATTCTCGCCCATAGCCCGTGGAAAACATGTAGTCCCCATTACCCTTGTAGACCTGGTAGCGAATCTTGACGAGGTCGCCTTTTTCAAATGTAGGCCCTTTGCCGACAAGCTCTTCGCGGTACTTTACGTTGTCTCGTACCTTTGTTGAGTGTGTTGTTGGGCGAGGAAACGCATGATGAGTAGACAGAGACATCAGAACAACAACAATACCATGCTATGCTGTCATTTGAGCAATAGTTACGCCAAACACTCCACATGCCCACCTCCCCTCCCCTACCACGCACCTTGATGAGCGGTCCCTTTGCCTTCTCTATCTCGATCATCTTCTTCTCGCCCAGCTCTCGCGCCTCCTCCAAGTTGATAATCTTCTTAGCTCCCACCAGCTGTGGCAATCCCGCTGCAGCCACTCCCCAGCCACCAGCCACCAGCCCTGCCTTTTTGACGGCCTCCCGCAGCAGCGCCTTCCGATCGACCTCCCCTCCCTCTCGTGTGGCGGACCGGCCTTGTCCACAAACGCGAGCTAGCGATCCCGTTCTCTGGCTTATTGGTAGGACAACAAAACTATCCACGGTCATTGCCAACGCAAGCAGGTTATGTAGAACCAGTAGAGGCGCCAAAAGCAGTGCCGAGGAGACTCGCCTTGACCCGCGGTTGCTGATGCCAGCGCATGATGATAGCTTCATGTTGACAAGATGTGGTCTCTATCCCCGAACCTGCCGCTGTTTGTGCAGGCAGCCCATATGTACAGATAGGATAGAGAAATGTAGTGAGCGTTTGTAAATGCGGTGGCATGTTTGATTGGTGTGCATGTTCTACTATAACTCTCGTCCTCGCCCTCCTTCCCTCTTCAACAGGCACTGCCTAACAGCTTTGCCGCCTTCAGGTCGAGAGCGTTGTCATCAACATGACAGCGGCGTCCCCGGCACCATATCCACTACAAGCAGTGCCTGCATTCATCATGGACGATGCTGCATTTGAGGCTTTTGCATCATGCCGATTTCAAGAGGCGGCTCGATTGGCAGCAGAAGAACTGGCCCAGGCGAAAGAGCCTCATCAGGACGACAGCCAAGCAGACATGCTCAAGCGTCCGACTCAAGGCGTGCCCCTGCCATGCTCATTGTTGGATGGATTTTTAGAGAAGGAGGGAGGCAAGACATGCATCCTCGTTGAGCTACATGAGCACTGTGCGAGGTAGGGTGCAAATCGGCAGGGTTCCAAAATATGAGCTAAATCCCCTCTCCTTCATAACTACCCTTCCCTCACCCCTACTCCTGTCCAGGACATAACAAATAGCGTGTTCGCCATCTCATGCATATTTCCCCTCTTTGTCCTTAACATCCTTTTTCTGATCAGGTCGGACAAGCTCGCCGCCATCCTTGTGCAGTGTGCCTACGAACTCAAGCACGAAGCCGAGGAAAGCCTCTTTGTCCAGCATTATGCCGCCCAGGGTAGCATCCCCTTTCCCGTGGCATTGATATGGTACGTTAGACAGCATGTCTTGTTGAAGCGGAGATTTCGGGTCATTGACATTATCCTCCTCCTCCTCACAGGCTTCAAGTCTGCCTCGCCAAGGGCGAGACGCACTGTAGCACTGTTCGGCGAGTGTTAATGCAGCTTTTGGTGGCCTTGGAGAAGAAAGATGAAGAGCTGCTGCAGTTGTCAGATCTAAGTAGTTTGGAAAAAGAAGAATCGCAGTCCTCGGCGCACCAACTGGGGGGGGGAGGAGTAAGAGATGAAATGGAGGAGGAAAGGGTAGTAGGAGAAGCTGTAGGAGCAGCAGCAGTAGTAGCAGCAGTTGTCGGCGAGATAGGCAAGGGAAAGGAAAAGTGCGAAGGGGATAGGGTTCAACGGAGAAAATCTCTAAGGGTAATGTACGGTCAAGCCATGGAGCTGCTGGTGCTGAAGGTGATGCTGGCCCTGGGCGAGGGGGAGGCGGGGTTGGAGAGGGTGCGGGTAGACAAGCTCCTGGAGGACCCGGTCCGGCAGGTAAGTTTTAATTTCCAAGGAAGAAGATGCCTCCGTGATAATAAAGTGCAGTGTTTGTCTAGCTGAATGCTAACCATCGTCTTGTTATCCCCCTCTTTCTTACCTTCCCACAAATAAACAGACACTTATTGGTTCCTGCAGGGCCGCTGTGAAGCGGCAACGGGAAACCACGCCTCCAAGTGGCCGGCGAAGCAGCAATGGAAAAAGAGAAGCGCGGCAAGGCTCACGAGCACAGCCCAAGCCGAAAAAAGAAACATCAAAGTCTTCTTCTTCCTCTTCTTCGGCGGCACGAAGCACCGTCCTATCGTCCCCGTCGCCACCGTCCTCTCAAGCGCTCAACAGCCATGTCTCGTCTCCACGCGTCCTCGCTTCATCCTTATCAAATAGTCTCTCAGAATTCATCAGGAACTTTGTGTGGGGCGGTCAATCCCAACAAACCATCGCCTTGTCGCCCTCTCCTTCTGTCTCCTCTAGAACGGCCAGTCCGTCCTCCTCCACCTCTTCCTCCTCTTTATTGTCAACCTCTTCATCGCCTCGAACCCTCCGTCAGCAATTGCTGAACTCCACCCCGCATCATATTCTCTGGAGCTTCCTGGGGTTCGTGGCCCTGGCCCTCGGTTTTCATTTAAGAAGAGGCTTGAGCATGGGTAGTCGCACTCTAGCACAACATGCGGCTCGCTTGCTGCATCGGATCGTTCAAGTGGTGTTGCTGGAGGGAGAAAAGACAGGGGGACGGTAAAAAGATGAAAGGAATGAGGATCATTACGGTTTTGAAACATGGTATTCCTTCGTCAATGAACAAAGAAAAAAATCACTGGCAAAGGAAAAAGTCGGATGTTGTGAGAAAGAGTGCAGATGATGACGACAGCTGTCACGATTGCAACCAACCCCTTCAGGATGACCACGTCGGCCAACCTTCCTTCGCAACCCCACTCCCACACGGAGAACTCATGCCGCGTTCTTTGTTGCCTTGACTTTTCCTGGTGGTACTAGGCGTCCAACGTGCTCCTCGCTGTGCACTGCTGGCTATGCCATGTGACTTATTTTTGTTCACTTGTACACTCTCGTCAGATCGAGTCGGAACAATCGCTTCCATCCCAAGTATTCATCTCATCGTGCCCGTCCACATACGATACAGCCCCATACAGCCACCATGCGTCAAACATGCACATTAGCGCTGCTCCTGGTGGTGGCCACGACCCTGCTGGCTGTATCTGCATTCGTCCCCGCACTGTCAAAGTCCACCACTACCACACGCCTCAGTTCCTGCAGCAGACCTCTGAGCAGCAGACCTCTGAGCAGCAGCAGCAGATCACGCACCAACACCGCCCTGCAAAGTATCAGCCTGGACTCGTTCTTCGGGAGGCGCACACAAAATTCCGCCGGTAGCAGCGGCGACATGACCAGCGCGACCGCGCCCATCACCATCATGGAAGTCCAACGGCAAGACCTGCGGATTATTGCATCTGTGTGTATTGAAAGTTTTTTTGGGACGGCCGATAGGCTCAACCCCATCCGTTCCATGCAACTAGCCACGTTATTGGACGAGCAATTAACTGACTTGCGCTCCCGCTTTGGTGGGCGTGCGGTGGGGGGCTCCGTTTTTTTGCAAGCCGTGGATGCGGACGGACAGATTCAAGGAGTGGTGGAAATTGGGGTGACTCAATCGATGAAGTGGGGCTTTGAACAGTACGGGGTGCCTGTGCGTGATGAGCGACCTTATCTCGCTAATCTATCAGTGCGGCCTGGGGCGCGAAGGCAAGGGATAGGTCGCGCCTTGGTGCAAGCATGTGAGGAGATTGTCCAGAATTCATGGGGCTTCGACGAGTTAATTTTGCAAGTAGAAGACACGAACCAACAAGCCCGCAAGCTTTATCGTGATCTTGGCTACGTTGATTTGTACACGGATGCAACTGGCCGTAAGTACGAGTTGAGTGGAATGAGCATAAAGAATGTGCGAATCAATAAAGTCACGTTAAGAAAGCCCCTAACGCCCTCTACGGCTGCGGTCAAGAACCCGTTGAACAGCCTAGCAGCGATGTGGGCACAATTGTCCTTGTCGACGCAAGGGTAGGCGACGAGACAAGGGAAGGAAGGAGGGAAGAAATGAGGGATAGAAGGATGGATAGACGTGTACATACAATAGAAAGAAGCGATGGCAAGTATGTGTAAGAGTAAGGTTCAAGGCGATGGAATCAAATCGAATCGGAGAGGAGAGCTTTTCGTATGGCATGCTCAACTCATAATTATTAGATAGAGGGAAGAGATAGGCGGCTGGCGTTTTGTAAAAGACTTTAAAGGAGGGAAACGAAAGCAGTATGAGAAAAATAGCGACAAAAAATCACGTCTACAACATGGTTGTCCTCCATCCATTTTCTCATTTTCATCCTTATTCGAATCTCGCTTCTCTTATACGAATTACATGTCGTTTTATTTTCCTCCAATCCGCCGTCATCCAAACACGCCCCACTCATGTCCCCACTTTGTACAATCTACCGTTCCTTCCTCCTCTCTCCACCTCAACCGGTCGTCATCTCTTCCTCCCCCTCCTCCTTCTTCTCAATCGATACCGGCTTGGCGACCTTCCTGTCCTCAGTCACTTTAGTTATTGGATCCACCATCTTCTCCCAACTCACCGGCACCATCACGCTCCCTCCCCCCTCCCCCCCTCCCTCCCCAACATGCGTCTGACTTTTCGCATACGTGACACCTAACTCGCTCTCCGCCGTGCTAAGATAGTACTGCCTGCTGTCTCCTAGTGACACCACCCTTGCCCTCACTAAATCCCCCGGTCGAAAGCACTTGTGGATCTCTACGCGATCGATTTCGTGTTCTCGGACGTCTTCCTTTTTTATAATACCTTGACAGGTTTGTCGCAGGGTGATGCGACCCATCGCAATTACCTCAACGTGGGCTTGCTTACTTGTGATGCGAAGGACCCGCGTGAGGACGACATGTCCCACTTCCAGCACTACGTCTGTTCCCCCACTACTGTGGCCACCAATCTTCGTGATATTGAGGACTTGGAGGATGGGGAGTGCGGCAGGGTCGTCGGATTGGACAGTCTATGCGGTAAGGTGGGAGAAGGGATGGAAGGCGATGAGGTTGTCATGCTGGGTGAGTGGAGGCACTGGGAGAAAAAAGGACCATGCGATTCCATTTCGAATACATTCTACATACTTGGACGCGACCTAGAGAGCTTGCATAGATGTGGCTACCCATAGCATATGTGCCTGTCGTTTGGTGGTGGGGTGGAGGTGGAGACGGGGAGTCGTAAGGGTGGATTACGGGCGAGAGACGCCATTGGAGAAAGCGTCCTCACTGCCTTCCCATGAATGCATACGGTTACGAGTTACTTGAATCTTAATCTTGCAGCTCGTACAGCGGCATATTTGTGTGCCCTGCTCTCGAAAAGCACTGCCCAGGTAGCTCTACCTCCTACCGCACGACGCCGTCGACGTACCTGGGCCCGCTCGATGGGACGAGAGGCGACCAATGCGGTCCCCTGGGACAGCCAGGCTGTCAGATTGGTTATCCTGTACTGCAACTGAATCCATAGCCTGTGCTGGTTGACGTGGTGGGTGTGGTGTGGGGTTAGAGGCAGGACATAAGGCAAGGAAAAGGCAGGAGGTCAATTGCTTACATTTGACGTGCCCTCCTCTCGAACGACGTACGTCGAGTCCGTCTCACGCAGTTCTTCCTTCACCCTTCATTCCCGAATCACAGGGACAGACAAGCAAGCTTGAGATTGCTGCTCTCGCTTCTGCTTCCGGCTCTCTCTCTCTCTCTCTGACGATGTCGTCGACCTCCCCTCCCTTTCCTTCAGCCCCTCCTATACCGCAAGGACGCATGTGGGTCATGAACGAGGATGGGACGCGGGACATGGAGGACGGGGAGGAAGACGAACTGGCTAGTCCACTGACACTGTTGCGCCGCATTTTCCAGCGCGATTCCCATGCCTTGACAGCAGGCTTTGAGGTATGTAGAACAGAGGCATACGGTGGAAAGGAGGGGGGGGGGGCACATGGGTTGACCTGTACCTTTTTTTGTGTGTGTAAAGTACCCCCCGGAAGTCTACAGCCAATTGCCTGTCCCAACCAAGTCTATTTGAGCCCAGAAACATATTTTGTTTCTTGATCCGTAGCTATGGCCGCCCAGAGCGTGTCTCTCTTTCCAGTACCGCTCTCTCTTCTCAAGGAACCCAGCCACCCTTCTACACGACCCAAACCAAACCCCACCCACCTCTTACAGTCCCTAGCATTTACTCAACTCCTCGGTATGCAAGCCGCCAACGAATTACGGGACTTCGGCGACGACTTCGACGGCACAACCTACACTCTCTTCTTCGACCTCCTACGCGCCGCTTGGAAGGACGGTCGGGCCGAAGTGGTCCAGCAAACCGAATCCCTTCTCTCCTACATCATGACCATGCCAGAGTACACTCCCCAAGCTGCCTTCGAGGCCATCACTTCCGATTTACTTCGCGCGGTTCTCTCCCGCTTCGATGCCGCCCTCGAAACTGAACACACGTTTTTGCGGGAGCTACTGCACTTGCTCTACCAGGACTTTCCTTCCGCCCGCCCCCTCCTTCGCGCGCTCATCGCCCGGTTTTTGACGACCTTTATCAATACTGGCAAGAAGAGTATGGCTGTGGCACCCTTGCTCGAAGTGCTCGGACAGATAATCAAGGGTTTCGCCGCTCCTCTCACTGATGTCCACAGTCGCCTCCTCCTCGCTCTCCTCCTTCCCCTGCACCATAATGACGACATGTACGAATGGCGGGACCAGATCCCAGTCATCCAGCTCTACCACGAGCCCCTCGTTTTTTGCTTGACTCAATACCTGGAACGAGACCGTGGGGCATTCGCGCTACCCATAATGAAAGAGTTGTTGAAAAGCTGGCCGGAAGGGTACCGAAGCAACACGCCCAAAGAAGTTTTATGTCTGCACGAGGTCGCCGCATTGCTTCATTTCTTTTCGGATGAAGATTTTGAGTATATTCTGCCATCATTGCTTCCCAGGTTGGCGCACTGCTTGGCGTCGGACCACAGCCGGTGCGTGGAGAAGGCTTTGACGTTGTGGAAGGAAAGGGTGATGGTAGGGTTCACGACGAAATTTGCACCGGTGATGATTCGGGGGTTGTTTAGCAGTGTGTTTCGAGGGGGGGAGATGCATTGGAATGTGACGGTGAATAAAATGAGGGCCTTGGTGTTGCAGGTGCTAAGGGACGCGGATTCGAGGGTGTTTGCTGAGGTGGCGGGGAGTGTGGGTGGGGCAGGAGGAGCAAGGAGGGAGGATGAGTTGAGGGAGATGGAGAATAAAGAGAAGGGAGAAAGGAAGGAGACGCCGCAGGTACCGCCGTCATCGACCCATGCCTACATGCCAAGAGCACCGAGGGTGGCGGCCTCGATGTCGTTTAAGTACGACGCAGGAGGCTGGAATCCCCCAGCACGCGGTGCCGGCGGCCAGCAGCAGCAGCAGCAGCAGCAGCAGCCACCCTTGACCATCACAGGTGTGGCTCCTTGGGCTATGGGTAGTGATAGCAGCGGTAAAGGTAGTGCAATGGGTCGCATAGGGCAGCAGCAGCAGAATGGGTCTACTGGGCAGCAGACGCCCGTAACCCTTACAGGCGTGGCTCCCTGGACCAGGGGCCTGAGCGTAGAGTTAGGTGGCAGTGCCAGCAGTACCAGCGGTAGCGGTAATAAAAAGAGAATGATTGTGATACCTCCACCGCTACCGCCTGCATCAACTGGTGGAGGTCAGCGGCGAGCTCTACCGTCGTCTATGCTGCTCGAGGGAAGGAGGGAGGGATGGGAGGAGGGGATGGGCGGAGTTGGTACGGTGTTGGAAGAAGGGGGGGGGGGGGAGGAGGAAGAAGAAGGCGAAGAGGAGGCAACAAAGAGCATTGAAATGGACGAGACAAAGATGACGAAGCGCATGATCATAGAGAAGAGGCCGTTGGCAATGATGTCTACCCCCACGACGACGACAGGCGCCACCACAACCGGTAGAAGCAGCACCAGCAGTAACAAGAACACCAGCAGCAGCGATTTCTCGTCAACCAACACTGCGTCCTTGCCACCTGACGAGCGAAATGAGGGACTGCAACTCGTGTTGGCCTTTATGGAGAAATGTCGCCCCGCCCGCGTAGCAGCAAACGAACAGTCCTGGCATGATCTACAGTTGGAGCCGACGCCCACTCTACTCCCCGACATGCGCTTTCACGATTTGGTGTTTGGCCAAGAGTTAGGCTCGGGTGCGTTTAGCACCGTGAAGTATGCGCGGCACGTAGTTAAGGGAAAGACGAGGAGCAGCTGGGCTGAGTACGCGGTGAAAGTGATCGATACGGCGAGGATTGTGGATTTGGGGTACGAGAGGTGTGTGGACCGTGAGATCGCAGTCTTGCGGGTGTTGGCCCATCCAGGCATTGCCAGAATGGTCTCGTCGTTTCGGTGGCGTGAGGGGGTGTATTTGGTATTGGAGTATGCGAGTAAAGGTGATTTGCATTCCCATTTGGTGGCGCATGGGTCGCTCGATGAGGCCTCGACGAGGTTCGTCGTGGGAGAAGTAGTGGCTGCCTTGAGGTCTGTGCATGATGCGGGATTTGTGTATGGGGATCTTAAGCCGGAGAACGTCGTAATTACGGAGTCGGGGCACGTGAAAGTGACGGATTTCGGGGCTTGTCGACCGATTTCGCCTGAGGCCAAGGCGGTTTTGAAGGCGAGTCGACATGCGATGCGGCAGTTGAGGGACGGCGATTGGCGACGAATGGCTGGTGAAGGGAAAGGGGGAAATGGAGGTGGGCAGCAGCAGCAGCAACAGGAGCAGCAGCAGGGGGGAGGAGGGAATGACGTTGAGTTTTTGAAGGGAGAGAGCGAAGAGAAGGTGGCATCGATGATTATGGACGTGGAACGAGGTGGTGTAATGAAGGCAGCGGAAAAGGAAAAGAAAGAGGAGGAGGAGGACGACGACGAGCGCATAGAAGGTACCTTTGCTTTCTTGCCACCGGAAGTCATCCGTGAGGGTGCAGTTCCTGACACGCTGGCTGATGCTTGGGCGTTGGGTTGTTTGCTCTACCAGTGCTTCACTGGCAAACCTCCAGTCTTCAATGAGCACCAGCATGAGGGCGACGCAGATATCAAGGCGCGTGTAGTACGCTTCGCGGAGGAACGGCGCTCGAGCAGCAATGCGCTTTTTGAGGAAAGTACCGGCAGCACCAGCAGCACCAGTAGTAGTGCTGGCTTGGTCCTGAGTGAAGATGCCAAGAACTTGGTCAAGGGCCTTTTGACGGTAGAGCGGAGCAAGCGCCTAACCCTCGAGGCCGCAGCCGTGCATCCTTTCTTCACGGGCCAGGGCATCGACGTGTATGAACTGCACCGAAACCCGGCCATTCAGCTGGTCCAAGGAAGTGCCGGGCCGACGCCTGATGCAGCTTGGAATCGACGTCAATTTTCAGCGATTTGGGCGCCACTTCCGGGGAACTACAATTTTGTATCACACTCATATGCCCTGCGACCCATTCCCGAGACGCCGTTGGAGCGCGGAGCGCCTTTTTCGTTCGAAAATCGCAGGTTTCATGAGGAGGATGGGTGGATGATGCCGTCGCCTGGGAATGGCAGGGGCCTACCTCTTCCACCAAAGCCACCAGGGGAGGAGAAGAAAACATGAAGAGTGGATACCAGACTGATATAAATGCCATACAAGTCCGGGGAGAACCAAAAAGTGGAAGAACATAAATAAGTGTGTGTGAAAAGGAAGACGAAGAAAAAAAGAAATATCTACCGTGTTCGCCCTTCTCTTGAGTAAGAGCGAATCTTCCGTCGGTTGACTATAGCCCTATTTACCAGTGACAATGAGGAATGCTGGTGGTCCTTATTCGGGTCCTCCTGATGGGAGACGGAGGCGGTGTTGTTTCAAGGCAGGCGAAACCGAACGATAGATCTTGCGATAGAGTGAGATAAAAGATGCTACGGCAAGCTACAACCGTGCGTCGAAGTAATAAGCCGTACTGCATCAAATTTCTGGCGCAATTAGTCTCATGGCATCTCAACATCCGATACTCGCAACGGCGCCGCCACTGCCATATCAGCTTCCATGATCCGCAGCTCAAACATTTCATTGTCCTTGACATGCTCGGGTGTTGCTACTGCTACCATGCGTATCCACCTTGTTGTCAGCAGTAGAGACTCCAATAGAAGGAGAGGGGTGGGGAGGTTGGACCTCCGCTCACAAACCGTATAAGTCCTTTTCGCCTTCGTCTTCGTCGTCGCCGCGCACTTTGTATACGCATGAAACTACTCACATTCCACACGCGCGCACGGGACAGGAAACTGGTACCTCAATCTTTACTACTCATCGCGCCCTGATAATCTTCGAGGACTCTCCGAAAGAGCTGTCGACATGTCCTCATCATCATCATCCCTTTCACCCGCCTTCCACGTACACATCGCGTACCTACCCCCACAAATAGCACGACCATGCCCGACTCGCATCCTCCAATCAACATCCTGCTCCGTGGCAAGAGTGGTGTGCATATGAAAAGCCTGACCATGGGCAACGATGGCCTCCCCACCCTCACCCCCACGCCTGACGAAGCCCTCGGCACGCCCGTGCCTGGGGACATGACCGAGTTTTGCGCCGACGGCAGCGCCGTGGCTATTGTGACATCTGTCCCTTCCAGAAGTGTGCGAGTGGTGGACGTGGACACAGGCAAGGTACGATGGACTGTTGAAGGACGGAATATTCAAGCCTTGTCCTTCTCCCCGAAAGGCACATTTTTGCTTACCTGGGAGCGACTGGTCGCGGGCGGCGCGCCCCAAGAAGGCAACTGCACCGCTGCCACCACCAGCAAAGAGAGCAACGGCAGTGGTGAGGCAGCTACCGTCAAGGGCAACCTCTTAGTGTGGCGGGCCGAGGACGGGAAGCTGCTGGCAGGGTTCACCCAAAAAGCATTCCGCAAGCCTGACTGGCCAACCTTGCAATGGATACCCGACGAGAGCCTCTGCTTCCGCGGCACGACAACGGAAATTCAGGTCTATCCCGGACACGATATTGGAGCGGGAGCTATCAAGAAGTTTTCTGTTCCTGGGGGAGGGATGGGCTCGATTCGTCTCAGTCCCAACGCCGCTGCTCCTCATCGCGTCGCGTGCTTTTTCCCTGAAGTCAAAGGGAAGCCTGCTTCGGTCCGCATTTACCAATATCCCGAGTTTGGCGTGGCATTGACATCCAAATCCTTCTTCAAAGCCCAAGAGGCCCACCTGCGGTGGTCCCCCAATGGCCAAGCCGTTCTCATTCACACACACACGGACGTTGATACCTCCGGTGTGTCCTATTATGGTTCCACTGGCCTCTACCTCTTGCACGCCGACGGCAGCTATGAAGTCACGGTTCCCCTCCCTAAAGAAGGACCGGTATCCGACGCTCAATGGGCACCGGCAGGTCCTGTGCAGTTTGTGGTGTTGGCGGGCCGGATGCCAGCGGCCGCGACGTTGTACAATATCAAGGCAGAATCAATTTTTGAGTTTGGACAGGCGCATAGGAATACGGTGAGTTTCAGCCCTCACGGTCGGTTTGTAGTACTGGCGGGCTTTGGAAATTTGGCGGGAGAGATGGATTTCTGGGACCGGAACAAGCAGAAGTTAATGGGGAGGAATACGTCGCATTGTAGCGTGGGATATGGGTGGAGTCCGTGTGGGAGATATTTTATGACGGCGACATTGGCGCCACGGATGAATGTGGATAATGCCGTTAAGCTGTTTAAATATGATGGTGACGGGCCTTTGCACAAGGCGGGGTTCGAGGATGCAACACTGTTCGAAGCCTGCTTTCGACCGGCGGCCCCAGGTGTGTTTCCTGACCGGCCTGCGACCCCTCTACGCAAGGGGAGGAAGGAGTGCGAGTCGGGGTCGGCTACGGCTACTCCAGTGACCCCATCCCCCAAGCCCAAAGCCGTGTACAGACCTCCGGGCTCAACGGGTGCACTGGCTGCCATGTTGCGTGCAGAGCGTGAGGCAGTAGCGGGACCAAGGAAGGTTGTGAATGGGAGGAGTAATGTTAGTGGTAGTGGGTATGCTGCGTTGGGAGGGTCGCCCTACATTCCGGGGTTGGCCCCTTTGGCCAATGCCGGAAGCAAGAGTGCCGTCAAGAAAAAGGCGCGCAAAGAGAAAAAGAAGGCAGCCGATGCAGTGGCCAAGGCACTGGCTGACGCAGAGGCGGAAAGAGCGAAAGAGGAAGCCACTGCGGCAGCAGCACTGCGAACAGCGGCGGCGGAGGACCCAGTCAAAAGGAAAAAGGCATTGCAGAAAAAGCTCAAGCAGATTGATGAGCTGAAGGCACGGGCAGCGGGAGGGGAAGCGTTGAATGAGGACCAACAACAAAAACTGGCCAGCGAGAACGACTTGAGAGAGCAAGTGGCCAAGATGGCAATTTAATGGGGAGGGTGGTGGAAATGATGGAAAAAGCCACGAGCGATATAGCACTTGATTTAGGGGTCTTCAACCTCATGTAATTCTAAAGGCTCCTCATTTTCCGTCTCTTTTGTCCACTTTTTTGCCATTCCCGCCCCTCATGTGACCTCGTCATCAGGATAGTTTTGGCTGCCAGCAAGTGCCCATGTCTGAAGTTGAGCAGCCGTTTATGCGGCCATTAACGATCCGTTACATTACATACATCTGCTCGACACTCATGAAATGAATATGCACACCACACCGTCGACAAAGACTACGACAGCGCTCACAGACAGAGAGATAGGGACATATCGCCTTATAAGCTTCGCGGCGGAGGCTCCATGATGGAGCCATCATCATCGCCGGCGACAAGTCCCTCGACTCCTTCAACGCCCCTATTCACCATGGCCAAGGAGGACTTGCCGGCCCTCTTTTCCCAAATGGAGGACGCCGTTGCCGCCCTGGAGCCCTCACCACCTAACTCTCCCGGTGTGGTACACAATCACCGGGACCATCATGACAGTGACGACGACATGGAACAGGAAGAAGAGCGTTTGCACGATAGCAGTGAGAAGCTTCGGAGCCTCATGATGATGCGCCGAGGTGCGGGACAGCGCTACGATGAGTATCAGGCAAAGTCATCGTCATTGGATCCAAATGCAAATGTGCCACGCCAGTTGATTTTTGATGCAGTCGGTGCCACTTCTTCGTCATTGTGCCCTACATCCGCCTTTGACATCGACGTCTCTTCATCCTCGTCACCCCCCTCCTGTCCTTCCTCCTTGCACGGGTACTCCACACCCCTTCGCTGCGCTCCGACCACCGATCCATCGTCATCCTTGTCGGCTTCTTATAATGGTACAACTTCTACCTCGTCTTCGACTCCGGCTCAACTGCAATATTGGGACTGTACTGACCATCAAAGGGAGGGCACGCCAATGTCGCCAACCCGCACAGCGGGCTTTGCGACGCCACTTGCCTTGAAAACGCCTGAACAAGAATCAATAACTGCGAGGAATGACAAGAAGGTGGAAAACTTGTGCCTGCGTCGAGTGCCCTCTGCCTTTCCGCTGCCATCCGCAGGCGAGGAGGATTTGGAGGTTCTTGGTGATGTTGCCGTGGATCGGAGAGCAGGGGGTGACGACAACGAAAACAGCACGGACATCATAAGGATTCAGGCGTCTAGTAGCATTGCCAGCAGTCTTGCTTCTATTATTAGCTGTCTCCCACCCGCGTCGAGCACCAGAGAACGAAGTGTTTGGGGCGAGGAGGACAAGGACATGCATGAGGTAGGATGTGCCTCTAGGTGCCTGAGTGAGCTGTCGATCCAGCAGCGATTCTTCGGTCTGAGGGATGTGGCTTCAGGTGAAAAATGCAACGATAAATCGTCTTTCTCTGTCTCCAAGCATGTCATGGTTACATCGGCTTGGTGTCGGCACTTGGCCTTCATTGCCCTACGGCCTGACGTTCCATGTGGCGACATAAGCGATCTGGTCACTGAGGTGCTAAGGGAGCAGGGACTCACAGTCCGAAAGCGCCAAGGTTCCCATATTGTGGGAGGGATGAAAGTGGTAGACAAGGAAGGACAGGAACAAGGTGGCATCTGTGGGAATGGAATTCAAGCGGAGTGGAGCTTTGTGGACATTCAGGTGGCATTGGATCGACAAGACAGGGAGCGCGTTTTACTTGTGCGTTTCATTATTTCCACAGAGACTGAGGATGGGGGCTATAACACCGATTGTAAGAAGATCATGACACCGTCAATGGGGAGAAGATCGTCGGTAGCAGGTGTGGAAGGAGGGAGTGATGAACAGGGAACTTTGTTGGAAGCGCTCAAGGCCAAGCTGTTCGGCTCGGGTCTCAATAAAAGAGCACTGCTGCGGGATGTGGATGCTAATGTGAGCAGCAGTAGCAGCAGCAAATCTAGCAAGAGCATAACGCTCGACCCTCAATACCTTTATCAGCTTGAAGACCTTGCTCGCGAAGATATGCACAGGACTTTGGAAGCGACAGCACGAAATCTGGAGGAGTACGTATGCGCCGCTGAAGAGAAATGCGAGCAACTCAGGTTATTGATGGAGCCCATGTATTTGCAGTATAAGCTTGAGAAAGCCCCGTCAATTGCTAAGGCTTTGCCTTTGTCATTCTACCCGCTAGACTTGCTTGCGGCTGATGGGACTATGGGAGGAGATGAGCAGATCCGCCTGGAGGAAAAAATACTTGTTGATGATCGGTTGGCATACATCGATGCGTTAAAGGAGACGGCCTGGCGAGGTTGCTTGATGCAATGTGACGCTGAAATGACGGCACGCATGCAAAGGAAGAATTTGCAGGTCCTGGATCGTATGGCGAAGTGCACTGAATACCAGAGATTGCTAATTGCGAACTTGCGCGATAATGAACGCAGGACATCTGTGCCGCTATTTCAAGCTTTTAAGAATCAGATTGGCCATGATGGTGGGATTTATGACGATGAGGATGTGGAGACGCCCTTGTATTATTGTCGCTGCATAATTGGGAGCCGCCCCGCAACACTGTTCATGACTTACGAGCACTTAGCCTTTGTGAGCAATGTGCCTGGATTTGGGTGGTCGCGTCAGATTCGCTATGATGAGATTTCAACGTGTGGATTGGCATCTCTTCGGATTGGTATTACGCTGGCCAAAGCCATTGCAATCCGAGCTCCGACGGCCAGAGTTGCTTCGCCCATGCCCGTAAAGAGGCCTGGTGGTGCCAGTGGCAAGGCAGCCCCCCGCAGCAGCTGTAGTAGAAGTATTAGAACTAGTGATGCCGTTGCATCTAGAAAGGCCGAGGAGGAGTCGCTCGTCTTCAGCACCATGATCGAACCTGAGCGTTTGCTGGACCTCATTAAGTTGTTAATTACTCTCAATGACGGAAATATCAAGGACGCGGCCTCGATGGGCTCAGAACTTCCTTCGGAAGAAGGACGACAGAATATCCAAGAGCAGGCTTCGTCGAATCTAGCGCGTGAGCTGGAGGCAGCCTCGCCCTTTTTGGTGAATTAGTACAATGACCGAAGAGTATTTGTTAATTGTTGAGCAGAGTAAAGCAATGGAGTAAGATCAATGACGATGAAATGAAATAAGTCGAATCGCTGATTGCTTGTATTTCTATGGGCATACGTGCCAGCCACGGCCCACCACATTTGTGGGCCTGCGTTTCATCCTCATTTTCCAATACTAGCATTTCCAATTCTACCTAGACTACTGTCTCCTTCTTCTTCACGGGTGACGGTGCCGGGCGCGTTGGAAAAGGGAATAGCCCGTCTTCATCCTCAATGTGCTCTCCCACATCCAAAAAAGGCGGGAACTCCGGCGTGCCTCCCTCAGCCTGCCGCCGAAGCGTAAATAGATCATGACCAAACTCCTGTTTGTCCGAATGGTGATCAATGACCACAAAAGCCTGCTGCGCCCACAAGAAGGAGTAACGCGTTTGAAACACTACCTTTCGCGACGGGTCCGCCATAGTCGTGGCACGGAAGTGAAACTCCCGCTCATCGATGATGCGCTTCAACTCGGCCTCATATCCATCATCCAGGCGCTGCTTGCTCGTGTGTGCGTAGGCTACCGAACCATCTTGTGACCTCTCTTCAACATAGTTGTACTCAACGCTTACATTCCTCCCATCCGGCAAAGCCTTCCCTACATTGACCAAATACACCTTGCGGACTTGCGTCTTCTCGTACGGCACTGTGAAGCATGCTGGGTCATGTGGCCGGCGCAGGTACCAACGATCTGCGCCACGGGGCAATTGCGGCAAGCCTACAAGCCGAGCAGCTTGGTTCTGCACTCGCGCCAACTTCCCTTCAAAGTTCGTAGAGTTGTCAATCACAAAATGCTTCGGATGCCCATTCCACACGCCTTGCGTCTTCAAATCCACTTCGCGCGCAAATTCGGGCGACTCCGTTCGAGTCTCATTGTTCAAAAGCGAATAATAAGGCTCCGCACCCGTCGCAGCCGTAACCAAATGAAATACCGCATCATACCTCCCCTCCCGAATCGACAAAAGTTCAAGCCCTTTTCTCTTCAACAAGGTCTCCCACATGTCCCTAGTCACATACGCTGCCCCGTCCAATGTGCCGCGATCACACAGTATTACTGCCGGCTTGTTCAAGGACCGCGCAATCTTCTCTACCCCATTCTCCAAATGCATCTGGAACTCCAACACGGTGTCTTGAAACCAATACTGAGTTTCTTCCGAGGCCAGGACATCTGACAAGGCAACGCCATTCGACCAAAGCATAGTAGCAGCCTCTGGGACTGTAAAGACACGAAAGCCGTGGGTGCGAAAGAATTCCGACAAGCGCGCGAGTGCCGTAGTTTTCCCTCCGCAGGGCCCGCCCGTGAGAACAATTTTGATTAGCCGAGGATGACCGTCGCTGCCTTGGTGCTGTAGCTCTTGCTTCTGCTCTGAGGACTGGTGCTGGCCATGATTGATATTGACCGTTGCGGCAGCGGGCGGGTCTTGTTGTTGATGGCGGTGGTCCTGAAGGTGGAGGTGGCTGTGCATGGCAGAAGGCCCAGGATGGGTGACATTTGACGTCACTGCTGCCACTTGCTCTATTGGTGGAGATGGAGGACCTGCCATGCGTGTGCCCTCCGACACTCCGGCAAGCTGTCTGCTCGGGGGATGGGGGCTGGAGTTGGAAAAGGAATTATATGTTAGTTTCCATTCTCCACTTTACTTTTCAACTTTTTTCTTAAACTTTCACTAAAAAACACATGGCTCTTTACAATTATCTTTTCAGCTACTCTGTATCTGTCTTTTAGACATTTTCGTTTTTCTACCATCGTCATTCCGTTTGCCTTGTCAACATCTTTCGACCTCTGTGCATATGGCTCTCAGAAACTGAGAGAGGTCGAGAACGGAAGTGCATCCGCCCGCAAAATGCGCAATCGGCCTTGGCGTGCATCGCTTCCCAGCCTGGGAAACAAGAGTTGATCATCCGCTTTTTTTCTACACGTATGTGTCCTATCGGTAACTGCACAGGTGCTCTTGCAGCAGCAGCTGCTGCTGCTATTCCTGCTACTGCTGCTACTCTCGATCTTCTGGACCCATTAACGCCCGAGACCTCGTAGCCTTCCTGTACTTCTCCTATTCACGCCCCTCATTCACTACAATACCATCCTATTGCCCCTTTCCCCCTCTCCTCTCTTCCTTCTCGTTTCCTTCTCCAAGTCCAAGTCCTCGTCCTCGTCCTCGTCCTCGTCGTGAGCCTGCCACATACTCCTTCCCCCTGAACTCGCCATGGTACGTATCATGCAGCAGGTCCATGAATGGGAAAGGAAAACCATAGTTGGCATGTGTGCGCGAGTGATGTACGTCGTGGAAGCGGGAGTTGTAAAGCTGTGATATATGCGTATATTTTTGTGTGTGGTTGTGTGCGGAGATGAAGCGCTATTGCTTTTGCTGCTGCTGCTGCTCCTCCTCCTCCTCCTCCTCCTCCTCCTCCT
>Ga0160420_100277_pt1 | contig 26732 bp, 31 predicted proteins | sample CelAP2metagpilot_FD_108197 | JGI IMG/M metagenome (GOLD analysis project Ga0160420, IMG submission 108197) | Phycosphere-associated microbial communities from algal ponds in Kailua-Kona, Hawaii, USA - Cellana AP2-5-5 metagenome pilot | ecosystem: Engineered > Artificial ecosystem > Aquaculture >... | reverse complement strand
GAGCTCCGTCTTCTTGGGGAAGCCATCGATCTGCTCGTGGTCAATGGCGCGCATCAGCGTCGTTTTCCCGCAATTGTTCGGCCCCAGAAGCCCATAGAAACGGTTCCGTTTCAAGTGCAAACGTGTCTTCCTCAACAATGTCAAGGTACCGTACGCCAGAGAAAACTCACCCTTGTACAAATCCTGCCCCTCCTCAGTGTCCTCGAAGAAGACCGTGTTGGGGCTGGCGAGCACCTCGCAGTCGTTCAGGACCTTGGCGCACAACGCCGCGTGCTTTTCGCCGTACACACGCTCCCAATCCTTCTTCTCAAAGTGATAAGCATCGCACAGATTCTTGGTGCACTTCACGATGTGCTCCGTCGGCTCCCCGTGTTTCTTGATCATGGCCGTCACCTCCTCCACGCTCCACTTCCTCAGCACCAGCTTCTCGTCGTAGTGGTCCAAGATCGTCTTCAGGGCACGGCCAGCCACCTCACGGGCCTCGGGCTTGGGAATGTTCTCCGCGCAGTACTTGACGAGGGGCACAATCTCAGGGATGGCGATGGAAAGCTCCTTGGGGTCGTCCACCAGCCGGCAGACGTTATCGAGGATGACGCAGGACTTGCGCTGGATCTCGGTTTGCTTGTGGCGGAGACCACGGCGGATGATGGGCATGATCACGGCCAGGGCGGGGGCCTCAACGTCTTGTACGAACACGCAAGAGGCGAGGTCGTCGATGGCTTGCACCGTGTGGTTGGGGTCCTTGAGGGCCTGTACGAGGCCAGGGATTACCTTGTCCAAGTCGGAGTTCCCGTTGGTCTGCACCAGGTGCTCCAGGCACTTGAGGGAGAGGTCGCGGACCTTCTTGGAGGTGTCCGTGCACATGTTAATGACGGGCTGGAGCATGTCGGGGAGTTTTCGACGGATGAAATCCGCGTCCAGCTTGGTCAGCAGGGAAATAGCCGGCTCGCGCTCCTTGCCGAAGCCCGAGATCTTGGCGACGAGGAAGTCAATGATGTCAGGGACCAGCCAGGGCTCCAAGGATTTGACGGTGACCATGAAGCTCTCCTCGGAAACATCGGAGGACCGGTCGCAGAGGCCCTGGAAGGCGGCCTCAACATCGAAGGAGTCAGCGCTGGCAGGGACGGTCAGGTCGACAGGCTTCACCATGGTTGATTAAGGGAGGGAAGGCGCAAAAAGGAGTGGTGTAGTCTGTGTCGAGTGTGCGTGTTTAAGGGGAGGGAGAGGGGTGATGAGTGCTGGTGTGGGTGGGGCAGGGGGGGGATGGTGATGGGCAGCAGGGAAGCCCGGCAAGTCTGCGACCGAATAAGCCACGGCCAGGCCGAAAGGGGGCCAAAAGAGGCCCAGGGTGGGCTCTCCCCGTGCCTTGGGATCTGCAGGATTCTCGAAAGAGGCGAGAGTCCGCGTGTGATCTCGTTATCAGTTATTCCCGTGGCGATGTGCCCTTTGATTGGTCCCGGGCTACCAGCGTTGCCCGCCAGCTCGCGTCTCAAAAGGGCGGCGTTTCCAAGCCACCCAAAGGCGCCGCCCAAGTCCCGGCCGATGTGGCTAGATGTGGCGCTGCTGGTGAATGTGGTGCTTGTACTGTGGCTGAGTAGGGTAGACGGTGTTTTGTGTTCCGTCTGAGTGACAAACGACGGGGGCACGTCACCACCAGCAAACGACGAATGGCTCGTGGCCCACGAACGCAAGAGGCCGTGTGGGGCCGCTGGCCACTCAAAAGCAGTGGCCGGTGCACAACCGGAAGCCACAGCCTTCTGTGCTAAGGTTTTTATACCCTTGTGGTCACATGCATGTGGCCACAACCGTCTCCGTGCGAAGGTACGCAACTTAGAAGGAGAGCCAGAGCCACCACAAAGCAAATGGTGCAGATCCCCTGTGCCCGCGAGCATCACAGAACGACCATCAACACGACTCGGCGGGGGCGGGGCATGCCACCAGGGCGCCATGTGGAAGCTGGGCATGCAGGAAGGTGTGTACTGTGCATGTGCATGTGTCAAATGGTCGTGGAGAACACGCAACCAACACTTGGCCAAGGCCGAAGGGGAGCGAAGAATGAACATGCGCCGCCACCACCAAAAAGGAGCGACGCTAGTTTTCTGTGGCAGACAGAGGGGCAAGGCAGTGTGGTGTTGGGATGCCGAGACTGACACCCAAAAAGGACAAACAGACAGGTCGTCGACAGGGGGGAAACAAAAACGGGAAACAAGAAGACGACAGCATACACGGGCAGGAACAAAATGTGCCTATGTGGCGCCGGCCTCAGCCTTCCCGCGTTTGGCTCGATGACACGTCAAAGGTGTCCCGCTGGAGGACTTTGTGTGCCCCGGAACAAATGCTTCTCGCTCACGCGACGCGTCGTTTGGTATGCAAGACCTTGGTTGTTTGTGTGTAATGATGCGATTTGACATGCCTAGTCATTCCTCAAACCATTGGCTGTTCTTGGCAATGATGCATCATCATAAGACAGGCCATCACTAAAGCCTCTCGCGAGGACTCAGGACACAGGACACAACGGGAGAGATAGTAGAGGGGGTAGGAGGTCGAGCCAGCTCCGTGGGAAATGGCCAAAGAAACAAGAGTACGCATAATGTCTATCACGCACAGCCACGGGTACATCTTGTTTTTCCTTTGTTGAGAGAGATGGGCGAATGGACTGTTATACCCGCTGCACAATCCTCTCCTACTGCAACCACCCACTTCTTATCTTATGTTCAGGCTTGCACTGCATTGCCCCCTTTTTTCTTACAAGCACGGCGGGCCCGTGGACATGATTATTTAGGATTTTGTTGCCTCCCAATGAAATTGATCGTCCGCAGAGCGAACAATAATTTGTATGTCAGCCGGTTCATCTTACAATCGAGAAAGGCCATGCCATCAGAAGCCAGACTGAATTATGTTGCGAGAGGGAAAGGCTTTATTTTAAAGAAACTTCAGCGACTCGAATGGTGTTTACTCCCCATAAGAATAGTCGTGCTTTTTGATAAGAAGTGCGCCAGGAGCACTGATACACAACCTTCATCTCTCCCTGAGGACTAACTCGCCCATATTACATCACTGTACAATATATTGGTTACATCCTACACGTCTCTATTCTAGCCTCTATTCTCTCACTCTCATTTCAATGTCATCCTCATCCCCATGCCTCGTCCAAGCTGTAATTGACAATGAGTGTGCCAGTCTTCCCAAAGCAATTAAACAAGTCACCAAACTTGTCCTCCGGCGCAGGAGCAAACGCTGAATTCACAAATAGGAACAGCGCCTGGTCCTCTCGCAATTGGAGCAAGCGACGCAGCACGGGTAACAAGGCACGAAAGGAGTCCTTGGCTTGCACTATGAACTTGCTTTGGGCTAGACGAGGGGCGCGGCCGACGGCCATCAGCTGCACTTTGACCTTGCCTGTGTTTGTCACAGCTGGGGTGGTTGAGGGAGCGGATGGTTGGGAGGAAATCGTCACACTTTTGGCAGTGTTACTGTCGTCCAAGGTGCTGGGTGGTGTGCCTTCTTGAGATGCGTCCAATGCTGCTGAAATGGTGCCCCTGTCGCCGCCCTCCTCTGCCTCCTCCTGCGGTGTGGACGCAATAGAAAAGCTCGCCATTGCCGATGCAGCATCCCAAGTTTCGTTAGCTGGTGGTGCTTGTGGTAATATTGGCGCTGTTGGCCCGGGAATGCTTGCTTGCTGCTGGTATCGATCCTCCTCCTGCTGTGACTGAGACGATGACGCCGATGTGGCCGCGTTTCTGCCCTTCTCCATTGCCTTCCAGGAGTCCCAGAGGCACGTCTGCGCGGCGTAAAGGCTGAGTGACTGTGCGCATGTGTCGTGGTGGTGGATGGGACTGGTGAATTGACAACGCTTGCACAAAAAGGAGCATAAATTTGGGACTTGCGTTTGCTCGATGGGAGGCGCGCCGGCGGCCCTCCAGAACCCTTTCGATGAAGAGTCTTCTCAAACCCATTCCACCACCACACTCACTTGCTTTTCACACACACATCTCCACAAATTCGACCAAGGTAGGTCCCCCCTCTTCATCGTCTGGTCATCACTTTCTCTTCTGGCGCCGCGCCTGCTTCGATCAACCTCCTCTTTCCATAGCTCTTTGCTGAGCCTTCTGGCTTCTCGCCTTACACTGGCTTAAAGATGAGACCTGACCTTGAGACGGTGCTCAACCAACTAGGGACAGCATCCCTGCGCCTCGACACAGGGGCGCTACTATCCAAGACTGGCGAAATGGATTCACCCGCGGGGGTGGAAGCTGCCCAGACGCTCTACCAAATACTGCTCGACGCCGGCTTGATCCTCCAAGCCCCGCAGCACCACGGCGATCCCTTGAGACGCGTTGACGTCCAATTCAAATCATTTCAGTATGTTATGACTGTGGCTAAGGATGAGGTCTACATTGTCAAGAAGACGCCGGACGATGCGCGGGGGTAGACAGACAGGCGTAAAGTTGGAGAGCCACAACCATGTGTAATCGTTGTACAAAGAAGAAATAAAAATGTATCTCAATCGAACAAAATCAAATCGTTCGTAGATTGGCATCAAGTTGGAGAGCCACAACCATGTGTAATCGTTGTACAAAGAAGAAATAAAAAATGTATCTCAATCGAACAAAATCAAATCGTTCGTAGATTCATTTTCATTCTATTTTCATTTGTATGTGATTGCTCCTATATCCCATCTTCGCTATCCTACAAAAGCTTTCGATCAAAATTGGCAACATGCGTATTAGGCAACGCCTCTTCATCTCCCTCCTCCCTCCTCAACGCCGCATCCAACACCTCGAAAAACTGCTTTTTATCGTACTTCCTCGTCAAGAAATCAAGCCTAAAATCCCTTACTCCGAATCCCAACAAGTCCTTCTGACGGTGCACGAGGGATTGGGCTTTCGTGCTGTACACAATACTCTTGCAGTGTTCGTGTGCCACCTCAAACTTCTCTCCCTGTTCGTTTTCGATGGATAAGGTACGATATCCGCACACCTTTGAACCTGGGCATGAGTTCCCGTGCAACGCTGTTAGGCTGCACGCTTCCGCCATGAAGAGAGGGACGTCTTTGTAAAGGATGTACTGCGGGGCAATCGATGCCAAGCACTCGTCGCCGACTGCAGCCGAAGTACCAGCAGCACCAGCACCAGCACCAGCACCAGCACCAGCAGCATTCATCGCACGAGGCCATGCCTGCATGTGCGCCTTGAGGTTCTCCTTGTCATCCTCCACCGACAAAGCAATACGGGAAGCCCCCAACGTCCGAGCCCACATGGCCGACGCTTGGGAATTGAGGGAATAGAGGGTGAAATCCGTCGTGACATCCACTCGTGGCGAGGAGGCAGCGGGGGGGGACGAGGAGGAAAGCACACCCCACTCTTCCAGTAACCCCCAAGCCCCCAGATTCCCGACTTCAAAACATACAGGTGGTGTTCGCTGCTGCTGCTGCTGCTGCTGCTGCTGCGCATGTGCGGCGACGAAGGCCTCTACCCACCCTTTTAAGGGAGTCATGTCCCATGCCCGCACTACCGTTGGCAAGGCCAGTCGCACACGCACTCCATGCCTCGCTCCAAATGCCATTAATCTGGCCACTCCGTCCTCGGGTTTCACGTCGGCAAGGTACATCCTCTTGGGCTCAAACACCACCTCTTTCACCACCGTGCTCTCCCTCCCTCCCTCCCTGCCTGTCATAGAGCTCAAGTATAAGTCGAGCATGTCCAGGTACTCGGGTCGGTCAAATTTGATCGCGAATCGACGCTCGTCCCACATGCGGGCGGGCAAGGGAACGACTGGAGCAGCAGCAGAGGAGGAGGAGGAGGAGGAGGAGGAGGAGGACTTCTCGCTAATACCTAACCCGGCGACAGCTCGTTGTTTCCTCCCCATTACAAATGCCTCGTACGCCCCGGTCAATGTCTCGGCCACCTTCGCCTTGAGCACCTTCAGATCCTTCCTCCGGATAAACGGCACGCCTTTCCCACCCTTCCCTCCCTCCCTCGCTCCCTCGTCCTGGCCGTCATCAAGACCATCAATCACCACAGCATCTGCCCTAAATCCGAGCTCGCCGTACGTCCCTAACACTTCGACAATATCAGCAATCACCCCTTCCTTCGTCTTCTTCATGGAATACTCAAACGACTGCCACACCAATTTATCCTCCACCAACACTTGCCCCAGCTTGCTCACTTTCACGCACAACTCCAACCCCCCTGCCTCTCCCTCCCTCCCTCCCTCCCTCCGCACCTCCACCCCCACATCAACCTTTCTCCACTCCCTGCTTTTGTATCCATCAGGCACTGTGGTCAATGCCTCCACCCTTCTTTTCAGCTCGTTACTCCTAGATTGAAAGACGACATCTCCTCTATTGATCATCCGGAAACGATCTGGTTGTTGCTCCCATGAGCGTCTAATTTCGATAGGGATCTCAACGTCGACCACCGCCCCCGCCATCGCATTAAAAGCCTTGCTTCCCTGGACCTTAAAATTCCGTAGCGAGAATTCAGGAAGGTCGTTCGCGTACTTTTCGTGAAGGAGCTTGGTGTGAGCAGCAGCAGCAGTCGTAGCAGTACCAGGAGCAGTGCCTTCTTCCGGGGAAAAGGAGGAGAGGGAGCCGTGTTGAGGGGTGGAGTGGAAAGCGCGGGACGGGGGCGTGATTTTGATGCCGTCGTATCGCTCGAGGTCAACTTCGGGGGTGAACCGGAAGGTCTTGCCGTCTTTGCTCACATAGGAGACACGCCCGGCAGGTACGCCCAGGTGGCCTGCGTTGTTCAGGTCGATGACGTTTTCGTGGTACCGCCCACGGACGAAGAAGGAGGTAGTGCCACGGTGGAAGGAGAGAGAGAGGTCTTGCCGGAGAAATGCCTCGGGGCGGACCGAGGAGGAGTTGACGGTTTGTTGGGCCTCAGGAGGGGCCAGTGGACGAAGGGTAGGGCGTTGATAGAGCTGGTCGAGACGGCGGCGGTACAGCGCGACGGAGGAGGCGACGTATTGCGCGTCTGGAGAAAGACGGAGGGAAGGAGGGAACAAGGGAGGGGGGGAAGGAGAAAGGCAAAGAATGAAATGGGCGTGAGTGGGCGTTTTCAAAGACCAATAAGCAATTTGGGCACTTGTGCTCGCCTCTCCCTATACCCGAAAACCCGCACCTTTCTTGCGCCCCTCAATCTTCAACGTGTCAATGCCCGCCTCAGCCAGCAAGTCCAAGTCATGGCTTGTATCCAGATCGGCCATCGAAAAAAGGAACCCCATTCCGTCCTCACTCGTCAGCTTGTACGGTTCTCTACACGAATATGAACATTCACCTCGGTTCCCTGATCGAGCGTCCGTTTCTCCACTGAATAAACACAGACCGCTGTATGAATAACACAGAGATCCATGGGCGAAGGCCTCTAGTTGCGTTACATCTGCTTTAACCCCTGCTCGAATATCTTTCATTTCCTTGGCAGTCAATTCGCGGGCAAGCACCACGCGGCGATATCCCAACGCTGCAGCTTTAATCACCCCTTGTAGGTTATGAACGGCCATTTGGGTCGAGGCATGCATCGTTAATGTTGGGAAAAATTGCTGAACGATTGTCCCCACAGCCTGGTCTTGTACGATAATGGCGTCCACCTCCAGCTCCTCCAAGGCTGACAACACGTCTAGCAGCGCGCTGAACTCATTTTCCTTGATCAACACATTCACTGTCACGAGCACTTTCATTCCGTATCGGTGGGCGAGAGGCACCATGTTCCGCAAATCCTCCACGCCAAAGTTTTCCGCTCTCGCCCGCGCATTAAAAGACTTGAGACCCAAAAACACCTGGTCCGCGCCTGAATTCAGAGCGGCCAAAAACTGCTCCCGGCCGCCAGCAGGTGCCAGAATTTGGGGTACCGGGTGCGTGGGAATAGGGGGAGGGATCAATGGCTCCGAGGGAGCGGTAGGCCGGACGCCTTTCATGAGTCTTGTGGACGTGGCGGCAGTGGTGGTCGCCATCAAGTGTACGGCAGGTGAGGAACGCATAAAAGCGGTGGGAGAGCCGGGAGGGAGGACGATGAAGGCTTGAGTGGTGGCCATGAGAAGAAATTGCAGCAGTAGCAGTGGTAGCAGCAGACATATCCCCTTTGATTGTGGTATTTCGAAGCTGAAGCTTGGCCGCGGCGGCGGCACCATCGCGGCGCGGCTTCGGAGGACAGCGAGGTACTCTGTCTTAAAGTAGGAGGGAGGCATGGTTGTGTGAGAGGTTGCATCTGGCCTTTAGAGAGAACATAACGCTGTTGAACACGTTGGAAAGGCTTCGTCGTGGGATGGTGCAGTCTTGATCAGGACTCTCCTCACATACAAGCCACGTACATACCCGTATTAAGCAGACAAACCCGCTTACCGAAGCTCTCTTCGAAGCCATGCCAGGTGCCACGGTTGCAGAACCTGCGGTCTTAGAGGTGCGTAATCTCCATCACCCTTCTTCCACGCATCGCATCTGACCATTCTCCCTTCCTTCGTCGGTCAATCTCTTCCTCCCTGCAATAAAATCACAGCGCTACCAAGCCAGGACGACCAAGTACGATGACAGTACTACGCTAGCGCTGGACACCTGGCGGATTACCTCCCGAAGACGCCCAATTTTGAGCGACCAAGAGAAGGAAGCCCTGTCAGCACGCATTGCCGCCTACTGGAGCGCACACGGCAAGACGGGGGCATCCATGATCGTGGGAGGCGGCGGTGTCGTTGGTAGCAGTAGTAGTAGTAGTAGTAGTAGTAGTAGTAGTAGTAGTAGTAGTAGTAGTAGTAGCAGCAGTAGTAGCAGTAGTAGCAGCAGCATCAGCAGCAGCAGCAGCAGCAGCAGCAGCAAAGAGCACGCCTCCACGACATCAACGTCGACGACGAGTGGTGATGACGACTTTGCTGCGGCAAACCCAGCTACCATGGTAAACCCCGAGGTGTTGAGCGGGAGCGGACATAATTTTACGCCCTTGCCCGAAATCCTATTCGGCCGGAGCTACCTAGAAATCAAACATGCCGCTACGGCTGGAGGGGATGAGGAAGGGGGAGGAAGTGGGGCAGGGCCAGGACAATCAACGTCCTCAACGATAGATTTCTGCTTGCGTTTCAACACCACGGGCGCGCTCATCTCTTGGGCCCGACGACATGTGGATGGGGCGGGAGGGACACCGTTGAGGGTTGTAACGGTGCCTGAGGCCAGTCGGTGGGCGGCGGGGAATCTGGCCGTGGGCTTAAAGCAGGTGCGGTATGATTGGGTGTTTGGAACTGATTATGAAGGGGAGCTGTTTAGCAATGTACAGGGAGGGGAGATGGAGGGAGATCCATGTGATACGTGCATGGATGAGCGGGAGAGTGCAAGGGTTGGCGTGGAGTGGGAGTCGGCGGATGCAAGTGTGATAGACCGAGAGTTGCTGAGTGATCGGAGGCAGCCTATTTTGTTCTATGATGACATCACCTTGTATGAGGACGAGTTGCATGATCATGGCATGGTGTTACTCAATGCCAAGATTCGGGTGATGCCCACATGTTGGTTTGTCTTGTTGCGGTACTTCCTGAGGGTGGATAGAGTTTTGATCCGCGTGGAGGACACGAGGTACTTCCATCGGCTCGGGCAAGAATGGGTGGGCAAGGAGCGGAGTCGGAAGGAGCTGACATTTGCACAGTTGGGGAAAGCGGGTTTGCCGATGGAGACGTCGGAATACCGGGATGTGAGCAAAGTGGCGATGATGTTGGAGTGCGCTGGAACGCCTGCCACTGTGGTGCATTCGCGGTTGGTTTTGTCGGGGGCTCCGTCCTGAGCGGCCAAGGGATGGACGGATGGAGGGGATAGGGGAAGAAGGGGGTAGAGGAGGATGTATCAGAATGATTTATAAAGACCATGATGCGTGAAAAGTGCCCTGAAAATGTATTTTGGTACTTGTTTTAGTTGTCGCTTTTGCTTTTGCTGGAAAAGATGGGCCGAGATGAGCCTCGGCATTTCAGTGGGCTGTTCATCATGAGAATTCCGCCCCGCTGGCACCTGTTGATATCCCTTACATGCGCATGAGGTATATTTGATCTAGATATTTCTGCGACAATAACACACAGGCCAAGGCGCTTACGTCGTCGCTTCTTAGCCTGTAGCCTGTTGCATTTTTTGTACCTACCTCCCCACCCTCCGAACGAAGCTTTTTTTTCTGCTGCCCCACCTCACACCAGCACATCATTGCAAGTATGCTGCGGACGGCTTCGGCCATCTTGCTACGATATGGCAGTATGACATGCCAGGGTGTAAGTCGGTCTTCATCCATGGTCCGCCCCGCCGGTGTGCATAGCCTTTTGCCCGCCTTGTCAGCAGTATCATCATCCGCACAGGTTAGTTTCCCCTCCCCCTCCCACATGTCTGTCTTTCTCTCCGTGCTTACCCTGATAGTATATTAACATTCTTTTTACTAGTGCTGCTGATATTGTTCCATCTGTCGAGGTATTTATCATATTGTCAGCATCATCTAAACCACTCACGTCACGATCTTCCACTTTCCCAATTCACCCACTCCCTCTCCACTGCAGCGCGCATTGTCCCTCTCCTCCTCCTCCTCATCATCATCTTCTTCTTCTTCTTCTTCTTCTTTTTCTTCTTCATCATCTTCTTCTTCTCCTCCTCCTCCTCGTCTTCCTTTATCCTCCTTCTCTCCTTCCCTTGCCACCACTTCCTCATTATCATCGTCGAAAGGTCACAATCAAAATCATAAAAATAACCCGTTCTTCAACTCCCTTCCGCTTGCCGCGGCAGCTGCTACTCTTTTGGCCCTCACTACTGTTGCAATCACCCAACAAGATGCCGGTACATTCTATTTCCGGCCCCCCACCCGCCCACATCGCGTGATGTACTCCCTGTCGACCTACCCGGGGAACGAATACATTGAGGATCGACATGAGATTAGGGAGATTATGGGAGGAGATGTTTTTTGTGGAGTCTTTGATGGTCATGGTGGGTGGCAAGTGGCCGAGTACGCCTCAGTACATTTGAGCAAGAATCTGGAGATAGAACTAAGTAATATGGGGCATCGGTCAGAGCCGGAAGAGGTGAGTAAAGCATTAATCCGAGCGTTTGAGCGGACTGACCGGGGAGTGATCCACAAGGTGCACCACGCTTTTGAAATCGGCTTGGGGAACGTGGCCAAAGTGGGGGCTTGTGCTCTCACACTCCTGATTAAGAACCAGCATGTCTTTGTGGCCAACGCGGGGGACTGCAGGGCGGTCTTGGGGAAGCGACAGTTGCCGGCTACTGTCGGTGGGGCCCGAAGAACAACTAAAGGAGCAACAACTGCAAAAGCAGCAGTAACAGCAACGGCAACAGCAGCAGCGGCAGCAGGACAATATGTAGCTGTGGCGTTGAGCCAAGACCACAATGCCAAGCTCCCCAAGGAGGCATTGGCCCTCCAGCAAGCCCACCCAGGCGAGCCCGACATTGTCAAGTGCAAGCATGCCAACGCCTGCTACGTCAAAGGTCGTTTGCAACCCACCCGAGCCCTCGGTGACGCCTACCTCAAGTACTCCGAGTTCAACGGTCGTCCCAATCGTTCCGACTCCAGCGCTGGCCGGTATATTCCCCCTCCGTACACCCCTCCCTACATCACGGCTACCCCGGAAGTGCAGGTGTTTGAAGGGGTTCTGGACGACCCAACGGCGGAATTTATTATCGTTGCCACAGATGGTGTGTGGGATTTGTTGACCAATGAAGAGGCTGTGCGCTTTGTGGGACAGACGATTGCGAAGGGTGATGGCATGCATGTGAGCCAGCAGTTGATTGCGCATGCCTTGGAGGCACGGGCGAAGGATCTGGGGATGACGGTAGAGGACCTTCGGGTCCTGCCTCCAGGGAAGGCTCGGCGATCCAAGCACGATGATATGACAGCGCTGGTGATTATGCTGCAAGGCTCAGCCGCGGGCGTAGCGCCAGAGAGCGCAGCGGCAAACCCGCAGGATGGCAAGGTTGATACGAGCATTGATCCGACTGTACCGCCAGGAGAGTGAGGGGTAATGAAGAAAGAGGCGATCTTGCGGGTCAAGATAATGGGGTACGGTAGTTTGAAATCAAATGGGAGTGAATTGAGAAAGAATGAAGGAAAAGTCACTCGGGTCATCGTTGTGGAACGTAAGAAAAACGTTCCCGGAACATGGGTGCTTCAACTCAGTTGCCCCAAAAAAGGAGCCGCGGCTGCAAAGTTTTGAGCCCGTTATTAATCGATATGCTCACTACAGATGGAAATAGGAAAGATGCGCACTCTTGACGAGGAGGTGGCAGATGGTAAGAATAGCCAGGCGCAAGAGAGCCGCAGCGGTAGCAGCAGCAGCAACAGCAGTCGTGTTTCGTCTCCACTTTCCCTGCCTGCCAGCATTGACGATGACCACCCCTTGCTATCGCGCCGTCGCCACGAAAAGAACCGCGACAACAGCCACAAAATCATGTGTGAGGATAATCCTCGAACTTTAGATCTCGAAGCTCAAGTCGCACTTTTACAAGCGGACCAACGCAATGGTGAAAGAGGACGCATGCGGCTGGAGGAACAAATGCTTCGTTTTCAGCAGCAGCACCTGGAGAATCAGCAGGAGCAACACCAGAAGGAACATACTGATGCACAAGCCTTGGATGATATCCGAAAGCAACTGCAAGAGTCCCGGCGGCGCGTCGTCGGTCTCTCCGATCAGCTTGACTTTCACATGCAGGAGAATGAGCGCCTCGCGAGGGAGACGGGGACACTCCGTACTGAAGCGCAAGCAACAGCCAAGGAGTTACAAGCAGCTCGAGCCAAGATTCATTGTCAAGCCCACAAAGAAAGGGTTTACGATGATGTCGCTGCCCGTCTCGATGCCGCTGAGAAAACCAACGCTGACCTTCAAGCCCAATTCATTCAGCAAACCGCTGCGTTGGCTCAGGCCAAGGCCGCTCATGATGCGATGCAGAAGCGTGCTGCCGAGGCCATCCACTGTCAAGACATGTTAGTCTTAGACAAAAACTTTCTGTCCAAGGAGCTAGAGAAAGTACAAGCCGAACACAGCGCAACGCTACACGACCTCCATCTCTCAAAAGATAAGGCGCAGAAGCTGACCTTGGCCAGTGAGGCGTGGAGCCAGCAGCTGCAAAATGTCAAGGACGAAGCCCAACAAGCCTATCAGCTGCATTTGGATGAGGAGCGATGTCGGATAACGGCCGAGCAAGCGGGCAATAGAAGGACTTCCCAAGAGGTGTGGGAGCGTGAGACGACCGTGCTGCGGGAGGCTCGGCAGGAAGCTCTGTTGCAAGCAGACCGCAGCCGGCAGGAGCTCCACACGCTGCGACATGCACACGAAGATCTAGTGCTACAATTGGCAAAGCAAAATACCAGTGCCCAGGCCACCATGGCCTCATTGAGAGCTGAAATTAAATGCAAGGCTTATCACTTAGCGAGGGTAGAAGCCCTGCTGGAGGAGAAGTGCCGGACGTTTACATCCATACAAGATATACTGGTCACGACGCAGACACAATACCAAGATTGCCGGGATTCCTTGATACGATTGGAGGCCCGGGTGGCTCTGAAAGAGCACGAGCTGTCTGTAGCTTTGGAGAAGGTCCGGTCGTACGAGGTCCTTGAGACGCAGCTGGATGCAGCGGTGTCCTCGGTCAGGGCACGTGGGAGGGAGGGTAGGAGGCAGGGTAGGCAATGGATTGGCTCGGTTCCTCGGCGAATGCAGCATGCCATTTTGTTGGCGACGCGTTTGCGGGATCGCGATGAAGAAATGATTGTCGTGCAAAAGGCGCAAGAACGCGCTCAGGAGGAAGCGGAAGGGTTGCGGCGGCAGGTCGGTGAGCTGCAAGAGCTTTTGCATCATTCCTCACAACCGGGGCGGTATGTGGTGGAGTTACTCCGGGAAAAAGATAGAGAGGTGGAAGGGATGAAACATCAGTGGCAGGTGATGAAGACAAGGGCGGAGGTGGCGGAGGCGCAGGTGCAGCAGCTTCAGCTAGAAAGATCAAAGGAGAAAGAGACCACGCGACGAAGTTGGCGCAGAAAGGAGGAGAAGCTAATGGATGAAGACAGGATAGAAAAGAAGGAGAAGGGCAGGCAAAGGCTGAATCAGCGCCTTGTCAAGCATTTGTTGCTCATGACAACGGCGCCGTGTGGAAATGGCAGAGGCCCGAGGTGGCACACTAAACGTTAAAGGGAAGGAGACCCAAAAAAAGATGGGGAAAGTGAAGAATCAATATTACTCGTGTGTGGTGACTCTCGGCAAAGTTATTCTTGTACTTGACCTTCAGTAAGCACACCCAAGCGAACAGATTGAGAATGTGCAATTCTGCAATCTTTCTCTTATTTTTGGTCTTTGTGGCCATGTCTACCGCTTTAAATTCAAGCCCCTTTTTGTCACTTCTATGTTTGCCGTCTTCTTCTTCCTCGATCTCTCCCCTGTCCCTCGACCCATTCCATCGCCTCAAACCCCCCTCTCGCCCAACGTGCCTAAACAAATAAGAACTTTCGAGGATCTACCTCATGAAGTTCCCGCCTTTCCTCCCTTCCTCCGTCACTCCCTTACTCCCTCCCTCAATATTCTCTCAAACCTCGTCCGCAGCTGCTGCCCCTTCTCCCACCATCGGCTGCTCTTCTTGCACTCCCCCACCATTTGTCCCCCCCAGCACCTCCTCACCCTCCTCTTTCTTTTTCCCCGCTGTCTCTCCTTCTGCCCCGTCCTCTTCTCCTTCTCTCGCCTCTCTATCCCTTTCCCCCTCCCTTCCCGCACTCCCACTGCGACTCCTCTCCCTCTTTTCTCCCCCCTCCTCCGATCGACTTCTACTCCTGCTCCTCCTCTCCCTCCTCCTCCTCGCCCGCCTTTCCAGGTCCCTCCTCAAGCCCCGCCCGATCGTCTTGACGTGCAAAAAGTTGCAATACGGGCCATAGCTACACTGCCCTTCATCATACTGACGGCATCTCGCTTCCCTGAAATCTGTGACTGGTGAGAACTCCACCTGCAGTGTCTGTCCTGCGTAATAACGACCATTCAGCCCTTGTCGCGCTTCGTCGGCCTCTTCCTCGTCCGAAAACTTGGCATAGACGTTCCCGATCATGTGCTCGCCTAAGTTGTCACACACGTGCATTCCTTCCAAATGTCCGAATTTGGCTAGTTCCTACAAAAGAGAGGGGCACGAGAGAGAGGGGGGGGCAGGAAGTTAAATAATGGTTGGGGAAGGAAGGGGCAACCAGAAAAGATCAGCGCAAGACATGTTTGTGTGAGAGTCAAGAAGTAGGTATTCGAGAGAAATCTTCCACAAATAAAGGCAGACAGGGACCACCAAAGACAAACATCACGCAAATAGAGCAAATGCACCCACCTCATAGACTTCCTCAAAGAAGTCCTCGAAATCCTCCAAGCCCTCCTGATTCGTCTTATCATGCGCCCCCTGCGGTGCCGCCCGCTCCCCCCGCGCTGGCGCCGTAAACAAAGCAGACGAGGGATTCTTGTACATATGCCTCAATAGCAACGTCTGCGAGAAGGGTGGCTTATTGTGCTTACGCGAGCACCGTTCTCCGTGGCGGCAAGCCCCAATCTTAAAGTAGAAGGGGCAGTTGACCTTGTCTTCCTCCGTGCCGTGGATGCGAGCCAAGTGTTCGGCGCCGCCTTTGGCATTCCCCAGGTGCCGATCGCGCCAGTGGCGCCCGCCTTCATCGCGAGGGCCTATTGTTATTTCAGGAAAAGCGGGAGGAGGAAAAGGAAAGAAGGAGTGAGTACTGACGGATGACGATCGATAGGAGCAGGGACAAGACAAGTCAGCCTTTCCCGCACAAGTAAAGAACGCCCCACCCTCACACACACACATGTCATACCAACACGAGTAACGTACCGCGTCGGTCGCCGCCGCCTCGCCGGTCCCCGCCCCGGCGGTCTTCATAGTAGCCTCCTCCCCCTCCTCGATCACGCCCGCCGCGGTCGCCACGGTCCCGGCCGTAATCCTCTCCGCCACCGCGCCCGTAGTGGCTCATGCTTGGTGCTTAAGAATGTCTGAGAGAAACGTCTGTGTGTGCGGGAAAAGAGAGGAGGGACAGTGAGCTTGGTGGAATCCACAAGCGACTTGCTTATTCTTCATGGTGATAAGAGTGGGCAGAGAAAGAGTTAGGCGGGCAGGGACGAGAATCCAGCAACAATCTGCGTATTTGTAGCCAGGGACTGAGGAGTTGTAAGGTAGCTTGTATGCAATGAGTGCGAGGGACAAGGGTGGTGTAAAAAGCCAAAAGGCATACAAGCTTCTGTGCGTGTTGTCTGTTGCCTTCCTGGTGTGTTGTCATCGACGCCCCGGCGTCCCTTCAGCTTTCCAAAGCAGAGTACTTAACATACGGCACTCATACGGCACTCACACTCACACTCTCGTCCCACAATCGCACAGCAGGCGCACGCTGTCTCCGAACTTGCCCCTAGACCACAGGTTTTCCTCTAGAGCACGCACCGAGTCTTGTCTTCCTCTTGAAAGACACTCTTCCGCAACTCGACCTCCCCACTCCGCCCGCGATGCGCTCATTCCTCCAAATCGTGGTCAGGGTCGTCCCTGCCTGCATGCTGGTGGGCGCAGGCATGGAACTTTTCATGCTTAATACTGGTTTCTGTAAGTGCTGCAGAGTGTGTCGGGTCTTGAACTTTTTTGAGTTTGGTGTTCTGCTTTTGCCTTCCCACCCGTGCGACCCCCCTGACGTGGTTTGCATTTATATATACATGCAAACCACGATGCAGCATAACACCACCTCCTCTTTCTTCTCCAGTACTGTAAGCTGTGTCTTCACACATCCTGTGTCTATCCCATGCTTTCTTCCAGTCAATCTCTCCTCCCTTGCCTCACTTACCAGTTCCCTTTAACTTCCACCTCTCTCTTCCCTTTCCCCGTCAGACGACGTGGCCTTGCGGAAGGAAGCCGAGAGACGCATCGAGCAAGTCAAGGAACGGGAGGCATTAAGCCGTCAAATGGAAGACACCAAACGAAAGCAATTGGAGTGAGGTCTGGGCGCGTTAAAGACAATGTATGCACGTCCACAAGCATAGAAGCCATGGGGTAGCTGTGTATGTAAAAAACCAAAGTGGAACATGTACATAATACAAGTCTACATTAATACAAGGTTTTTACTTTTATTTTCCACCCGTTGCTTTCCTTCTTCTCCTCTCCCTTTTCCTGCCGTCTTTTTCCAATTCGTGGAAAGTCGTGAACGCACACGTCACCACTTAGACAGTACAAGAAAGTTAAGTTTTTGGGGAATTTGGCTTCTGCACACATTTAAGATTACTAATAAAAACACACAGTCAAGAATTTAAAAATTGCAAGTTTTGTATTCTCTGCTACTCCCTCCCTCCCTCGCATTCTACCCTGGGAGAACACGTCTTCTCCTTTCTTCCCTCCTTCCCTCCTTCCCTCCCTCCCTCCTACCCTGCTCCGGACTGTGTCTCGCCAGAAAGAAATTTCTTCCTTCTCTTCCCCCTGTTTCAAAACAACCCCGCCCCTTTCTTCAATGCCACCTGTCTACATTCAGGCAACGCATAAAACTCGGCCTTGCTCCTCCCACTAAAGGCAGCTGTAAACTCCGAGTCTGACAAGAGCGCCTCTTTCTTGGTCGGGTCCCCCAAGGCTACCTTAGACGAGGGGACAGCAGACGAAGAAAAGGCGGGAAGAGGGCTGCTGTTGCTGCGGCTGCTGCTGCTGCTGCTGCTGCTGCTGCTGCTGCTGATGTTGCTGCTGCTGCTTCTTTTCTTATTGTTGGTGATAGCGTTTGTGGTGCGAAGAGGAATTGGCTTGCTTCTATCGACATGGGCCGTGTTGGAGGGAGAGATGGCGGCAGTTACCATTGTGGTCACCACTGATATTGCTACTGCTGCTGCTTTTATGGACGTAACTTGTCTGACTAGAACGAATTGTCGGTACCAGCGAAGACGAAGCTTTGGCAGCCAGAGCTGCAGCTGCCTCCTTGACGCTCCCTCGACCTCTTTGCTCTTCTTGCTCTTTCATATCCCCTACCTTCCGTCCCTTCAACTTCTGCTGCTTCTGCTGTTGCTCCTACACCTGCTTTGGCTCCTGCTCCTCCTGTTGCTGTTGCTGCTCCTGTTCCTGATGCTCTTGCCCCTGCTGCTCCTGCTGCCGCTCCTCCTGTTGCTGTTGCTGCTCCTGTTCCTGCTGCTCCTGTTCCTGCAGCTGCTCCACTTCCTGAGCTTCCTTCTGCTTCTTCTCTCTCTGCGTGTAAGGGTGCCACAGTCTCCTTATACAATTTTACAACGACCCCCCCCCCTCCCTCCCTCCCTCCACCCCAAAAAATGCTGCATGAGATATCGGCGGTTCATTCCCCCGCACTCACCCTCACAATCGGGCTGCCTGCGTCCCTCCCGTCAGCAACCTGGTCAATGTATGCCTGGGCTATCTTTACAGCTGATGCCTTCCCCACCTCATTTGCCCCCGACCCCACCCAGAAAAATCCGTTTCGAAGATATCAAACACAAACACATCCTTATCGCTCTCCTCTTAATCCACCTGCGCAAAATTCACGATCTCCTCTACCTTCATCCTCCCCTTCGCATCGCTAACTTGGAACATCCTTGGATCCCGAGGGGCCACCTGCCCTCCCGTCCCTTTCTCTAGGCTTCCCAAGCTCGTCCAAAACTCATACGGTTCCTCCCCCTCTTCCACCACCTCCATCCCTCCCTCCTCCCCTTCCTCCATCCCCACCTCCACCTGCTGCGTCAACATGACCTCCCCCAGCACCACCGTTGCCTCCCTCTCTGCGGCTTTGCTCCATTTAATCGTCCTGGGGCAAAGACAAAACAAAACAATCGCCCGATAGAGATTTTGGGGCGTTGTGGGCATTTGGACAGCGCATACATTCTCCAGCGTGGTCCCCTTGACATGAAACAAGGCCGGTGCCAGCAGCAGCAATCGACGCAGTAGTGGCAGAAGCCTTCCCTTTTTCCTCCATCTTGGACCCTTGTCGCTGTCTGGCGCTACGAAAGCCGCTCTCCACGCTCCCTGTGTGCACGACCAACTGTCCCTTAAACAATCGCCGAAAATGCGCGGGCTCCTTCCCTTAAACCACCCTCACTTGCACGGGAACCCTTCCCTGCATCCCGTCCAACCCGATGGCCAACAACGCACACGCGCTCTATTCATCCACACTGCCTCCTGTGCCCTGCCACGTGTAGGTTATCTGATTCTCCCTCGCCTCCTTTGAACATGTGTACAGAACCAAGTAGGAATCGCTGCTGAAAAAGTGTCCGTGCTGAGAGGGAGGAACCTCGACCTTTTCCTTTTTCTCCACACACCACACCTGCACCTTACCTTTCCCGTTATCCCCCTCTTCAATTCCATCTCCTTCTCCTGCTGCAGCTGCTGCTGCTGCTCCTTTATCCAGAATGGCCTTGCTTCAGTCGACTGGATCGCCTTCCGTGGTGGCGAGGGAGGAGGAAGGGCCACACCGCTGCTGGCGCTGCTGTTGATCCAGCTGCTCCCCATGTCCATGGGCAAGGGGGCGTTCCACTCAGCAAAATAACTTCGGAGGGAGGGAAGGAAGGAGGGAGGAAGGCAACAAATCCAAATTCGAATTTGAAAGCTTGTTACTTTCTATTTATTGGGAGCAGGGTACATCGAGGATGACGGGAATGTAGGGAGGAATCCGACGGACGGAGTAGCCGGCGGGGTCGGACATTAATATTAAAGCCCTTACCTGATATGTACCGCCATCTCCCCCCCTTTCATCACCCGCTTCACGGGCATGTTAATATCGACCGATGGGATTTCTCCAGGGAGGTGGTCGCCAAGCGTATCCCCCCCTCTTTTTCTTCGGCCGTCGTCCCTTTCCCCACCCACACAGACACCCCACCTTAACGTCAACTCCCCACTCATCTCCGACACACGAACAAGCGATATCTTCTCACTCGCCGTCTCCTCAGCCACTATGTCAGCCCCTCCCTTTTTCGTCACAGGCTTCCTCTCCTCCCCAAATGCCGTCCCAAAATCCTTGTACTTGTTCTCATCATCCTTCTCCCATTCGTTGACAAGGATCAAATCTGCACGTCCACTGAGTTCCATATCGCGGATGCGCAAAATAAGCTCCAAAACCTTAGTCTTCTCGGCTCGATTCGCCTCGGGCACATGGTACAAATAGAGTTTAAGTCCCTTGTCCAACATAAAGCAATCGCCCATGTTCAGGCTGCTGTGCGCGAAAGGGACTTCCGTGGCATGCGCCATGCGAGCGCCTTTGATGTGCAGCATGCGGATTGGCCAGACGTCGCGTTCCGCCTTTCTTAAACCGCTCTTGACCCCCCCAGCCAGGTATCGGAGGTCACCCGTCGTTTGAAATACGACATAAACACGGCCGACTCGTGCCCCTGTGTCTCACGGTACTGCACTGCGACCCCATCCAACGCATCATCGAGTTCCACTGCTGTGAAAGCAGCCACTCCAATCTCGTCCTGGCTGCTTCGGAGCCCAACCAGAACTGGACCGAGTGTTGAAGGGCACTAGACTTTTTCTGTGTAGTAGCTAAGAATGTAGGCATCGAAAAAGAGCCCCGTCACGGCCTCCTGCCTCACGGGCTTTAGGTTCTCGATGCGCCATAGCTCGAGCCCCGGGGTGCTGCCAGAGACTCGGAAAGCTGGGTCGACGGCGGGTAAGGCCACCATCGCTCGCTCATAACAATGCTTTGGAAGTTGCCTGTGTTGCAGAGAAGTGGAGACGGTGAATGTTGTGAGTTGGAGAGAACGAGCACACGATACGACCAGGTACCGGCACAGCACAGGCCCTAGTACATTAATTGCCATCCCTCTGGTGATCAATAATGGCAAAACTTACACAGGAAGCCACGCCGACGACAAGCAGTAGAAACGCCGTCGAAAGCCGGAGGGCGATGTCCGGAGGGCAATAGCTCGTGCGGGCCGTCCGAGACGTAGGCAAGCTACCATACCTTTGCTTTTGTGCTTTGGTAAAGTCACGCGTCTGCTCATTGTCACAGTCAACAATAGAAAAATTTCCCACCCACCTACCCCCGCGACACCACAGGAGCCAAGCCCCCCATCCCCCCCCGGCAGAGTAAAGTCAGCCAGCCAAGGCCAAAGCGTCATGGGCAAGGTGGTGCGGGATCTGTATTACCGCAGGGCCAAAGAAGTGGGCTTCCGCGCTCGCAGCGCCTTCAAGCTGCTGCAATTGGACACAGAATTCAGCCTCTTTCAAGGCGTACAAAAGGCAGTGGACCTCTGTGCGGCCCCAGGGAGTTGGAGTCAAGTGTTGGCCACACGGCTCTACCCGAATAGCACGTTGGGAAAGGAGATCGAGGGGGAACGGGAGCGGATCGTTGCCGTGGACTTGCAAGAGATGGCGCCGATTCCCGGCGTGCGGCAGCTGCAAGGAGACATCACCTTGCAGGTGAGGGAGAGGGGAGGAAAGTGCGCTCGGTGTGGAGGTAGGCAAATGAAGGGGGAAGAGGTAGAGAGAGGGCCCGGCTCTGGCACTATATTAGCATTTGCACGATATTGTTTTGAATGAATTAATTTGCGCATGGAATAGCAAGGCTAGAGGAGTGGAGGGGGCGAGAAAGCGCTGTTGGATGCGGTGTACGTGTCGTGAATGAACCCACCTCCTCTACGCATCAATCCCTTAATAATGTTTTCCTTCCTTTTTTCTCACTCCTCTCCGACACCACCATATAGATAACGGCCGACACTATCATCGGACACTTTGGCGGGGAACGGGTGGACCTGGTGGTGTGTGACGGCGCCCCAGACGTGACGGGCCTACACGATATGGACGAATTCCTTCAAGCCCAACTCATGTTTGCCGCACTCACCATCACTACACATGTTCTCAAAAATGGAGGCAAATTTGTCGCCAAGGTTTTTAGAGGACGTGATCTGACCCTGCTGGCGGCGCAATTGCGTCTGTTTTTTGAGAGTGTGACAGTTGCAAAACCAGCGAGTAGTCGCGCCAATTCAAGTGAGTGTTTTGTGGTGTGTGAGGGGTTCTTGGGGCCGGTGCCTGAGCATGGCTACATCCCCCAGATGGTCGTGTCAACTTCTACTACCACCGCAACTACGACGGGGGGAGAGGAGAGGAGAGCACAAGATCCAGCGTATGGCGGAAGCGCGTCGGGAAGGATGGTGGGGCCCTACGTGGAACGGGGGGATTTGTCGGGTTTCGAGGTAGCAGCAGCCACCACGTCTTGACATTCGAATAGTGGGGGATATAGCATTTATTCCAAATGTGTATTTTAGAAGTAAGAAGGGTGGTGTACAAATAAATAGTAAACCAGAAATATCACTACTGACCTGTATACACCGCTCCCTGCACTCTAATGTAAGTTTCTTTCCATTTTTCCTCTCGCGATCGCTGGCATATTGCCGAGCATGCTTCTACATTAAACAAAACACCGCCATAATTTTGTAAAACACTTGAATTCACCGACCCACGTTCAAGCATTCCTTTATAATGACTCAGTTTCTGTATCGTACTTTATATCTTTATCCCTTTACCCTTCCCATCACTCTTATTGGCCATCTAATCTACTTGCTCTTGCGAGTCTCGTCCTCATTGCGAGCATCCAACGAGTCCCAGAAAGAAGTCCCTCCCTCTTCCAGTTCATGCTGCTTAAGTTCCACTGTTACAGCGGACTGTTGTTGAGGCAACGACACAGCGGATTGTAGTTGGGGCAAGGGCCAGCCTAATGTACGATACACTCGTTTCTTTGCGGCGAAACAGAGATGCCTCGTAATACGCTGAGTTTTGGGGTCTGATGCAATTGCCCAAATTATGTAGGCCACAACAGGAAGTACTGAGAAGAAAAAGACGACTTTGATGGCGGTGAGGAAAGCTCCAAATTGTGCCCCATGCGTGGGCGTAGGTCGTGTGCGTCGGGCCTTCTTCCGGTGGTGATGTGTTGCCGTTTTAGTGTTAAAGTGAGTCTTAGAATGGGCTTTGGCCCCTCTTGATTTGCGGCGGTTATGGCTTGTCACAGCCACGGCATCGTCTATGAAGCTTAGGAATAGGAACAGGCTATTGAGGACGACAAAGAAAGTTACGAGCCACTGCCGCGGGGGTATATGCGGAGAAGGAGAAGATGTCATGCGTGTCCACCTGTGGGTGGGTGTAACGGTGGTGGAAGTGGGGGCAGTGTGCTGAGGGTGTCGGTGCTTTGAATGTGTGCATGGGCCGTCATAAAATGGGGCGGCCTGCGATTTGGGGAGGAGATCACCGTCAGGTGCACATGATAAAAGAGCTAAACACACCCTCCCCCTGAGCGTGCTAGAGCCCCTTAGATGCTCCAGATAGAAAAGCAAGGGAGAAGGAGCCTTGTCTTAGTCTTCGTGTCCCATGATGATGCTCCGCTGCCCTGCTACTATTGAAGGCCCATGTCCTCGCCCAGTTCTCACTCACCATTCCTAATGCCATTACACCACAAAACCAACACAGCCGCATGTATCAGTACCCTGCTGCCCGGGATGATTTGAAACGTGACCATGGCCAGATCCAGGGCCAGGGCCAGGGTCCAGGCAAGCCCCCATCATCATTTCGTACCCCTTCGCCCACTCCTCCCCGCCGCACGGTCGTCTGTGCCCACGCCACCCTGCCATGCGTCCGTAGTCAGGCCTCGGGTGCAGCGCCGCCCCGAAAATCCCGCGTTACACCTCCAGATATGTCATTCTCGGCCCGAAGCCACCGTGCCGGCGTGGCGCACCGCGGCTTTGTTTATCCTCCCTTGAATCCGGCAGGAGATATGTGCGATGCGAGTGATCGTCCTTTGCTTTGCATGAGCTTGTCCAAGGACGAGACAGAGTTCGTAGTGGGGAGCGCAGACCATGCGTTATATGCGTATAGCCTGAAAACCTGTAAGCCTACCCGAAAATTATACACCAAGGCGCACGGACACATTGATTGGGTCTCGTGCGTGGCACACATGGACGACGGTCGAATTCTATCGGGAGGCGGGGACGGCAAGGTCTGCTGGTGGCCTGCAGCGCGATCTTCATCGTTTACAATGCGGGGAGGAGGTTCCATGGCAGGGTTAAGTGGCCAGTCTGCTACTTCCGGCAACAGCTTGACGGTGTCTGAGGACCTGGACGGGCACGCGAGCGCAGTCAGCAAGATATTGCCTGTGCCCAACTCACAAATGGCGTTCAGCAGTGGCTACGATGGGCTGATCAAGCTCTGGAATATGAAATCGAAGCGAACCCTTACTTTTGATGCGGGAAGTGCGAGCCGAGGCATTATCATGACCGGCGACAGCCCCGGTAGTGGGAATGCTCTGGACCCCGTGATGGACTTTTGCTTTGACGAGGACAAAGAGCAGCTCATAAGTGGAACACGCAAAGGCACGTGCAATGTCTGGGATTTACAGACGGCCAATCAAGTGGGTGCGCTTAAGGCGGCACATCGCGGGCCCGTGTCGTGCATGATGCGATGGTCGGCCTCGATTATCGTTACAGGGGGCCAAGACGGCACTGTGAAGGTCTTTGATACCCGACGGGGCATACCTCTCGTTGCACACAAGGTAAACTGCCACATCGATCCTACGCAGGGCACAACGGGTGCAGTATCGTGCTTGGAAAAGGCAGGTGGACTGTTGGCGACTGGCGGGGGGGATAATAGGGTTTGTCTGTTGGATCCGCGCATGAATTTCAAAGCGCTCCATGTCTTCAGAAATCATCATGCCCCAGTGTTCAGCTTGAAGTATACACTGGCGTCCGAAAGTCCAGTTTTGTTTACTGGAGCGGGGGACGGGGTGCTGCATTGTGTGAACTTGTTATCGCGCCAGGAACTGTATAGTTTGCAACCAACTCAGGGGGCTGTTCGTGCGATTGCCTCGACAACGCACTTAGAGGAGAATAAGAAGCTTGTCGTGGCATGTGAGGATGGTAAGGCTGTAATTTTTACGTTCTAAATACGTTTTGCTCTAGCGCTTAGGTCAAAGGAAAGCCGTAGAGCGCGCGTCAAAAGCACAGCGAGAACGGACTATACAGAAAGTTATGTAAGTTTTTTGCTCTTTTTATTTTTTGGGGGTTTTAAAGACCATAACGAGCCTTGTCACCGGCATAAACATATCTCCTTCTATCATATTTTGAGCACCAAAATAAGCCCGCCCCGCAAGACGGGGAAGCTGCCGGCATCAGGCCACTGGCGTTTTCGCGGGACGATGACGCCATCCCGCTCTAAACAAGCCGCTCCTTTGGCTGCCGGTCATCCTGCGCCGACGAGTGGGACTGATGTGGAAGAGAAGTCTGCCCTCGAAGGACGACCTGAATATGGTAGGTAACGCTAGAGAGTTTGCGGAGGAAAACGCAGCATTACACGCAAGGATGTATATACACACTGCCGATATGTGATTCACACATATTTACGGACACAGTCAAATCGTAAGTCAGCACAAAACATTTTGCTTGAACATTAAAACATAACTGCATGTAGATACATCGAAAGAAATAAGCTAAGTGACATACGATACGTGACTTGTGCTTTTTACCTTTTCTTTCAACATTCTATTGTATAGTACTTTTTGGTAGCCCAGCAAAGTCGTCTCTCGCCCAAAAGACGTGGAGCCTCTATGAATACCTTTTACCGATACATCATGTCAAGGCAAAATGCTGGGTGAGCCTCCGTACTCGCTATTTTTGGCCGCTCGAGACTGATGGGCATCCGCGCGTGCAGGCCCGTCTTGCTGCAGAGATCCACCGCCCGTGATTTAAAGCATAACCGTCTCACCATTAACACTTTGCAAGTGAGCAAATAAAGGGCAAAAGATGTATATAAAAGCAACTGCTCCCCCTCTTGATCGACGTCCTGTCTAAGATCTGGCTCATTTGCCTAATCGCTATACTCCTCGTCGTTGTCTTGTTCGGGATAAAGTAGAGCGGCACGAGCAGAAGATTGCAAGGGCGCAGCAAGGACAGACGAGGACAGAGTACTGACTCTAGAAGATGCTGCTGTCTGATGGGAGCAAGCCACTCGAGATTCAGCCAAGAACGAGGTTGGATCGCCGCCGCCTCTTCCTGGTGTGAAAGGAGGCCTGGTCAGTCCTGGCAGGCCCCACATCAAAGTTGCTGATACCCCTGCGACACCCCCAGGGTCCAAATTATTTTGCAACCGCTCGCGTAGGCAGGGTCTCTGGGACTGCTCCAAAAAGTAGGCCACAGCACTTGCAAGCTTGCCGGCAAGGATGAGCTCCAAGCTCTCCCTCTTTAACGTATCCGACATGAGTGTCGGCGTCAAGCTTCTTGCAATCACCGCGCAACATGTCCACGTAAAAGTCGTTGGTCGTACGAGACCATACGTCACGCTCGTCCACAGAGGTCACGAACTATACAGAAAGTTATGTAAGTTTTTTGCTCTTTTTACTTTTTAGGTTTTAGTCACCATTACGAGCCTTGTCACCGGCATAGTGACATCTCCTTCTATCATATTTTGAGCACCAAAATAAGCCCGCCCCACATGACAGGGAAGCTGCCGGAATGTATGTCGTGGTCCGGATAAGGCAAATGGTCTCGTCCTGCCCGACCAGACATCCGTACCAAACTGTGCGTCCCATCCCAACTCACACCAGCTTGCATCCTCGGCAAGTTAATAAAATTTCTGCCATCGACGTCGCTACCAAGTACTGCATTTTGTACCTGATGCCGGCATGGCTTAGTGACCTTACGTGCCGTCTTGCCTCCTGCTGCGTACACAACACACAAACAGGTCTTGATGCTCGCCTTATTTACAACACAACGCCATCTCCAGCACGGCTCTGTGGTGGCATTTCCTTGGTCAT
>Ga0160420_100276_pt1 | contig 26798 bp, 34 predicted proteins | sample CelAP2metagpilot_FD_108197 | JGI IMG/M metagenome (GOLD analysis project Ga0160420, IMG submission 108197) | Phycosphere-associated microbial communities from algal ponds in Kailua-Kona, Hawaii, USA - Cellana AP2-5-5 metagenome pilot | ecosystem: Engineered > Artificial ecosystem > Aquaculture >... | reverse complement strand
GGGCTGGGTGTAGAAGGAGGGCACCACCAGCACGGCGTCTCGCACGGGCACGCCGCCGTAGGCCTTGGTAATGTCCTGGGAGGGAGGGAGGGAGGGAGGGAGGAAGACTTACCTTGGCGTGGGTCAGGATCATTGCCATCAGCTCCTCGGGGGAGTAAGAGGCCTCGTCCTGGTGGAGAATAGCAAGCCCGCCCGAGCTCTCATTGTAGGATACCTGGGAAGGGACGAGGAAGGGAGGGAGGGAGGGAGGGAGGGAGGGAGGGAGGGAAGGAGGGGTGAGAAGACGGGTGCAGCTGTAGACAGGAGGGTAAAGGGAAGGTGAAAGGGACATAGTGGCGCGAAAGAGGATTGGCTTGACGGGGGGAAAGGCAAGAGGGGCAGACAGAGAAAGAGAAAACATACACAGCTGCAGCAGCAGCGGCAGCAGCAGCAGCAGTGCCGTGCCAGCGCATGTGGGGAAGTACAACGGCCTCGTCGCGGGCCTCTGCCGACAAAACCACGCGAGGACCCTCTTCACGCCGGCCCAGGAGGATGAGAGGCAAATAGGGAGGGAAGGAGGGAGGGAGTGGTATGCAGCAAACGGACCTTGGTTGGGAAATAGGCCTCCTCCAACAGGGCCACCGAAGGGTGCTCGTCGTGCCGGCCCAACAAGGTGGGGATGCGGGCGTAGGTGACCTCGGGCCGGCGGGTGAGGAGGGAGTAGGCGTCCGCCCCGTACGAACGTTCGCCTGGACAAGTGAGAAGGAGAGGTGAAAGGGAGGAAGAGGAAGGGATGAGGGACTTGGGGGCCTGGAGAGCTGGGAGGGAAGAAAGAAGGCACGAGGAAGCGAGGGAAGCAAAGAGGGATGGGATGCAGCATACCTTGGTAGAAGGAGATCATGGTCTCGGTCTTGCGTTTGCTGTGGATGTTGGTCACAATGTCCATCATTGTGCCTGGCTTGACCTGGAAGGAAGAAAGGGAAAGAGCGAGAAAGGAAGGAAGGGAATGAATGCACACTTCTTGCAGCAGCCCTCCGCACGCCATGCGACCATGCCTTGCTGCTGCATGCGCGCGCTCTCTCCCCCTCCCCTTTGATCTGTTCGTGACACAGGTGGACGTACCAAAGACACCTTCATGAATTCGCTGCCAAGGTCGACGCCCATCACACCCGCCTGGGCCACTGGGGCCAGGAGGGACGCCATGATGAAGGAGAAGCAGACAAACCACAGGTTGGCTCTTCTCCTTCCGTGTGCCCTTGTTGTCGCAGACATGGTTGGGGAGCTGTTGCTACTACTCTGCTGCTGCTGCTATCTGTGTAGAACGGGGAGGAGCTAGGGTGAGAGCAGTGTGGTTTGTGAGTGAGGGGACACAGGGATGTGGGTGCCGTGTGCTCTGCGTTTGAATCCTGTGATGACGAATGCATGTGAGAGTTCGAGAAAGGAAACATGCCTTCTTCCTTGCGTGAGGCCGACGCGGACGCCAGCACATGCCATTTCACAGCGAAAGTGGCGCGCCGGATGGACATGCACGTTGTATTCATGCGCAGTCGTTGGTGTGTGGCAAGTAAGTGATGCGCGGGGATCGAGGAGGGCGATCCGTCCGTTGCCATGGTTTTGCGGGCGATGATGAAGTAATGTGAGCTTTCGAAAATCGAGCAACCTGTGGGCAGCACTCACAAGCCCGAGAAGAGTGCCGCAGGGTACCCAGAGCTGGTGAAAAGGGATGAACTCCTACGCAGGAGCAATGACTTGCATTCGGAACAGACGATAGGTGCTCGCCTGGTCTTTCTCTGACTTACTTTACCACATTCACCATCATGACGAGAAGAGTTCTATTTCCTACAGCGATCCGAGCTCTAACAGAGCTGGGATTTGAGATATGAAGATCAACTCATCCCCAAAAAAAGTATGAATAGTGTAAGTGCATCAAAAATCAGAGTGAATGGTATGAAGCGCCAGTCAGAAATAAATGTGCCTGTCTTTTTTTTTTTTGAAAATTGGGTTCTTCGACGGGAAGAGGACGTGCAACCTGTGTGTGTCGAAGAAATTCTAACCCTAATTTTCAACCCTTAGAGTGTCTGCTGGTCAGGGAATATTCCGGACGGTGCCAGCTGTGGGTCTCGGCGCCGGTAAAGCTAAGACATGAGTGGAGCTCCGTACCATAAACTGTGGGATGGCCAGGCAGGTGGTGACGTCACGTCCAGCGTGAGGGGTATAATGCCAGAGGCATACATGTCGCTCGTCGTCTCCTCGGGCGTGGAGGCTGAACAGCATAAATTGAAGCTCAATGGTCGCATGGACACCGGCCATTCGGACGTCGTCGAGGGGCTTTGAGACTAGGCTGATTATAAATCTGAGTCCCAGGGGGAAGACGACTCGGCAGTAATGGGCTTTTTGAGGGGGCAGTAGAGGGCAATTTTACGCCGTTGGCAGGGTAAGGGTTGTTACTTACGCAGGCTATGTGATCAGCAGCAAGAATGATGAAGAAGGTGAGCTATCGAACACCAGCAGGTGGAGCATGGGAGAGGGTGCAGGTGTGTTGTCCTATGGAAATGCTGACGGGGGCGCACGTGTGTCCGACAAAGATCCCTCGTGTAACAGCTATGTCGGTATCCAATATGCCAGAAGAATGACTATAAAGGAGGCGATGACTGGACCCATTCCAGAGGAGGATGAAGCACATCACTCATAACCATGATAAAATTACGAGGAGGAGGAGGCTGCTCGAGCGGTAGAGGACGACGAGGAAAAGGAGGACGAGGAGGAGGAGGACGACGACGAGAAGGAGTTGAAGAAGAAGAAGAAATAGGAGGAGGGAGAGGAGACTATCGGCTCTCTCATAAATAGGATGTAGGGGTGAGAGGAAAGAGGTCTCCTCTGGGAGTGCGAGAGCAAAAGGCAGGCAACAATGGGCCCGAAGCAACCTGCCGAAATGAAGCCAACCTTCACAGCCAACTACAGATATTCCCAACACAAGCCCACAGGCAACGTACAGCAACGAGGGCGTCTTTTACTTGTCAGTGCTTTCGCGGGCGGGTGCAAGACAGACTGGACTGGTCGTTCACAGTCAAATCAAACACTAACCAAAGGCGCCTCGTCGCCGCGGGCTTTCTTTGCTTCTTTCTGTGTGTCCTGGAGGCACTCGCTAATTAAGCTACAGGTCACTCACAATTCTACTACATCCTCCACTGCACACTACATTGATGTATACCCATGCGTTAGCCGCACAGAGGAAGGAAAAGTCCGTGCGGCGCCTGTCCGTCCGGAATTGGTCGCTCTCTCCATCCAAGCAGCAACAGGAACAGAAGCCGCCTCACTCGAGAAGGAGGAATAATGGAAGCGCCTAGCAGCCCCATAAACAAGGAGCCTGAGATGAAGAAAGATGCTGCCGCTGCAATTGCTCCTGCCCCTCCTTGTCCCCCTTCTTCTGCCGTAAATTATTGGGAAGCTTCTCCTGAGAAAGAGAAAGAAATTAAGCCGGCTGCGGCAGACGCCATAGAAGGGGAGAAGAAAGACACCAGTGCTGCCGCTATTTATTCTCCTGTCGCTCCTGCTGCTCCTGTTGCTCCCCGATGTTCTCCTTCCCCTGCCAAGAAACAGCGGGAAGCTTACCCTGCGGAAAAGGCGGCAGCTAACACCATAGACAAGAAGGAGGATGAGTCGAGGGAAGAGCAGCAGCAGCAGCAGCAGCAGCAGCAGCCCCAAAGACCCACGCCCATGCCCACCACGGCCAGCGCCACCCTCCCTCCCTCCCCCCCTGCCCCTGGGCACTACTGGTCCGTCCCCTCCGCCGGCGCTAAGCGGGAACGGAAGGCAGTCGAAACCCTCGTCGTTCGTGATCCCCGTGACACGCAGCCTGTCACCATCAAGCAGGGGAAAGGTTCGAAGAAGCTGGTGGAGATGGAGACCTTTAGTCGAGAGATAGGGAAGATCAGAAACAAGGACCCGTTTCTGAAGGTGCTGCACGGGCTGTGCTTTGGCCGAGGGCAGGCCAAGGCTACCGAGGTAAAGGGACGCCTGAGGGAGTTCTCGGGTTTGGTCTACGAAGACGGGGAGGAGGAAAGGAGGGAAGGAGACTTGGCCCGGGAAAAGGTGGAGGAGAAGGCGAGGAGAATGACAGTCGCAGAGTTATGGAGGCCTGGGGAGTGCTGGGGGTGAGGACGAGAGAGGGAGGGAGGGCGGCGGGAAAAAAGGAGGAGCTTGTGGAGGAGCTGGTAGACTGGCTGGAGTTGCCTAGGGAGGAGGACGGAAGAAGGGAGGGAGGGAAGAAGGGGAGGAAGGTGGCGGTGACGAAGAGGAGAAAGAGAAAGAGCAGTGGGGCGAAAGGAGAAGAGCACGTGGAGGAGGAGGAGGGAAAAGAGGAGGAGGAGCAGCAGATGCGGCAGAAAAAGATGAAGACGGTTGCGGTGGCTTTAAAGACGAAGGGAAAGAAGAAGGAGACGAAGAAGAGGAGGAATTGCAAGCTGTTCAGTGCGTCGGCCAATATGCTGAGGAGAAAGGGGAAGGGAGGGGAGGAGGGGGGAAGGAAAGGGTGGGGGGAGAAAATTGAGAATAAGGAAGAGGAGAAAGAAGAGGAAAAGGAGGAGGAAGAAGAATGTGACGATGAGATGAATGGATCGAAGAGAAGGAAGAAAAAGGTGGTGGGGGCATCGGAAAAGGAGAAGGAAAAAGAGGAGGGAGAGGAGGAGGAGGAGGAGGATGAGGAAGAGGAAGGAGGAATGAATATAAGGAAAGGCGAGAAAGAAGTAGAGAAGGAAGTAGAGGAGGGGGAGGTGAGGGAACGTGAAAAGGATAAAGAAGAGGAGAATAGGGGCGTCCCTACTGCTGTGCTGGAGGAAGGGGTGATGAATATCCTTGCCGCTGCTGACCCTGCCGTCGTGACGATCAAGATGGTGATGGCGCAGCTGCACGAGAATCTGGGATGGGACGTGAGTGCTCACAAGCCGCTCATTAAGGACATTGTCATGCGAAACCTCGAAAGCTGAATTTCTTCTATCCCCTCTTTTGGTCGTGCCTGCTGTCACGGGGATCGAGGGAGTGGAGGTAGAGAGGGGAGGGGGGATGGAGGGAGAGGGATGTGTGCTTCGTTTACCGCACGGGTGACCTTAGAAGGTGTCAATCGTGCAAAAACAGAAGGCTGAACAGAGAGAGGGAGGGGTAATACTCATATAGCATGTGTAAGGTGACATGTGTGTATCAGATACTGAATGCGAAAGCGAGGAGAGGAGAGCTGAGGCAAGACAAAACAAGGTGGATAAGAAGCATGGTCGTTAGTTTTAGAGGGTGGAAAGCATGAACTAAGTAAGGCTTGAGTGACCAGAAGAGAGGAAGAGAGATCACAAGGCGCTGAAGAGAAGAGGAGAAGATGACAATGTAGAAAGAGAAGAGACGGTATGGTGCACTGTTTAGCCCTCCCTCCCTCCCTCCCTATCTCCCTCCCTGCCCTCTCCTTTCTTCCCATCTTCAAAATGTTGACTCGTTGCTTCCTAGCTGCCTCCACAGCGGCTATTTATTTCTTTTCCCTCCTTTTTTCCATCCTCTCTCTCCTCACTTTCCTTCGCCCTATCCTCCTCCTTCTCCCTGCATCTGCTTTTTCCCCTTGTTCCTCTTTACTCTCTTAAATTTCTCCCTCTCCACACTCCACTCCCTCTCCCGCACGACTCACACTTCCTTCCCAAGACAATGGCAGAGCACTTTGAAGTTCGGAGGAACAGACTGATATCATACCCCCCTCCCTTTTTTTCTGCGTGCGTGCTGCTTTCATGGGGGTCGAGACCTGGATTAAAGGCGTGGATAAGAGAGGAGGCATCACAATGGCAGAGCACTTTGAAGTTCGGAGGAACAGACTGATATCATACCCCCCTCCCTTTTTTTCTGCGTGCGTGCTGCTTTCATGGGGGTCGAGACCTGGATTAAAGGCGTGGATAAAAGAGGAGGCATCGAGGGAAAGAGCGGTGGTAAGGAGAAAGTGCAGCTGCAGCGCAAATTTCCTGCGCCAGCGGCCGATGAGGCAGGGAGGGAAGTAGGAAGATGGGCGGAGGTTAAAGATGAAAGCGAAGTATTCGACACCGGTGGGTGGATGCAGGGAAGATGGAAGCGGAGGACGGAGAGGAGGGGCTCGGATGGGAAGGAGAGAAGAAGCGAGTCCATGCTATCAGGGCGAAGCCTGAAGACGAGGAGTACGATGACGAGAAGGAGGAGAGGAAGACTAGGAGGAGGGAGGCGCGCTAGTGTCCTCGTCTTCATTTCTCCCCTTCCTCCCTTTCTCCCTCCTATGCCAGAAGTGTCTTTTGACAAGGTGCAATAAAAATTGACATCATATTTTGACAGCCCAACATAGTTGGCCAATCACGGCGGGAAAAGAAAGACAGAGAGTAACGGCTGGTCTGTTCAAAATTTTGAACACCTAGGGAGGTTGGTGGAGGGGTTAGAGGGTACAGGGGGCCCACACAATGTCGCACACACGTACCCAGATGAACACACATACATAAACTTAGCGCGTGTGGTAGCAGCAGCATCAGCAGCATCAGCAGCATCAGCAGCATCAGCAGCATCAGCAGCATCACCAGGAGCAGCAGCATCAGCAGCAGCAGCAGCAGCAGCAGCCGCAGCAGCATCAGCATCAGCAGCAGCAGCAGCAGCAGCAGCAGCAGCAGCTGGTGCCACCGCCCATCACAACCCACCACAAACACCTTTCTATCATCCCTATCAGCGCTCGAGCCTTCACCTGCCACGCCTCTTTCCGGTGCACGCACCACATGCACGGGCGGACTCCGCACGCATCACCAGTCCAACCTATGACAGGCTGCCCGTCGAAGCTAAGGTTTGAAGCACCACATAATCCATTTACTAGACACCCAATCGGTATATACGAGCCTTTTAAAACGAGTCCACTGTCAGAGGTCTTGTGTTTAGCCAATTCTTGGTATTGCATCGTCTAGATGACAACAAAGGGTGTCCATACTGCTGTAGGGAGGGAAAGAAAGAGAGAGAGCAAGGAAAGCAAAGCCGGCGGAAAGGAAACGCAGCTGGCTATAAGCCACTTCAGATGAAAGCAAAGGAGACAGCACGCTCCCACACTGTCAAGGCGATGACAAAGAAAAAATGAAGCATGGAGGTGAGGACGCACACTCCACTCTCCTATGCAACCAACACATCCATCATACCCCCGCCCCCCCGGCCCCATAAGGCTCACCTCCTCCGAACGCATCCCATCCTTTTCCTACATTTCTTCTCTTTCCCCTCTCTATATTCCCTTTCAACAGGCCAAGGTATGACTGATGCTGGTGTTGCATCCAATGTCAACGGAAAGAGGAGAGGGGAGCGGCAAGAAATCGAAATAGCCCAACGGATGCTCTAGCTGACTAAGACAAGCAGGATGACGTCGAGAATCATGTTGGTCGTGGCTGCAGAAACGTGTAGATCGCGAAGCAGATGAGGACGGGATAGGGCGAGAACCAGACCGGATTGGTGGGAGCGAGCGACGAGGGAACGAGCGACGACGGAACGACCGACGAGGGAGCGAGGGTGGGGGGAGGGAGGAAGAGAGGGGGGGAGGGAGAGAGGGATGAAGGAAGGGGGTGAGATGTTATGCCGAGAAATAGTACCATAATCTTTCGGGAGAAATTAGGCCGTCGGATGAGAGGAAGGAGGAAGAGGAAAAGGAGGAGAAAGATCGAGGATAGGAGAGGGGGAAGGGAGGTAGGGAGGGAGGACGGACGGGAGGGAGGACAGAGAAGAATGGAGGGAGGATACCTTGAAGGCGTCCTCGTCCCTGACATTGTCGCTCCGACGCAAGCTCTTCTTCCATTAATGCCCGTCGTGCTCTTGACTGGAGAAGTGGGTTGCTATCTCTCAGTTTCCCAGCAGCCAGGCGTTCCGTCTCCCCGAAGTTAAGGGGGCTGTGGATGTGGTCTTGCCATGACCATCTCAAGAAAGAGCAGGGAAGCCAAGGGGAGGGGGGGGAGGAGCAGCATTGCGTTGTGGCGGATGCACTGATGGCTTTTGTGTTGTAAAGAGATAGTGGGTGTGAGTGTGTATAGTATAAACATCTAAGTTGCCGTCCTACTTGTCTTCTTCCTCGTTCTACTTGTCCTCTTCGCCGTATCTCCTCCTCATGAACCTCTGCCCCACTCTGCATCCTTTGTTTCTCTTCCTTCTTACCGGTATATGCCTCAATTTCAAGCGCATCACCCGCTCAATCCTCCTTCTTTTGTTTTATGGGTCATGCAATTTTGCATCCGTTGCGCCCTTTGTCGGTTTTATGTCCTTCACCCACGATATCAAGGGACGGACATGTCAAGCCAGGGGGACGCAAACCTTCCCCCATCATCCCCATACCTCTATTTGTGTGAGCCTTGCCTTGCCATTTCTTCACATTCCGTCTGTTCTATGGCCACAGAGTCCGGTGAGGAAGCCAAATGAATTGTGTGGTGATGTCGTGACTAGAGGAGGGAAGGACGGGGGATGATTTTAGTCTCCAGGGGAATAATGCATCATGATCGTAACCATGGTGTGCTTGCTCCTTTCCTGCCCGATCAGCATGACCAACAATGCATGATAAACTCATGGTGCATGATTGAAATGTAGAAGGAAGGCCACGATGCAATATGGCGAAGAGTGTCTCGTCATTATTAGCGCAAGGTTTGAGACAGGGTCACACCACGACAAAGGGCTACATTGTGTAACCATGAGCCAGCCCCTTCAGGTCCAAATGTCGAGAACAGCTTATGTGCCTCATTGAGGTCTATGGGTGCGCCTATATCACATTGAAGAGGGAAAATGCGGCTGGGGCGGTGCCTTCTCTGGTCGTTTTACACTCGACTGCGTAACGGCACCAGTGGCAGACTCCATCGTCATCGGACTCAATCCGGGGGTTCTTATACAGCAAGGTTGGAAAGATTGGAAAGGTTTACGTGATTGATCTCGAGAAGGAAGACCTAGAAAGGACTTGTTTATACCGCTTCTATGCCTGAAAGAGCCGTTTTAATTTGTTTTCATTTCCCTCCAACTCCCCAGGGACCTCAGGCGTTGCGCAACGGCTTCGAGCCGTTGCGCGATATTCCAGAAATCATGTACACGTACATGTGTTATACGTTACAAAGTCTAACAATTGAAATAAGTGGAGACTTACTCTCTTCTCTCTCCTCGAGGTTAAACGCGACAAGTCTCAATCTCTAGGGACATCATATTTGACTGGCTTCGAGGGGTCGGAACCCTCAGGGAGAGGGCTTCCTATGACTTTGTCCCAAGTGCTCCGTTGACCATCACGTTTTCACCCATACAAGTGCTGGACGTACAAGCATCATAATTAACTTGGTTGTAGTCGAAATTATGCACGCAAAAAAAGTTGTCGCGTTTTTAGTTTTTGATGGGTTTTCTAACCTCCTCACCCCCCTGAAGCTGAAAGCAAAAATTACCAAAATGACGCCAAAAAGTATTTATCCTTGCGTCTTTCACCCTCAGCAAATCTTTCTACATCTATGAACGGTGCCTATGCAGCCTTCTTCTTCTCCGTCAATCTATATCTTTCCTGGCCCTGATCATCCTTATCCCTCCCTCCTTTCAATCCTCAAAAGGACGTTCTCTACCCTGCCTGACTCATTGGCAAGCTTATCACGGCATGGAATATCATTGCAATCACTGCACTTCTTCCACATCTTAGGCATGTCTTCTCCCTCCCGACAGCAGATAAGAGCTGACTTGAAGAGCCACTCTTCCTCTTGCTTGTGCTCTTGCGCATAATAAACAAGGAAATTCCCCTCGCTCCTCCTCGCGACATGTACAGTTCTTGGGCTTGTCCTCCGAATATGCTTTGCACAAGAGAATCTTGGCAGAAAAATCTGCCGGAGATTCAGAAAAATGCAGCGTTGCATCAAAGTCATACAGCATTTGATGATGTGGATTGTGTACAAACCAATGCTATCCTGAGACGCCCCATGAGTACGTGACCCCGCACCAGACAACTGACGCTTGTAGTTCCACGCTCAGTACCGAAAAATGCGAAGCTCTGTCAGCAGAAATTCAATCGAAGACAGACAAGTGACTCTTCTAAATAGCTTAGACTTAGTGTCACATAATGGCCGCTCAGAGGCCGAACCTCGACCATGTAATCCGACGATGATGAGAAGTAGCAGCTTCCGGATGATCTCTTCTCACACTCAAGCAAGCCAAGAGTCAGATGTCCAGTCAGATTCTCGAAAATTGTACACCATAAATTTCGAGAATGGGTGCGATACCCGCGGAGAAACATATATATATATTAAGTCCTGTAACCTCTGAAGCACAGCCCGACTGGGCGCTCGACGGTAACCACCAGAGGGGGATCTACGAAAGAATAGACTGTGGGAGGCTGTAAAACAATGTTTTAGAATTCTGGATGGCCAATAACTGTGAGGTAACATGATAGAGAAAACCGGTAATATCGAGTATATCTTCAGGGGCCAGTCTTAAAGCGATGTAATTTTGGGAGAGATGTACTTTTGGTGCTGATTTTTCTGTAGTCAGAATGATGTGCATAAATTTATTCGTTTTTTGCTCTCCACGATAAATTCAACTCCCATGAAGACGGCTGTCGAGATTACCGTACCAAGAGGAAAACCTCTCTGGGTTGCATTGCAAGAACCATGGTATGTAGTAGGCCGCTCCGAGCCTCATTATCATTTCCTCTCCGCCAACGAATCGTTTGCGGTCAGGCCACACAGGGTTCAAATACGTGTCTAGTCTCGCTAACGTTTCCTCTTTGGTTTGGTTGTCTCTGAAAATGGTCGCCATATCTGTCATAAGTCTGGCTGCACTGTCCTTGCATTCCGTGCAGGCGATAAGTTTTGCCATGCGAAATGGCGCATACCCATTGTCTGTCATATGAATGCCTCCTAGCAAAAATTTTCCCGATGTACCCCTCATGCGGCTTGGATATTGTGCACCATCTTGTCCGAACATGGTTGCAGAGGCCACTGTCCAATAAGTTGGATCGCCCAGCGTCCAACGGTTGCCCGGTACTGGCCAATCGGGTCGAAACGCTTCGCTTAGCCTTGTGGGTGCAAACCATGAACCAATGTCAACCGACGGGCCGGCCAATTCGCAGTGGCGAAGCAGCTGCACATTTTCTCGGGATGGGATCTCGTCGACATCTCCAAACCCTACCAGGTCATTTGGTCCAAAGAATTGTGTATGGTTGTTTCAGCGTAAAAATGATTCCCAACGTGTCCTCTCCTGTGATTTCTCAATGGCAAATTCTTCATTGGAGTCTAAGAAGGCCTCCGTGTCATCTAACACCATATGTACCACCTTCTCCTTGACAAACTCAAATCTTGGTTGGTTCTTGACATGATCCCACAGAAGAATCTTTCGGATTCCCTTAAATTAGATGTAAAAAATGCAGAACAGGGGTGGTATCTATAAATATTTGTACTGATACGTAGGAGATAATGCAATGTGTGGGTCAAGAAGTATACACACCTTGTTATGTGTTCGCGTGGATTCGATGATGAAAAATTTGTCCACAACGTCGTTTAGCTCTCTCAGCAACAGCTCTAGCATGTCCGCATCGAAACCGAGCTGTGAGTGCATAAATAGAGCAGTTGTAGGGAAGTAAAAACCAGAAGTCTCTGACATTTACAGTGGAGTAAACATAACTTCGGTATACACGGACAAAAACTGGTGGTCTTTTACCTGTACGAGGTGGGCCACTTTGACAGGTGTCTGTGGAGGAGTTTATGCGAAGGGGGTATTAGTGAGCCACTTTCCGACAAACAGCCAGACAGGATATCTCAAATACACATACCTGTCGTGACATGGTCTTGGTGAAGGCGGTCGGGTATTTAGAGCAATCAATATTTTTTGCCTGCATCAGAAGGGGTATCTCACATGCCTCGACGGGGGGGTTTATTGGTTCCTGAATTAGACTCGTTATCAACGTGTCAAGTAACGACTGAATTGAGGAAAGCGTCGCATTCTTATTTGATAAGGTTGCCAGTGCATCTGTCCAAGGAAACATGGCTTAAGTACATGCGCGTTCGTGCAAAAGTTGTGTGAGAATTTGTGTGAAGTCCAATTATCGGCTGGAGCTGCATCAGATCATTAGCTTCTTACAAGCTACAACTCTTACCCATACTTTCGAGAAATGAATTTTGATCAATAGCCGCCGGCTTATCGTCCGAGAGTTCCACTCCAATGGATTCATCTTTTTCCTCATCGATGTAGAACTGTAGGGGCAACTCTGGGAAAGCAATATATTAAATACATCAGACAATGTTCTTTCTTATTGGGCCCTTCTCAAAGTAAATACCTTGTTTGCTTGCTGCAAAGCTTGTTGGTCGCAAATTTGCATCCTCAAGTATAATGAAGCGAGCTACCAACAAGGAAAGAAGGATCCCTCCAGAGAGAAGGGAAATGTTTCTTGATATCTCGACCATCTTCTGGGCCTGTGATATAATTTTACATAAGATATGAGTCACTTGAGACTCAGATTATTTTTAGAATAGATAGCAAAGCGGGTCTAAGTGTTCATCTATAGATTATCTTGGTATGGCTCGAACATGAAGTTTTTTGAAAATTAAAAAATCAATGCTACTCGCTGTTTTCATCCAATGACACTGTGCCAAACATGTTATGTGGCATTTGAAATGGATTATTCCCAGCAATTCCTTCAGTAGCAGTGGTAAAATCTTAGGTTAAGTTCTTTTAAACCCTCATCTGTTGGCTTGGTAGTGAGAGAGGAATGCATCCATCTGTCAGAGGAAGGAGCGGTGCGTGTCTAGAGTGTGAGACTGAGCCTGCTCGTATCAAATACTGTTTAGATTCGCAAAATTCGAGCTCACTTCTGAACTAGCCTTTATTGGGTCTGAGTTCTAGAAGAGTTTGATAAAAACTTTATAAAATTTGTGCTATCCTGGACTGGCCAGCAATCTACCACAACAAGAAAGGCATCCGAGATGTCAATAAAACGATTGAATGGCTAGGAGTAGTTACTCCCGGCAGAGTGCAAGGGTAGGGGCATTTATTAACATTTATTAATTAATTTATTTATTTATTTATTCATTTATTTATTCATTATGAAGGGTTGAAATCCTCGGGAACATGATTCTGTCAAGATAGATGTCTGACTGGTGGGTATGAGTGGGCCGAGATGTTACTTGAGTTAGCCTAGATGTTACTGACACAGATACCCCTTCCTCCTATCCCCTTTCCTTCGCAATTTATTCCTTAGACAGAAAGTGGAAATACCTTATATATCGTTACCGCAATGAAATGTCCTCGCCTGCTACTACAAGATAGAAAATAGGCTGATAAAATAAATTATAATCTGAAATGCGAGCACCATCATCCAAGACACACTCCTCTTTCAAGAAAGAGAGCCACACAAAGATTTATTTAATCTTTTGGACCATTCTGCTGGCAATCGTAGGCTCGTCTGTGTACCATATATTGCTATTTGGACAGGTCTCATCGGTTACTGGCATTGGAAATGCTAGCCAACTTGTGGGCCTCGGCCAGGGCAAGTGGAAGAGGAGTGATCCGTGTCAAGGGAGAGCTTGTTTGTCCGACCCCTGTCTTCCTGACGACTACACTGTTTGGGAAGAATGGAAGGTTTGCAAGGAGAGACAGGTGTATACACTAAATTGGATGACAAAAGAAATTCACATCCAAAATCGTCAAATGGGCATATCAGCATGTGAAATCAGATCTCCAGACATCCTGAGAAGAGCAAACCATGCCAAAGTAATCTCGAGGGGCATTGACACTCATCAAAACGTCGTAAAAGTAACCACACCTTTCGAAGAATTCATTATTGAAAACCGCCATAACTTGCCTTGGTCGATGGATTCAAATTTCACAGCTGTCTTGGTAGAATTTCGTGCCTATAGGCGGCCATTGCTATTTTCTATCAAGAATGCTTTGAATAACCTTCCAGTCTCCTCCCGAGTTCAGATTGTTGGCGGGTGTCCCATCTTATCCTTGGCAAAAAAAATATTTCCTGTCGAAATTGCAGCAGGAAAAATCATCTTGACACACGCAGGCCGGGAAAAGATGAACCAGGTATGAATGCTTGATGGTGCCAGTTCCTACTCCTTTCTTCTTTAAAAATGGAATGCTTTTTTTAGATCGCCATGCTCATCCAAATGGTTCCTACATCCGTTCACACATCTTTCTCCGATGCACTTAAAGGTTGCCATTAGCGAGCTCCTGACAGACCCAACTTTTTATGAGACATTACTGGGCCAGACCTGGTTATTTTTTCAGGTTAGTGGGTTATGGCGGATGTCAGAGTATCTGATATCTTCCAAACTTAAGATTTGGAAAGACTACAAAGTACGTTGATGCCTCGATCGTAATTTATTTCGTACTCATAACTGATCGTCCTTTCCATCTTCACTTATATAAAACGAAAAACGAAATGGCTACCAAAAGTATGATTCTGTGATTTGTTCCCAGCAACGATGGCGTTTAAGAGAATTCCTTGACAAGAATAATGAGCGCGGCTGGTGGGGTGCGCCTTGGCGGTAAGAATAAGAATGATATATAATCACATGATATTGATATATATGCGATTGACCCCCTCATTTATAAATATACATTGCACCATTGCTATGTCATTCACGCGGCCGCCTTTCAGCAACTCATCAATTGGAGGAAATGGAGGATTCTCCTTGCGTAAGAAGGAGTTTATCTCGACAATTCTGTCAAGGTATGCCGTAAATATCGAGGGTCTCCTCACGCCTTTATTATTCTTTGTTTTGACTTGTTTCTTTCATTATCCTGTCGTATATTCACCCGGCACTATCACCTTGATAAACAGATACCCATGGAGTGGCGACATTGAAGATTTGTACTTTTCTATGAAAGCTTCAGAGATCTATCATGAGCTTCCGGATAATTTGAAGCCCGCATCTCAGAGAGAAAATATGAAATTTTCTTCAGAAATGATGTTTTCGGATCGTCCTTTCGGTGTTCACAAGTTCTGGGGGTTTCATTCCCCTGATGAACCGAGAATGATACAAATAATGAAACAATGTCCAGAAATGATAGGTATCTTGCCGTTGCGCGTGGTGAGTGGGGACAGAGCGTGGGAAAAATTGATCTGCTCACTAAATATCACAAGAGATATTATCGAAAATGCCACATCAGGAGGCTCATTTGATTATGTGAAATTTTGTCATTTTGAGAAGAATGCCAATTTTGACTATTAATCAGAAATTGGATGGAAGAAAGAAGCTAGGGTTCAACTTTTGCGATATAATAAGACACTATAAGTTATAAATGCATAGTCATGAACCAAATATGATCATGTTAGTGTAAAAGTATTAATTGATTTTTGTCTGTCCGTCGCACACTTAAAAACGATGGTTTTCCGCGTTCTTCTCTTCCCACAAACCACCAAAGCACATGCACGCTTGGCAACACACATGGTGAAAAATACAATGTACAAAATTCTATGCAGTCTTTGTGACGTCGTCCCGTGGTTTGTGTGGTTTTAAGCTTCCCGTGCCTCAATTTGGAGTGTTCCGCGGCCCGCGGATCCACAAATCATCGTTTCCACTCCAATTGATGATGACGCATTTAAAATATGGGCATTGGCCATGGGCCTCGCACCCTTTTGCCAATTTGTGTAGCTTAGCATGCATGTGCGTTAGTGGTTTGTGGGAAAAGAAGATCGCGGAAAAACATGGTTTTTAAGTGCGCGACAGACGGATAAAAATCGATTAATACTTTAGATCAGTCGTACTGGTCATTTTTGCAAAACAGTCGTCAACATTTGGACCTCGCTGCTTTTGTGTTATTTTTTTGGGATTCAGGGCCTGGTTTCCGAATTCTAGGAATCATACATCAGGCAAGACGGGACAAAAAATGGAGCATGAAATTCGGTTTTACAGAGCTTATTATTCGTAGCATGCATGTAGTCTGTAAATCAACTTGCCATCTCAACTTGCCATCATCTCTATGATTATCTCTATGATAATCTTCTTGGGCAGGGACAGGTACAAGGATTTCAGGGTTATTCTAGTGTGCATTCGGAATTTTTCTACTTATAGACGAGATGGACTTCATTCACTCTACATCACGCAAATATTCGATGGACAGGCACTACATACACAAGGTAAGTATGAAAAGCTTACAACAATAAAGTGACTAACTTTCAGCTTGACATGAATCATTGAGCCACTACCTCATCCTTTCACAGCGTTTAGGTTTGAAGTACCGGAGTCTGAAGCGGTACATGGGATGGGGAGCGTCGATTATAGGATTCATATCAGTTGTGTGGGTCTACACGAATGTCGAAGTATGGAAGCGAGAGGCCCCCAAAAAAGACGGCCAAGATGCCCATCTCACTGGCCCCCTCTCTTCTATCCAGCACGCCTTTCAGCGTTTGCCAGGGCCCATTTCCTCCTACATTCATTTTCGTCGAGCAGATCCTGATACTATTCATACACTTGGGCAGCGGGCGCTTACGCACGGTCATTATCATGACGCCATTAAAGTGTTTCAGTATTTGCTCGAGGCTAATACTACGGTAGTACCATCTAACATCATGGCGACAAGTAGTTATGGCCTGATTCGCAGCTTCATCGCCTTGCATCAGCTAAAGCCAGCCAGATTGTGGACGGATTGGTACTACTATAACATTGTGCCTTCACAGGGAGAGCCGGCATATCATCTATGTCGAGCACTACGAGAGGACGGCCAAAGTGCTGCAGCGTTCTACTATTACCTAATGGCTGAAAAGACACTGTCAAGTTCAGCCGCCATTTCGTATATTCCTGCGGAGCATGAAATATGCGATTATCTGCTGGATTATGAAAAATCCATCCTCTGGTCATATCTGGGCGACAGTCGAGACTCGTCTTATTTGCTTCATGGATTAACCTTTTCGATGCGCATGCTCGAGAATCCAAAATTACCTGAATACATCCGAGACTCTGTCTTCAGCAACCTCCAGTATTATGTCTCCAACCTAGATGGACAGGTCGAAGTTCTCCGCTCAGAAGACTCACTGGACGAAGGTTGGCATTATTCATCTCCAACATTCATCGGCGATGAAACGCTAATCCACGTCGTCAACTATTACATTTCTGAGGATGGTATTTACCACGTGTCCAAGGGTGATCACGGGAGATCACGGCTGCTTTCTGCTGCCACGGATAAAGACTTTGAAATCGTTTTTTCCGAGACATTCGAAGACCGTGTCGTCCGGGACGGACTACATCACGACGATGCCTACATATTAGGACTGGAGGATACACGTGCTGTTGTGGATGTTAAGTGTAACAATACTATTTTTACTTTATCGGCTTCGCAAGAATATTCACGAAGCCCTGGGGTCATTAGTCAAGTCCTTGGCACATTAAACTTGGAAGAGCGCAAAATACAAGTCGAGGCCGTGCTGGAAGGACCGTACGCTGGTCGTAATGAAAAAAATTGGGTTTTTGCTGGCAGCCTTGATAAAATCGTTTATAAATGGCACCCATCTATCGAATTGGGAGCCGTCGACCTCTCCAATGATACAAGTTTCCATATTCACACATCTATCCCTTCGCCTGAATCTTTCAGGGGCATGCGCGGATCCACCAATGGAATATTATACCGGGAGCAATGGTGGTTCGTAACGCATTCCCATATTTACCGGGAGGGCCAGATGCGCAAGTATCTTCATTATCTCGTAGTACTAAATCAAGAGTTGTCGGCCATCGTTCGATACTCGCTACCTTTTTCTTTCGAGGAGGGTTCCGACATCGAATTTTGCTTGGGTTTGAAAGTTGAGGAGTCCGGTATTGTCTTCGGATACAGCGCCAAGGAGAAATCGACAAAGATAATGAGGATTCACTGGCCGGAAATGGGTCGCATGTTCAATTAGATGCTTTACCAAATCCAATATACGGAATATTGTAGATATGTATCCTCCCAAAAAAAGAAGAATCGGGAAAAAAATGACTTTCTAAAAACAAATTGAGGGTGATATTTTCAAGCGCCTTAACTATTTTGCCCTCTACTGTTATCAACTCATCGCCGAGGAGATATGTTGGGCCTGCAAAGCTGAACTGGAAGGCCTTCTTAGATTCTCGAGATGCATGCTGTATGTCCATATCTCTTTTCCATATCTAACCCTAACAGATGTGCAACGCGTTAGATAGGGAAGGCTTGGAGGTGGTTCTGGCCGATAAGCGCGCACTGGCTGACGTTTTGGAGCAGCCGCGACCTTTTTGCCTGCGCGAGCAGTTGCATAACTATCTGGATCCTGGAAGTGTATGGAGAGTTTGCGCAGGAGATGAGCAGCAGCTTTAGTGCGGGGCATGCCGGAAGCTAGGCGGTCATGCCGACCCTGATACAGTACAGCATTACAAGACTAACCTTGTTCCAGCAGCTGGATTTTCCATCGCTCCCGCACAAGGCACGACGAAGAGTATGACACTGTGGTGGACGGGCCAGACCTAGACATGAGAGACCGTGGCTAGGACGACCCCTACACTACCGCGCCAAATTAAAATTGTTTCCAAGATAATTTGGACGACGAACTCATGAATATCAACGTTCCTTCTTCTTCCTTGTCTTCCTCGCCTCCTCAATCTTCGGCGTGAGTATTTTTTGAGGAGGTCCCTGCTTCTTTGTGGACACAACAAGCATTGAGTTCACCTTCCTATTTCCCTATTGCGTCCACTGGTGCTGTCACTTTGTCTTCTCGTTCCTCGTTGGCTCCTCTTCCTCAGGCTCGTGTGGCTCGTTCTTCCCTATCTCGGATGCGCCCAACTCCTCCGGTGACTACTGAAATGGAATCTTTCTCCATCTTCGCGACCCCCAACTTCGTCCTTTGCTGCCCCTCGTGTGACTTCATCAACAAGCTTAAGTTTCGCTTTTCCTCGTCCTACATCGTCTTCTCTTGATGATCATGCATCACGCAAAGCTGCAATTACCTCGGCTTTGACAGTGTTTGTGAGAGAAGCGCAGAAAGGTATTACGCCATCCCTCTCCAAACAAATTAAAAAACGAGGGTTTCCAGCGTTCTTCTCCTTCCACAAATCACCAACGCATATGCTACGCAATACACATGAGGAAAAATACAATTTACAAGACGCTATGCAGTCTTTTGTGATGTCGTCCCGAGGTTTGTGTGGTTTTGAGCGTCTCGTCCTTCAATTTGGAGTGTTCTGCGGCCCACGGACATGGAGAAGGGCAAAGAGGGGAGCAATGCTACTCAGTGTATGGTCAGCAAATGGGTGTGCTCTCTTAAGTCGCTCGTTTCATTTGTGAGGGGTGGGGAAAGAGAAAATTGACTTGAGGGGATTTGGAGGAAGAGTGACGATTTGTTGACCCGTGGGCCGCGGAACACTCCAAATTGAAGGACGAGACGCTCAAAACCACACAAACCACGGGACGACATCACAAAAGACTGCATAGCGTCTTGTAAATTTTGCCTCATGTGTATTGTGTAGCATGCATATGCGTTGGTGATTTGTGGGAGGAGAAGAACGCTGGAAACCCTTGTTTTTTAAATTTGTTTAGAGAGGGATGGCGTCATCATCCCGTGAGAACGCCAGTGGCCTGATGCCAGCAGCTACCTCGTCATGCGGGGCGAGCTTATTTTGGTGCTCACAATTTGTCATTAAATTTATACTTATGGCGTTAACATTTTCTAGTCGTCAGCATGCCTGCTGACCGACTCGTTGATTCTGAGCGTCGGTCTTTTTTTGAGGCTTGTTCAGAGCGAGATGGCGTCATCGTCCCGCGAAAATGCCAGTGGCCTGATGCCGGCAGCTTCCCCGTCATGCGGGGCGGGCTTATTTGGGTGCTCAAAATATGATAGAAGGAGATGTCACAATGCCGGTGGCAAGGCTCATAATAACACACCAAAAAATAAAAAGAGCAAAAAACTTATATAACTTTCTTTATAGTCCGTATATATAGGGACTATACATATATAAAGTCGCCGTTTTGTGAATTGGTTGAGGAACCCCTTGACGTCCCCTTTCGCCTCATTTCGGGGGTCAAACTCAATTCTAGGCGGGAAGAATTCTATGCCCACAAATCGGGAGGCCGGACTTCGACGTTCTGAAGTAAATTATGCTGTTTCATCGACCATTTCTCACGGACACAATCCATGGCTCACTTTGCAAATACTTCTTGTTGCTCAAATTGGCTTATGGACGCTGGACCTAATTTCTTCTTTAACCATCTCATCAGTAATCATCGGGCTCGAACAATATTTCCTGCTCACAAAGGCCATAATATCGAGTGCCAGTCCCTCTAATACTGCAGTCATATAGACATCCGCTGCATCACTAACCCAAAGACGTCTGTCCTTTCTCAAGGCAGATCCAATATGGCCGACGGGAAAAATCGATCCGGCCGGTCGGAGGCTGCTGCCCAATAAGCCTCGTCATTGAACCTGTAGGTGAGGATGGAGGGCCACATAGGATTTGTCCTTCTCCATCCGCGGGGCTGTGGCGTAGATATTGAGCTTATGGCAAATCCTGGCCATAGCTTGCGCATTGTCTCACCGAGCAATCGCGGCCACCCTAGAGACAATGCTGTCAGCGTTTGTTTTTGCTCTCAGCTAGCATCATGCCTTAAAGACTACGAAGAGTCAACAAAGTTTTCTTTCACTGTCTTCTCTTAGAAGAAGGAATTTTTGTTTCTATAAGGTTGTAGCAACTTCTTCCTGAATTTATCAAACAATTTTTGATTGCTCCATGTGGTACACTGGGTCACAAGGAACTGTAAGATTTCTGCACAATGTGTGTGACCAGTCGAAACGTTTTGATATTAGACAGGTATAGTCAATGGCATGCTGCCACTTGATCACGCGATGTATCGTCACCGCTGCCCCTGCGTCACGTACTAAGGCAACTCCAGGGGAACCTCCTTCAATGCGTTCAGGTCGAAATTTGTCTGAGTGCACCTTGGTGACTTTGGATGCGGTCGCACAGAGACCAATCGTGACATCATTCAGACATTTCCTCATATCACATACTGGCTCGAAGAGATTGCTCGCTACTCTCTTAAAGCCCTCTTTGGTGAATAACATACCAGCACCACCCGACGGCCATGCAACATCTTTTAGGTAAATTTTCCCGGGGGGGGAGTCCCATATGTAGCCCACAAGTAATGGGAGTGAGGAAGGAATCTGGCGCACCAGCAATAATAGCATGGGAAGATTGACGAAGGTGTCATCGTCCACCATGAAGACCCAATCGAAGCCGTCTAAGGCCTCTTGTCTCACTTTGCCCAGCCATTGCACAGATAGCAAATGGCGTATATTGGCTGCATCGTAATTGTTTGGATTAGGAAACTTAGTCTTCACATAGGAATCTCCTGGCAAGCTGGGAAGCAGCGTTACATTGTACCCTGGTATCTCGGTATCAGATAGAAGCACCACGTTGCGTGGTGAAACCCAAGCAAGCCATGTCTGGCTAAGCCAGCTTATACGCTCTTTCTTATCGGAGGAGCACATTATCACGAAGAGTATCCTGTCCAAAGTGGAAACGGAAGGAGGCGCAAACGACGCCTCTTGGAGCTTGTGAATGAGGACTTCTTCGAAAATGTATGCGTTCGTAGCGTAAGAGGCCACCCTCTCGAGCCAGACATATAGGCTACTATGCGCTGCCTGGACAAGCGATTGGCCATCTGAAACACCTAAGGGACGACGAAATCCAATAAGACACAAAATTGCTACGAGTAATAATCCAACCAGCCGACGTCGTTTAGAAATCATTTGTTAAAATTTCTTGTGATAGTACCCTACAATTTTTCGTGATAAATGCAATCGCTCAGGTTTTTCCTTGTACGCCAGACAAGTCTCTTCGTTGACCACAACATCTGCCACCTTCCAAGGAAGATCTGTCCCTCTTGCTCCGTCCTGAAATCCTTCGAATCTTTGGTCAGCTGAATTTTATTTGAAAATCGAGTGGCCGATGAATTCAGGAAAGTGTATCAAAAAGCAATTTTTCTTTTTTTGGGGTCCTCTGTTGCTTATGGCCAAAGGGCTGTAATTTTCTTCTATATTTGGGAGGGGAGGAAGGTGAACGAAAGGGCAATGGGGGAGGAAGTCGAATGGGACAGGTCGCACGCCACTGCGATTTGCCTTGGGCGGACGACATGCTCCAGTACCGCGAAAGTCATCTGGAGTCCGTTCGCCAAAGCTTCCCGTGTGAAAAAACGTGTAAGGCACGATGCGGTTAAAAAAAAAATCATACCCAAAGTATTAATCGATTTTTGGTGTCTGTCGCGCACTTAAAACGATGGTTTTCTGCGTTCTTCTCTTCCCACAAACCACCAACGCACTTGCATGCTTAGCAAAACACATGAAGAAAAATACAATGCACAAGACTATATAGCAGTCCTTGCGATGTGCTCACGTGGTTTGTGTGGTTTTAAGCTTCCCGTGCCTCAAATTGGAGTGTTCCGCGGCCCGCGGGTCCACAAGTCATTGTTCCCCCTCCAATTGATGATGACGCCATCAAAATATGGGCATTGGCCATGGGCCTCGCATCCTTTGCCAATTTAGGAACGTGACAGGTGCTTATGCACAGGCAATCGACGAGGCCCGAGAGAATGAATTACCAACGCCTGGTGATCTCCCGGATGTCGTCCTTCGTTTGATACCTCCTGGAAAAGACGCCGATGCCTGTCGGTACAACCTGCCCACCGGTCGATCTGAAGTGGCGCCCTTCATCCCGGAATCTATTTTGGTAGGGGACAACGATGCTCCTAAGGTCGACAGAGAGATCAGGGTCCCTTTAAGGAATGGAGGACAACAATTGGGGTCGGAGCGCTCAGGAGACGTTTCAGTCTCAAGGGCCTTCTCTCGACTTCGCGCACAAAATGAACCAAAAAATGAGCTTGATGACGAAAAGTCCGCCAATATCTAGCAGTTTTGGGTGTTTCTCAACCTTTTTCTATTTCTTGCCCGCCTTTATGGACCGCTAATTCTGATCTTAAAGTACTTTTTTCGTCTCGCCGGTTCGATTCAAGATCTGTGCCGAACATGACTTTGCTGTATTTTGATCATGCGGTATTTCCCGTGCAAGGAATTCAAATTGTTCTTGCCTTCTTTCCATCCTTTTAACCCTACAAAACAACACTAAAACACATTTTTTTTGCCATCTATTGCCTCCATAGGTGTGTTATGACCCTAATTGATGATTTCTGCCCATCAGTGGCACCACTGGGGGTCTTGCAGACCGCGCCAGACCGAAGGAATTGCTTGAGAAAGCCGCGAACGCATGATGCCTACCACCACAAACAACATTGCCGCTTTTGCAAACGCAAGGAGCAGGGGAAGTGCAAGCGGCTGGCAGCAGAATGCGAAGCATGCAGAGATGACCTACGGGCGGCGGGGCCAAGCACAAAAGGGTCGATTACAACGCTGCCGCCCTCCCCTCGGGCAATAAGGTCGCGAAAAAGAACAAGGGTAGAGAGGGATAAACGACAAGAAGACGGGACGGAAGTGCAAGTGGACGACAACGGAGAGGAGGATGGGGAGTTAATACACTTTTCAGAGGAGGTGTTCACATAATTCGCGTTGATCCGCCGTATGCCACTGCAACAAAGACACCGTTTCCGTAGGGAATCGCCCTCCAATCGTTTATTATGATTACGTCGGAGAAATGGAGCGCACTCGAGTTTTTGCGATTGCTTTAGAAGCTTTGGTGATCGGAGAGTTTCCCGTGGCCCCAATAAGTGTACCGCGGCGATGGCAAGCGCGTCCATAAGTGTGAAGCGACTGGAAAACAGTTGTTTTGTGAGACAACACCATTTTGAGGATTCCACACGACTGGGGATTGCCTCGAGCGAGATTTTATACACTCAACACCAAGAAAAGCGGAAATGATCGATGACGAGTCGACATGACGGCTATATCGATCTACCTTGCTTTCATTACGATAGCGAGGAACGAGGGGTGCTTTGATCCGGACATACTTAAAGGCAACAATAGAGGGGAGAAGCTTCTTATTATGCATCCTCAGACTGTGAATGCTTGGGATGGTCGCGTAATGACCTAGTTTTAGAAGGGTTCTTGAAAGAAGAATTACAATCAGAGTCCCAAATCAGCACGTAAGGTGGGCCAAAATGCCATCGCTTGCTGAGAGCTTGTAAGGGTGCGAAAACGTAGTCCCTTCGTGAGCACAGAATTCTTGGATATTCAAACGAAAGTCAGTCCTTCGCTGATCCCAATACGTCAGCAGCCCGACTTGTCGCGGCAAACGCATATTTTTCCCTAGAAAGGAGGCAAATATCGTTGGAACTGCAATTTCTAGGAAAAGCCCCGCGCTGACCATCTCACTTCCAATCCCTATAAATGATTTAAAGTCCTGAACTGCAACGTAAAATTCATCAGCCTGACCATGGAAGTATTCCACTGACTTTCCTAAGCGTTTGTCTAGGACATCCATTGCTTGTGTCCCCGAGCGTTGATTTGTCCAATACCAGCCCTTTGAATCGGCCGGGATAAATCTGCGATTTTGTACACAGTACGACTGGTTGCCATCCAGCTTGTCATTCTTACGCCAGACAACATCATCGTGGAGGAAGACAAAGCCCTCAATAGTGGGATCCTTTGGTCCTTGCACGAAACTTTCAATGGCATGGACCATACTCGAGTATGCAGTTAACCCTTTGACATCGCCGGATATGCACCTAACCTCGATGCCACTCACCATGGGGCATTCAGGATATGCCAGCGGGCTGTAGACGTATACGCTCTGGAATTTGTGACTATGGAGTGCCATCCAAGTCGGGATTATTTCAATGTGACCGTGATTAACGTGCAAAACTGCCCCTGCTTTGTTCTTCTTTATTGGATAGGAAACGCCCTGGCTGCTCCACTCTTTCAGTGTTATGCCTGCTTCGTACCGCCCAAATTGTTGCGCCCAAACAAGTGCAGTTTGTACATCAGCAGCCTCAACAAATCCTCTTTGATGCGCGTCATCAATTAAGAGCAAAAATTCCTCCATCGGGTCGGCTTTCGAAATGGGACGGGTGTCAAGATATTTGACCAGCTTCATCACTTGATCATACAATTGTGACTCCGCCTGCCTATCGGCCATAATGGAGTGAGAATTCCTATGATGATCGACCATCCCTCCTGAGAATGCAAGGAATCCTGTCTGGTCAAACCGTTTCATCAAGTATTGCATGAAATATGAACGCCAAATGTCAGCAACACGTCCGTGTACCGTGTGTGGTAATAATGCAATGCGCACCGCCCGGCGTGACAGCAAGGTGGCCTGAGCATTGAAAGGTGCCCATCGGGAGGCATCAATGGTGATAAGTGATTCATCGATCGCACTATTGGATGTCCATGTAAATGGCAATTCCTGGGAATTGAGAAGACGCCAATTGGCATCGACGTCAGGATCATGGGTCTGCATGACCTGTACGACATCAATTATCCCCTCAGGTCCATTTAACAGTCTGGGGAAGTCTTTCGAGTCGATAAGCTCGAAAGGGTATCCCCTTGGCCACATGAAGGACCTTGACCCGTATAATAAGTAAGGGTTGACAACTTCATGCTCCGACGTAAGAAAGAGGCTACTTTTTAGTGATGTATTTTGTTGTAAGGAGGTGAGAAGATTTACGGTCTCAGGAGTAGGGCAATTTTCGTCATCAAAGTCCCAGACATAGCATGCACCTGTTTGTAATGCACGGATATACCCAATGTTTTTCCGGGAGAAGCTTCCAACTGGAAGTACGGCAACCAACTCCGGAAAGAGCTCCCTTTGAACCTCAAGAGACAAATAATCGACGGTGTTAGAGCTTTCCAAGCCCGTACTATTGAAAGAGTACCTTGGGGATCCAAGATCTCCAACAACTACGACTGGCATTATCTTATTGACCTCTCCAATGCATTTGCTTGAGGATTTTATAGTGGTGGTGACGCCAATGACAGGAACATTACATTCCTTCACCAGATTTTCAGGGATGTGAGGAACTTCCGTGCTATCGAAGAATGGAGTAGTTTTCCTGTTGGCCTTGAACAAAGTCCCCGACACTGCATTACCCACATTGCCTCCTAGCTTATGGCTGATTCCAGACAGCAATTTAGTCGAGCAAGCGTACCAAAAATATAGAATGGCTACGATAAGTAATACGGATAGGCCCTTCCTCTGCGTAATCCATAAATTTGTAGTGTAAATCATAAGCACCTGTGCATAATCTTCTAAAGTATAAATCGATTTTTGTCTGTCTGTCGCGCACTTAAAAAGATGGTTTTCCGCGTTCTCATCTCTCCACAAACTACTGAACCACATGCCCGCCTACCAACACACATGAAGAAAACTACAATGTACAAAACTCTATGCAGTCTTGGTGACGTCGTCCTGGGGTTTGTGTGGTTTTGAGCTTCCCGTCCCTCAATTTGGAGTGTTCCGCGGCCCACGAGTCCACAAATAATTGTTTCCCCTCCAATTGATGACGACGCCTTCAAAATATGGGCATTGGCCATGGGCCTCGCATCCTTTGCCAAGTGGGATACGTTTTGATCCATCACCGCTCCTCACTCACAGCACAGCACCACTATGCCTTTTGTGCACCTGGGCTAGCGCATGAATGGTGGTCAAGACAACCAGAACGGCCTATATGTAGGAGGGGTGGAACTTGGACCAAGTTCCTCCGTTCCGACCCTTCCACAACGCAACAACGTCAACCAAAGAGCAAAATCTACTTTCAAGGAACACAATGTTTTCTTCTCTCTACGGTATTTACGCAACCTTCTTCGAGGTCATCTTTGGTTTTTTCCTCGCTTCATCCGACCTCTTCTGTTTTTTCCTGACTTAGGGTTAGGGTTAGGGTTAGGGTTAGGGTTAGGGTTAGGGTTAGGGTTAGGG
>Ga0160420_100275_pt1 | contig 26830 bp, 41 predicted proteins | sample CelAP2metagpilot_FD_108197 | JGI IMG/M metagenome (GOLD analysis project Ga0160420, IMG submission 108197) | Phycosphere-associated microbial communities from algal ponds in Kailua-Kona, Hawaii, USA - Cellana AP2-5-5 metagenome pilot | ecosystem: Engineered > Artificial ecosystem > Aquaculture >... | reverse complement strand
GGGGGGGGGGGGGGGGGGGGGGGGTTTGAACGTGGAGAAGATGGCAAGGATGACAGGATGAGGATAAGCACGGGCCCTGTCGTTGAAAGGTGGAGTGGAGGAAGGGAATGCAATGAGAGGACGGAGACACGCGGGTGCAGCGCGGAGGGAGAAGAGAGGGAGGAGGTTTCAATGTCGGGGACGCTTGTTGAGGCCCAAAGCAGGAATACAATGGTATGGATGCGAGCACGTGGTTTCTCTGTGATAGCAGGGCGTGTATAGGTCGTGGTGGTAGATGGGTAGCTGTGAATTCACAGAGAACCCTCACGGGAACCACGCCTGGAAATTATGGGTGATGTACTCGCTTTCACGACAGCAAATTTATCACCCTCGACATTTCGCCTCCTTTCTATGCTGCTAACTTGCACATTAACTCATGACAGGCCGCATAGCCACACGCCATATCGATCGATATCGCTATATTGACGCCCAGGAGTAGCTGGTCCTGTACTGACGCCAAAGCCTGTAGGACCAGCCCACCCAGCAAACATGGAACCCAAGACCCAAGGTAACTTTATACATTCCTGTACGATGCCCAGGCTCCTTTCTCAACGACAGATTTTGCTTCTACTCACTTGTGTGTGTATTCGCATAGAGCTTTGGAGTATATACATCTCTCGGCCGTCCCATCCTCTATCCCGCGCCCTCCCTCCTATCTCCCTCTCTTTCCGTGGCACATACCCAAAACAACCACATCACCCACATGGACAGACGCCAGGAAGGAAGACTTGCTAATGCAGCACATCCTCTCCTACTCGACTTCCTCTTCCACCTCCTTGCCATCCTCCTCTCCTTCTACTGCGGCTCCTTCGTCCGCGGCTACAACCAGGACCACCACAAGCACCACAGGCAGCAGCTGGTGCTGCAGCAGCAGCTGCACCACCACCACCACCAGGACTCCGACAAACGCCTCAGACTTAGCAGCCACAACATCAGCAGTGTCGCCGGTGATGAATAAATTGAAGCGAAAAATGGCGGAGTTTGTCGTAGGAGGAGCAATGGGTGCTATGACTGGTTTGGTGCTCGAGGGGAGGAAGTTGGCAAGGAAAAAAGGAGGAGGAAGGGATGAGGGGGGGATGGAAGAAGCAAAGGAGCAGGAGGGCGAGCAAGAGCTGACGGGAAGATAAGTGGGAGAAAGTAAGAAGTATGTGTACATGTGTGATGGAGAACAAGAGCGCGTGCGTGTGTGCCAAAAAAGAGAAAAGTTAATGCCTTTCACGCACAATATTAACACAGGAAAAGAACATTTTTCCATTTTTCGTATGCCGAACGGACCGTACTAACACAGAAAATATGTAAAGAAGATTCGAAAGATAAAAGGCTCCTTTTTTCCGAAACTAGTGAAAATATAGATAGCCATGGTGCCTGATTTACTCCAAAGGATTCTCTTGCCTTGCCCTCGAATCCTCACCATTACCCGAGATCTGAAGCCCTGATGACCTGCATTAGACTTGGGAAGTACACCATCATCTCCAATGGGCCTAGGACTGATACTTCAACGATATTCAGCGCCCATGCTTTGCGTTCGTTGGGGGGGGGTAATAGGCTGAAGCCTGGCGTCATCCCCAAGAAAAATCTTACCGCGAATCCCGAAAAATCAAGGGTCCTTCGAAAATTTCCCTTTCTTCTTAGAATGATTATCCTTCATAGTCTCTGGTCGTCTTGTTGTTGTGGTTTGTTGTTTTTGTGAAAGCGAATGATTTTCTTTTGATTTCCTAAGGTGATGCTGAGCTTGGCTGTGAATTTTTGGCCGCAAGGAGGTTAGTTCTTTCTTCCTCCTCCCTGCACACCCCTCCTCAGTGCTCTCGACCGCCGGGACCACAGTGAGACCTGTATTGAGAAAGCGGCGGTCTTCCATTGCTCGTCCAATCCTAAATTCTGCCGCGTGTGCAGGCCGCTCAGCTGGCCAGCTAGTGCACCCCTTCCCCTCAGACTGCACAACTCATCCGCATCTCTCTCTCCATTCTTTTTCTCCCTCCGAATATACGTCCACAGAAAACAAAAACCAGCGAGACTAGTCTCTGTGCCAGCCTATATGCGTCTTTCCCACACTTCCCCGCCCACGCGCATGCCCGCCTTCGTTCTTTTGAGTCTCGCCCTAACCGTTGCCACTTGTACCACCAGCGCCGCCTCCCTCCTCCGCGGCCAGCCCACCGACCGGCAGCTTGAAACGGTCTTAGACTTTCCGGGGGTCAGCATTAATGTGAATAGCAACGGTGAGACTATTGTGGAGACGCCCTGGGGCATGGTCATCACGGGAGAAAATGGTACGAGTGTGCATGGACCTAGGCCCACGACCCTGGGCAACCTGAGCTGTGACACGCTGGGTGCGTGGGACACGGACGACGAGCCTTCATGCACCAAGGCGTTGCCTGCCTTCTTTAATGCCACTGCTACCTTTGGTCAGGGTGACAAGCCCCGTGATCGAAGGAAGGTGATGGATGACTTTTGTGGGACGCCGTGCGGGAATGTTTGGACGGCGGGGGTGGTGGCAGAGAGTCTGCACTGCACTCCTCCAGGCTCCCAGGGCCAGGAGCAGGTTGATAGCAACAATATTGTGGACGTGTCTGACGGTGGAGTGGTGGTCAATGTACCGGGCGTGACGGTCAATACCTCGCGAGGTGGAGGGATGAACGTACAGGCGCCTGGGACGTCCGTGATCCGAGACCCTGCCCCTCGTCAGGTCCAGGTGGAGGCCCCGGGGGCCATGGGGGTCGACATGGCTGCTGATGCGGCTTCCTCTGATGCTGCCTCCACATCCAAGACGGAGTTTGCCAATAGCTTGAAGAGCAACGACGACAAGGCTACTAATACCAGTACCAGCACCAGCACCAACACCACCAGCACCAGCACCAGCATCAAGGGCAAACCCACCTACCCCGCCGACTTCCCGGGCCTGCGCATGGGCTGCATCAAGGACAAGAAGAGCAAGGAGTTCTGCGCCATCAAAAGGGCATCCATAGCAGCCGCTGCCTCGCCGGCGTGTGACTTTTATTTGTCGTGTTGCTACGCCCAGTACGCGAGGATGTTTACTGCCATTCCCTTGACGTTCGTGAAGGAGGTGGAGAAGGCATGTCCCGGCTCCACGGCCTTCCTGGAGGGAGACTTGTGCACATAGGATAGAGCCAGCTTGGCTAGGTCTCTTCCCCCGTCCTTCCTACCCTCTACCATTCCATCCTTTGAGCCTGCTTGACGTAGGATGCGAGAAGGGGGAAGGCGAAAGGAAGCGGAGTAAGTGGGAGTGTGACTGAGACTGGACGAGAGTCGCGGTGTGAAGGAGGGATCAAAGGACCCGGTAGTTGAAGGGGATAAGATCTGTGAGAATAGAAGGGGTCATGTAGAGACGAAGCGTAAAAGAGAAGGAGGGCTTAAGCGCTAAACACGGTGGGAAAGAATGTTCATTACGACCGAGGAATCGGGGAAGGGAGGGAAGAAGGGGAACGAGGCCATCTGAATAGACAAGCGAGGCGAGGATGAGAGCTTACATGAAATGTTCATCCTTGCGTGTGTGTGTATGTATGTGTAACCTGTAAAGGAATTAATGAAGAGAGGTGGAGGAGGCGGCAGCTCCTCAGTCATCCTCCTCCCTGTTTGGCAACCAGCCAAGGCGCGGGTGGCGCGAAAATTGCAGGAAGAGCATAGACAGGGATGAGCAAGAAGAGGGTGAAGCATGCACGAATGTTTGTATGCAGAAATCTCGAAAGAAGAGGGCAACTTAAAAAGAGGAGGCACTAGGGAAATAGCTGGCGCCTTGGGGTGTGCTTCGCCTTTGAATGTTGTTAGGCATTTCCTTTTTTGGCTTCGACTTTCTTTTGGTCATATCAAATAAGGCTCAGTGACTCACACATTTACAACCAGCTACTACTCTCCCTCCCTACCTACTTCACTAATTCCCACCCCCCCTTTCTCCCTCCCTCTCTTTAGCCGCCAAAGAGAAGCTCGACCATGACCGTGGCGATGTTCAGGGTAATCAGGGGAACTGTTGGGTGAAGTGGGGAGGGAAGAAAGGGAAAAGAGACAGGCAGACGAAAGCTTTAGACTTCGTGATCTCCGTATCCGGTGCGGTGGATTATTTTGCTTGCAAACACAGCCACCGAGCCCCAAGTGTGGTGCTTCATTTGGGGAAGTTTCCTCTCCTCTCCCTCCTTCCTTCGACTGCGCACCTTTCAAATACTGGATGGCATTGAGCAAGCCAATTATCTGCGTCTTGATGGAGGTGGCGTCTGAACTCTCTGCCACGTCTAGTCCGTCTGTGGGATTTGAAGACGAGTGAGGAGGGGGGTGGGGACAGAGAACGTGAGGACCGTGGTGACGGGGAAAACAGGAAAAGTGATAGTTGACGGTGCGGACAGACGATCGCCACCATACTGTGGTCCTTACGTGCACGGAAGTGCTCCATCTGGCGTGTCTCTTCATAAGCGCGTGCCCCAGGTAGTCACGGGGTTTGAAGGAGGGAGGGAAGGAGAGAAGGGATATAGCATGGCGATGACTGGGTCATGCCCTCACCAAACGTACATTTCCGAAGGAAGCGCTTGCGGTGCAGGACAGCCACGCCATTGATGAAGAGCAAACCGGACTTATAGAGACTCCAAAGCGTGAAAGCCATGGTGTGACTGATAGCTTGATTGCTTCGTGCTTGGGTCGCGGGGCTGGGGCGGGAGCGGTAGTGATATCAAGGCAGGAAAGAGTTCCGAGTGTCGTGCCGTCGTTGCCCGGGCACTTCTCGTCGTCCGCCCCGTGATTCTGACGCTCTCCCTCCTGTCTGATCGCATAGGTAGGGTTGGCGTAAATCATGGGCAGTGGAGTGGCAAATGAGCATAATCAAAAAGATTCTGACGCTCTCCCTCCTGTCTGATCGCATAGGTAGGGTTGGCGTAAATCATGGGCAGTGGAGTGGCAAATGAGCATAATCAAAAAGAAAGCAATACGAAGAAAAGAAGTGAGCGAGCCCCAGAATCGCCGGATGGACAGACGCGCTCTCAAAGCCACACACATGCAGGTGTATGTTGGATCTCCCCTTTTCCTTACGCCCTCTTTTTGTTCTTGCTTTTCTCCTTTCCTGTAAGGATGCTTTCGGGACTCATCAATCACGTTTGCGAGTCTTCCCACCATTCAATCACCCGCCCACCACATCCCCCATTACAAGGACCCTTCTCGCTTCTACACACAGCCCGAACCGAAGAATGACCTATCCCCTTCAGTACGACGAGCTCTCCGTGGCCTTGGGCTACGCTCTTCTGGGTGCAGCCGGCGCCCCTGCGGCCAAGACAGCTCCCGCCGGCAGTAAGTTGGAAGGGAGGTAGGGGAAAGGGTGGGTACGTGGTTGCGGGGACGGATAGGTTCGTTTTGTTCGATGACGAATGATGATGTAGACGGCGATGCGATGACGGGAATGACCCTCGTTGCAGGCCTCCTAGAGCTTTCATGTAGACGCAAATGAGGTGGAATGAGAAGAGGGAGAGTGTCAGGGAGGAGGGGCATTTGCTGAGAAGCGAACGGAGGCTGCATAAGTAGTCTCTCCCCTCGTTTTGTGTATGCGTCATCGGTATCGTCGTGCGGATGTAGCTATTTTCTCCGGAACTTATGCCTGGACATAGGCTCATACAGGAGGTTTTTGGTTTTACTCACCCCCACCATCTCCTTTCCACCCCCCTCTTCCTTCCCCTCCACATTGACTACACGCGGCCTTCCGCACTACCTCGTCCCATCTCATTTCTCCACAGAGCCCGCCAAGAAGGCTGCCGCGGTACGTGCATGTTTGCATAAGTCGATTTCTGCTCGTCTTCTTTCATATTTTATCCTCTGTCTTCTTCAACTATGTGAGCTGTTTATCGGCGTCGCCCTCCTTCCCTCCCATCCGCCCTCTCATCGATCCTCCCTCCCTCTATCTTTTTCTCCTTCAAAAACAGGACGATGACGACATGGACCTGTTTGGGGACGACGACGAGGAGACCGCCAAGCCCACACTCTCCCGCGCGGAGCAAGTGGCAGCGATGAAGGCCGAGAAGGAGGCCAAGGAGAAGGCGAACAAAAAGCGAGACAGGAGCCAGATCGTGCTGGAAGTCAAACCGACCGACACGGACGTGGACCTTGACGAGCTGTACACGACGATTAAGAAGGAGATCAGCCCGTCCGGCTTGACGTGGGGCGAGGGCTACAACAAGTCGCCCGTGGCATACGGCATCTTCAAGCTCATCATCTCCATGGTGGTGTTCGACGACGAGGTCTCCATCGACGACGTGGTAGAAAAGATCGAGGCCATGGAGGACCAGGTGCAGTCCGTCGACATCAACTCTTTCAACAAGCTTTAAGCTGCGGGCGGCGAGGAGGGACAAGGGAGGGGGAGCGGGGGCATGTGGAGGGGAAGTACGTGTGCCGGCGCCTGCCCGGGGGGTGGGGGGGGTTACGTCTCATGCTTTCCAATTTTTCAGTTGGGGTTTGAACATAATTGGTGGGTCTGCAGGAGTGTGCGACCAGAGACAGAGGCCTCCCTCCTCATTCGCATTATGGATGTCTCTAGTCAGGGGAAATAATTGACTCGAAAGAATAAAAAGACAAGACCAGCATACCACCACGACTCGACACGCCCAGGCCGCGCCACACACGTGGCCGGCATGGAAGCGCTGTCTGAGATTCCTGTCTCTCTTTTTGCTTCAGTACACGTGTTGACGCGCGAAGTTTTCGCGTTTTGGGGATATTTCTGCACTGTTACGATAAGCTCTTTCCGTTGTTCTTTGATTCAAATTATTTTTTATGGCAATTTTGAGTCGGAGGCTCAATCGGTTGCTCTTTCTACAATCTATTATCTCCTCCTACTATCTCACTCATCAATCTACGCTTTCCTCTTGCCTGATTCCAGTGAGACTATCTTCCCTAATTTATTGCTATTTACACACGTCGGGCTCCCGCCACCGCCGGCCGACTCGGGACCACCCCACCCTCCCTCTTTCCCTCCTTCCCTCCCTCCCTCCCTCCCTCCTTCAATTCCTTCGTCGACTTGATTTTCCTGTAACAAGTCTCCACGAATGCATAGGCGCGACTAGGCATCTTTCCCTGCTTCAGCTGTCGACGCGCTTCTTCGTACGCCTCCTCCACTCTCTCCCAATCCTCCTCCGCCGCCGCTGCGCCCAACAAGGCCGTGTAGAGCTGACTGGACCTTCGCTCGGGTGGTAGCCACGTCTCGATGTCTTTCAAGACGATCTGGTACATCTCGCGATGGGCGGTTCCTCCCTCCCTTCCCCCTCCCCTCCCTCCTCCTTCACCAGCGCCACCACCCGTCCCGCCATTCTCCTGTTCCTTCGCCCCCATCCCTCCCAGCATCCATCCCTCATCCTCCTCCTCCTCCATCATGAAGGCACCTCCACCCTCCCTTTCTTGCCCTCCACTGTGCGCGGCCCGGCTGACTTGCTGCAACCACCGCAACATCGCCGTCAGGGTGTAGGAGTCCGGCCTCAATGACGAGGACGCGAGGGAGGAAGGGAGGGAAGGGGGAGACGACCTCCGTAAAGCCTTGTACACGGCCTCGACCCGCTTCTGCTCTCCTTGGCTGACTCTCCGGGCGCGGGACGCCCGTCGGACATAGGCATGGAGGAGGGTGTTATAGGACGAGAGGGAGGGGGAGAGGCCGTTCTGAGCAATCTGCGCCAGCACACGCTCGGCACTTAGGGTCTCTCCCTTCTTAGCGTGGAGGTGGAGGAGAAGGTTGAAGGCCGAGAGGGAGGGCCCAGGGGATGGCGAGGGCATCAGTTGCAGGACGCTGCGGGCCGTGACGTCGTCGCCGGCTTCCACGCAGGCCCGGAGGACGACGAGATAGGGCTCTTCATCGGTGAGGAGGGAGGGAAGGAGTGCCCGCTGTTGCGCCGTGAGGGCGGCCACGAGGGACTTGACGTGGACGCGGGCGAGCGCTTCGGGCGAGAGGGCTCCACTTCCTCCTCCTCCTTCTCCTCCTTCTCCTCCTTCTCCTTCTCCGGTGACGCGTGCTGCTGCTGATGGCGGTGATGGTGGGAAGGAGGAAGGCAGTACAACAGACGAAGATACAGAGGGCTGTTGCTCTTCTTCTTGTTCTTGTTGTAGTTGTTGCTGCTGTTGTTGTTGTTGTAGTGGTTGCTGTTGCTCTTGTCGGGCCTCCTTCTCCTTCTGCAACCTGGCGGTGAAATGCCGCACCATCTCTTCGGGAGATGCTGCTGCCGCTGCTGCTTCAGACGCCACGTCGCCTCCTCCTGCTACCACTTGGCCCCTCCCACTTCTTCCTCCTCCTCTTCCTTCTGCTGCTGCTGCTGCTGCTGCTGCTTCCGACGCCAAGGAGGAGGGCAGTACTCCTCTTCCTCCGCCTATCCCCCTTCCCTTGTTGATGATCGTCATCCCCTTCAGCAACTGCTGCTGCCTCTTCATCCGCTTGGCCCTCTCCCCCCTTGTCGTCGCCAGCAAGGCCTCGGTGGTTTCGTCCGGCTCCAGTCCCTGCTCTTTCATACGCGCCAACACACTCTGCACACCCTCTTCCAACCCCCTCCCCCTCTCCCTCCCTCCTTCCCTCCTTCCCCCCCCCACCACGATTGGCATCTTCCCTGTCACATACGCTCTCAAAAGTGCATTGAAAATCCCCCCACCCAAGGCCATCCCCCCTCCCCCCCTCCCTCCCTCCTTCCCGCCCTCCACCGCCAGCAACACCCTTCTCATAACGTCTTCTGCGCCTTGGATGTCCCCTCTCTTTCCGTACGCCCTCATCAAGATGGTGTACGCGTGAACATCGGGCGTCTCTCCTGCTGCTGCCATCCGAAACAATACGTCCTCTGCCCCCTCTGTGTCCTTTCTTTTCATATAGGCCTTCATCAGGGCCGTATACGCACGGGTGCTCCTCGGTAAATTGCCGACCTCTTTCATCTCTTTAAAAGTCTCCTCGGCCTTCGCCACGTCTCCTCGGTTGGCGTGGAGATTTAATAGGATAGAATAAGGGACGATGTCAGGTGAGAGGCCTTGGGCCTTCATGCGCGCAAAGACGGCTTCAGCCCCGTCGACATCGCGGCGGGTGGCGAAGGCCTGCATGTAATGGGTGAGGGCCAGTAGGTCCAATGGCACGCTTTGTTCGTCCAGAGAAGCAATCGTTGCGGTGGCCAGTTCGACGTTCCCTGCCAGAGAGGCTTTTCGGAGGTTTTGAAGGAGGGAGGCGTACTCGGGGCCGAGGCGCGACCAGTCCGAAGTGGAAGAAGGAGGAGAAGTAGTGGAGAGAGTGGAGTAGGGCGAGGTAACGGCCTGGAGGATGAGGGAAGGTGAAGATGGGTGTCTTCTTTTTCGATTTCTAGCGAAGCCACTTGTGGTGGTGGTGGTGATGGTGATAATTTGGTCTCTTCTCCGCAAGACTGGTGTTGGTGAGGATGATGGTGGGAAGGAGGGCAGGACGAGGGAGGAGGGGGAGGGGAGGAAAAAGGCCTGGGCAGGCGCAGTGAGCAAGAGGCTCCCCATTACGACAAAGGCACGCGAGTATGACCGCTGAATTGGCCTCGGTGGATGTGGCGCTGTAGATGGTGATGGTGGTGGCGGTGGCTTGGACATGGTCGTCGTAGCGTTGGTGGGCTTGGGCTCTACGCGGGCTGCTGCTGCTGCTGCTGCTGCTGCTGCTGCTGCTAACGATGACGAAGACGACGACGCGAGGAAAGTACGAAAAGCCTGGAACGCAAGCCTCGCGGGCAACAGGTTGCTCTTTCCTGTCTATGTGCACATTGTGGGTCATGCGGTCAGCGCGCTCCGGAAGCTGTTGCGTTGTATCTTCCCTCCCTTCAACTGCTAAAGCCTCTGCATGTGAAAAACCTGTCAAAAGCCGGTCACCAACTCGGGACAAAATAAGGGGAAGTAAAGGAAACATCTTATTGTTGGAAGTCTTCCCCTCGTACGTAATCCTGTGACGTAAGGTTGCATGGGATAGTTCTAGGGTTGTAGGATAGCCACGATATAATTAATAATGACTAAACATAAACCTTTACCTCCCCCATTTTCCCAAAAAGTAAACGATAATATGAATCCATAGCTAGGAGTTCCGAGACAACAGAAAAAGAATTAGGAGTTCCGATAAAATTCAGCAACATGCTCCTGCACGTGCGTTAGCTGCTTCAGGCAAAAATTACAGCTTTGAAGTAACTTTAAATTCCTCTCTGAAGGTCGGACCGTACTTTTTCACCAATTACTTTCAGTCGTTTCCACCCCCCTGCCTTCCTCTCATTTATTTGCCTCCTCTCCTCCTTTCACATTCCCTCCACCATCACCGTTGTTTCCTCCTTTCTTCTGTACCGACCACCCTTCTCCCTCACCCCTGCCTTCCCCTTCGCTCTCACTCCCCCCTGCTTCCGATGACGAGGACGAGGATGAGGACGAGGAAGCAGCGGAGGTGGGAGAAGATGGTGAGCTTGGCAATATGGTAGACGAGATGCCATTTCCGTCGCTCAGACTCTCACTGCCACCACATGGACCAGGAGAAGAGGAGGGACGGACGGCAGCTGCTTCTGGATTTTCCCGCGCCTGTTCCTCCTCCTTTTCATCATCCTCACGCTTCCGTTTGCGTGCCCTCCGGTCCTTCTCCTTCCCCGTCTCCTTCTCCTTATTTCGCTTACTGCTGCTGCCACTACTGCTGCGCTTCCCCTTTTTCTCTTTCTGTTTTCGTTTTTTTTTGCCGTCATCGTCCTTCTTTCTCCGCTTCTTTTCTTTCTTCGACTCCTTTCTAGAGCTTTCCTTCTTACGCTTCTTTGATTTTTTCCTGCGAGAGAGAAGAGAAGAGGGGGGAGGAAGGGAGGGCAAGGATTAGATGTTGAATCGTGAGTATGTACACTGCCAAGTCATAATTCGTCTAGAATGCCAGCACGCCCTCCTTCCCTCCCTCCCTCCCCCCTCCCCCCCCTGCAACAAGTACCGTTCCCTTCCCCCATCCTCCCCATCGTCGTCTTCATCATCTTCTCCTCTCTCCAAGTCGCTGTCGTTATCGAGCATGGTCTTCAGGAGGTCCCCCCGTAATCCGCCGAGAGACTGGGCCTGGGCATGCATGTTGGGGAGAGAGAGTGAGGGAAGTGTGTGTGTGTGTGTGTGTGTGTGTGTGTGTGGGTATGGGTGTGTTGGTGTGTGTTAAGAAACTGCAGAAATGAAATCAGAGCCACTTCTCCCTTCCCCCTCCGCCCTCTTTCTTTCTCCCTGCCTACCTTCAATATTTGCTGCTTGCTGAACTTGCTCTTCTGTCTTTGTGCCCTCTCCCTGTCCTTCCCTACCTCCTCTCTATACCTCCCCTGGCCCTCCTCCGCTGCTGCGGTCTCTTTTATATTTGTCTTCAAGGTGTCCACGTGGGGCTGTACGAGGGATTCATACAACTGTTGCTGCAATGCGGAGCGGGAGGAAAGGAGGGCGCGTTCTCGGGCGCCGTGGTCTTGGAGCTTGGGCGGAGATGATGAGGGGGGAAGGGAGGGTTAGAAGGAGTGGGGATGCGTAGAACGAAGAGATGAAGGAGTACGGTACTAGCAACATATACATCTTGCTGTAAGCGTGATACCGACAATGAGCATGCTCGGGAGGGTGGTCAGGAGAGAAGGAGGATGTGAAAGAAGCTGGGGGTGCGTGGGAGGGAGTGGGGGAGGGAGAATCGGGATAGAGAGAGGGGACGGACCTTGTGCTTACGGCATTGACCCAGGTAGCATTGCGGACAAGATGACATGCCGCACTTATTTCAAAGGCGCATGCGCAACGTGCGAGGCCAGCTGGAAGTGAGACCAAGGCGGCGTATCTAGCAGTAGCAGTGGTGCGTACAATGTTCAACAAGTTGATGATATTATGGCCTGGCTGCCCTTTGCTTGCTTCGCCCTTTCTTGGTCCCTGTCCCTGGCTCTGGGGTCCCACGGCCAAACGCTGCGGATAGAGGAGGAGGGGAAGGAGACGGAAGAGGATAAGTAATGATGGTGATGGTAAAACAGAGCCTGGTCTGGAGGAGACACCCGCATCAACTTTCGCTTATTTCCTGGTCATCTACGGCCTCCTTCCGATTCAAATAGACTTCTGCACCTTGATATAAATCAAACACAGAGAGTGCAGCACCAGCACAATCATGCAGCGACTTAGTTTTGCTCCGCCGCGAGCACGGCTGCTCCCTAAAACTTTCACCCACCTCTCCTGCCCGTCTTTTCCCCAACCACACACGCACACCAGTACAGACAGAAGGTAACCAGCCATGCAAAGCCGACAACCGACGTCTACAGGTTGTACGAATTGTACCGGCAGTGCTGGTCGGGTTGCTGATGCTGCGGAACCCTCCTCCCTCTCACCGCGACAACGGAGATGCCTGCCCTTCCTCCGTCTTTCTCTCCTCCCCGTCCTTGTCCTCCTCCTCCTTCTCCTCCTCTGCACCCTTCCCTACACGACTGCCAACACCATCCTCTGCACCTCGACAAAAAGCAGCACTTCCTGTGCTTTCCTCCTCCTCCCTTCTTTCCCTCCCTTCCTCTCCTCCCTCCCCTCCCGTTACGGCAGCCGCCGTCAAGGTCCCCAGTATATGGTGAACGAAGAGCGCCTCGGCTTGCGTAATGTCGACCCAGAATTCGCCTTTTTTGACCAAGCGCAGATGTACGTTCGTGCAGGTTCAGGCGGTCAAGGAGCAGCAACATTCAAGTTGCAAAATGGACGGCAAAAGGGCGCAGCTGACGGAGGGGCGGGAGGAAGGGGGGGAGATGTAGTGTTCGTATGTGATGGTAAGATCAATACATTACAGGTGAGCGAGAGATGGGGGGAAAGAGGGAGGGAGGGAGGGAGGAGAAAATGAAAGAGGGGGGCGATTGGACTTGGCTCCGTTTCCCACCTCTTACCTATGCAAATTTATCCATGCATATCTACCTGCGCATATTCTGAATCTCTCTTTGTGTGTGTCGTGCAATATTATTTATCTATGTAAAGGCTGAATCAATGTCTCAGGCCCCCTCCCGTCTTTTCTTTCCTTCCCTCCCTCTCGTTCTCTCTCATCCTCTTTTTCCTCCCCGCCTCCTTAGGCCTTCCGCGGCCGGGCCTCCTTCCATGCCGAGAACGGCCAAGACGGAGACCGTCGAGTGAAAAATGGCGCGAATGGACGCAGCGTCGAGGTCAAGGTACGGCCCTCCCTCCTTCCTTCCCTCCTTTCCCCTCTTTCTCTCCTCCTCACCCTCATTCCCTCCTTCCCTCCCCCAGGTCCCTCCGGGTACCATGCTCTACAACCGCGAGACCCGCGCCCTTTTGGGGGAGCTGAAGCACGACGAGGAGAGGCTGGTGGTCGCCCGAGGCGGGGAGGGAGGGACCGGTAACGCCAGTGTGAAGGGAGGGCGGGGAACGTCGGGGAAGGCTTCGCCGCCTCAGAAGGGACAGAGGGGGTGGATGGACATCGAGCTGAAGCTGGTATAATGAGGGGGAGGGACGGAGGGAGAGAGGGAAGGAGGGAAGAAGAGAGGGAGGCCTTGGAGGGTGGAAGGAGCCGCCATATCTATACCAATGTCACGGCAATAATTTGTTGCCTTCCCTCCCTCCCTCCCTCCCTCCCTCTGCAGGTGGCGGACGTGGGCTTGGTCGGCTGTCCTAATGCCGGGAAGAGCACCCTCCTGGCCGCCGTCTCCAACGCCCGCCCAAAAATCGCCGACTACCCCTTCACGACACTGGTGCCCAATCTAGGTAGCGAGCCTGTAGTCCCTCCTTCCCTCCTGCCCTCCCGCCCTCCCTTCCCGTGACGATGGCTCATTCTCTCTACCCGTCCATCCCTCCTTCCCTCCTTCCCTCCCTCCCTCCCAGGCGTGTGCGATGGGGAGGCCCTCCAGTACGCGTCGAGCGGCGGAGTCCGCGGCAAGGGAATCGTCATCTCCGACATCCCGGGCCTGCTCGAAGGCGCGCACCGCGGGCTGGGTCCGTATCCGCTCTCCCTCCCTCCCTCCCTCCTTCCTCTAGTCAAAGTACTCACGCCTCCTCGCCTCCTTCCCTTCCTCCCCTCCCTCCCTCCAGGCCTCGGCCTCGCCTTCCTCCGCCATATCGAGCGTTGCCGCATCATTCTTCACGTCGTCAACGGCGCGTCTGTGGACCCCATCGGTGATTTTGTGGCCATCAACCAGGTGGGGGAGAAGAAGAGGGGAGAGAGGGAGGGAGCGAGGCACTCTGAGCATCACCAGTGAATTCAACCGTGCAAGGAATTTCGTGTCTGTCGTCGACACATTTCGTTCCTCCCTTCCCTCTCTGCCTTCCTAACCCACCAAAAACCATCATCGGCACGCTCCCGCGCGCCTCCCTCTCTCCCTCCTTCCCTCTGAGAGGGTGACCCTCTTCAACCTCCCTCGCGTCCTGACCACACAGCCCCCTCATCCTACACTTACACAAAGCCCTTCCCTCCCTCCCTCCCTCCCTCCCTCCCTCCCTCATCTCAGGAGCTAAATCTCTTCAACCCTGTCCTGGCCTCGAAGCCACAGGTGGTAGTCCTCAACAAAATCGATCTCCCACAAGTGAGGGAAAAGACGGAGGAACTAAAGGTAAGGGTGGGCGTAGGTACGCCCTCTTGAATCCCCTCATTTCCCTTTCCGGTCCCCCTTTTGCTCCGTGCGCGCGTCTTGAGTGTCTCGTCCTCCGCGCTACCAACCACCTCCTCCCTCCCCCCCTCCCTCCCTCCCTCCCTCCCTCCCTCCTTCCCCCCAGACCGCCCTCCTCTCTCACATGGGTCACACCCGCCTCCTCGAGATTTCGGCCGCTGCCGGCACCAACACCAAGGAACTAATGCTGCGCGTGGCGCGGTTGCTCGAGAAAGTCGACGCGGCCTCCCTCCCTCCCTCCACTGCCCTGTCCTCATCTCTTTCCGGGTTGGAGGAGGGCGGGGGGACCGTGGAGAGGCTCGGTGACGGGGAGGGAGGAAAGGAGGGGTGGAGGGCTTTGCATCCGAAGGTGACCGCGCTGGCACTGACGCTGAAAGATGTGGACTACTATAGGCTAGAGGAGCAAGTGAAGGAGGGGATGGAGGCCGTGGGCCTGCTGGAGGAGCTGAAAAGGGAGGGGGCGAAGGAGGGTGAGAGGGTGTGGGTGACGCCCAGAGGGGAGGAAGAGAAGAGGGAGGCAGGGGCGGGTGAAGGGGTGTTTATCACCTTGTAACATGTCTTCATAGTAAAAAAGAAATAAAGCACCTTGTGAAGTGAGCAAAGCCGGTAAGGTGGGCAAAGCAGACAGTCAATACGGGCAATACGGTCACCGCGACGTGCCTCCAGTGATGGCCGTGGCGTTATATGATTATCCATCTAAAAGCGCGTCTAATTTATCCACAAGCGCTTCTTATTCATCTACAGGCGCTTCAATTCATATATAGGCGCCTTCAATCCCTGTATGAGCGCTCTTAATCCCTTCATAAGCGCCTCTTACCTATCTCCAAGCGCTATAATCCAGATTTAAGCGCATATTATCTATATTATCTATATGCAAGCGCTTATAATTCATACACAAGCGCTTTTCATATATATGTAGGCGGTCCTAATCCATACATAGCACTTTTAATCCAAAGATAGGCACTTTCAATCCCTCTTCAAGCGCCCCTAACCCCTGGTGCTTTTGACCCGTTTACAGGCGCTTTCGATTCATACACAGGAGCTTTTTCCTCTTTTTTCTTCCCCGGTGATATCCATAGGAGGGCAGTAGGAGGATGACAGCAGGTGCTGGATGGGTGCTCGTGGTAGTAGATATCCAGCAAGCCAAAACTCAACAGTGGCCATGTGGAGATTCGTGGTGGAGATGAGGGAGGCATCGAAGAGGCTTTCCTCTACTTTTTGTCGTCAAAGATTTGTCAAGTTCTTTCTTTTCTTCCCACCGCAAAGACGGCAGGTCCACTCACTCCCAAGCTAAGCTACTACACTCACTCTCCTTCCTTTCCCCCCTCCCTTCTTCCCAGCTTCCTTCCTGCATTCTTTTATCCTTTAATCATTCTCCTTCTCCCCTTCTCATCCGTTTCTTGTGTTCGAAACCCTCAAGTCATCCCTCTCACCTCAAAACCTCCCTCAACTGCTCCTGCTGCCACCACAGATGCAGCAGCGTCATCAGGAGTAGCAACAGAAGTGACGGTGAGCGTGGCTTCCTCTTTTTCTTCGAGGGCCAAGGCCGCGTAGAACCTCACGTCGCTGTCCGGGTCTGAGGCGGCCAGGTGTTGGAGGCAAGGCTGGATGGAGGACCGGAGGGAGGAAGGATCGACCAAGGGGGAGAGTCTTGCCAAGACCTGAGAGAGGGAGGAGGGGAGGGAGGGAGAGAGGGAGTACATTGTCAGGCGATGAGCGTCCACGCATCCATTCCCCCGCGCGTCCCTGCTCCCTTCCCCTCCTCCCTCTCTCTCTACCTGCGCAGCCGTGAACCGGACATTCGGGATTTTGTCGTGGGTGGCCTCGAGGATAAGGGCGAGCATGTCGTCGAGGAGGGAAGGTGACGTCTCGCCTCCCACGAGAAGGGACTGGGGGGGGGGGGGAGGGCGGAGGGGAGAGAAGGAGGGAGATGCGTGGTGACCAGATGGAATGTTAATTAAAACGAAATCGAAAGCTGTAGGGAGAAAGGAAGAGTCAAAAAGAACAAAAGGGAAGGCAAGCGGGACGGAGGGCGTACCTTGCTTGCCTCTAACACCGCCGAGCGCACCAGGTAGAAGGCGGCGTTGTGGTAGAGCTCCTTCATGCGAGGGAACACCTTGGAGCGGATGAATTCCGGGCCGGCGACACGGGCCAGGTGGTTCAAGGCCCCCGTGGCCGCCATCCGCACCTGACTGACCCGATCTTGGAAGGCTGAGAGGAGGTGGGGAAGGAGGGCGGGCTCGAAGAGGAGGGTATGGTCGACGCTGGGCATGTACTCGGCCAGCACGGGTAGGGCCTCGATGGCGGCCTTGCGGAGACGCCAATTGTCGTCCTCTCGGAGGTCGAGAAGTATGCGGAGGATGGAGGGAGAGGGAGGGGGCGTGGACGAGAGACCGGTGATGGTAGTAGTAGAGGAGGAGGAGGAGGAGGAGGAGGAGGAGGAGGAGAGCCAGGGCCCAATAACGGCCAGGCGGGAGAGAATGTGCACGCGGACCTTGACGTTGTCGGGGGCATTCCGGTCCATCAAAACCATCTCCAGCACCGGCATCAGGTGCTGCATGAACGCCGCTTGGCCCAGATGGGGCGCCAGGTCCAGGCAGGCCGTCGCTAGGGCCAGCCTTACGCCGGGGAGGGAATCGTGCATGAGGAGGTGGGCACACGGGAGGAGATGCTGCGCGAAGAGCCGAGGGCCGACCAGAGGGCAGTAAGCAGCGTAGGCGTGTGTCAAAGCCGCCGTCCGCACCTCCGCCTCGTTGTCCTGCAGTAGTGCCACCAGGCCGGGGAGGAGGTCATGGTGCAGCACCTCCGTCGCCCCCTGCCCTCCCTCCCCCTGCAGCGCCACGGAGAGGGGGGCGTAGTCGCGAGCCAGGGCTTGACGCACCCTCCACGAGCGATCCTCCACGGCGTGACGTAAGAGTGGGAGGACGTAGTGCGGGGTCTTGTCGTTGAGGCCCTTGTGGTGGAGGGCCTGAGGGGAGGGGGGTGGGAGGGAAGAAGGGGAGGAAGGGGAGAGAGGGGAGGGACGGGTGAGAGCACTGCTCGGCTGGGGGGTTGTATGCCAGACTCTTGGAAGGCACGGGGAGCACGAGAGGGAGGAGGCTGGGGTGTGCCTCCTCGTGATCGATGATTATCCTTGTGCCCTGGAGTTGCTCGGTTTGCAGGAAGGACGGAGGGCCGAAGGGGGGGAAGGGGAGGAGACTGTTCCGCGGGACACGCACGACCACATGAGAAGGAGCGGGGCAAGAGGGAGGGAGGGAGGGAAGGAATGAGGGCCCTTACCTTTGCTACAGGGAGCGTCGCCTCGATGGCAGCGAGACGCACTATATCCTGGTCGTCGCCTGCCAACTTGGACCATATGGGGAGAAGCCACCCGCAGAGGAGGCCGAAGGGGAGGGCCTGGGGGAGGGAGGGAGGGAGGGAGGGAGGAGCGAGGGAGTGGGCGACCGATGAGTAAAGGCCTGAAGGGAGGAAAGGAAGGAGGGAGGGAAGGAGGGGAGGAGGAGGACAACATCGTCGTGCCGACACTACCTTGATCGTCTCCGGCAAGGCTGCGGCCGCCGCTCTTCGGACCATGGGAGAATCGTCATTGACCAAGAATGCCTCGAACACCGCCCTCAGCTGCTCCTTCCTTCCCTCCCCCTCCCCCTCCCCTGCTCCCGCCGGCTCGCCGAGTTTGAGGTAGAGGGCAGGAAAGAGCGCGGCGGCCGAGACCTTGTGACAGAACATTTCGCCTTGTGCCAGCGACACGAAGGTGGAGAGGCCCTCGGGCACGGGGGCCGGGAGGGAGGAGAGGACGCTGCAAGGAGCAAGAAAAGAAGGGAGGGGAAAAGCGAGGGGAGGAAAAAAGGAGAAAAGGGAAGGAAGAAGGAGAAGCGAGTTAGTGCGACCGAACGGCGGCAACTGAAAGAGACACATTTTCCATTCCTCCCTTCCTCTCTCCCTCCCCCTTTCCCTACATACGTCAGCAAGGAGGTCACTGCCGCCTCCCTCACCACCGTCTCCTCCGTGCCCGCCAGATTGGTCAGGGTGGGGAGGAGGGCGGTGGGGGTGTGGACGAGGGAGGAGAAGGCTGGCTGCCCCAGTTCCTGTGCGAGAATGAGGAGGACCTCGTCGTCTTTGAGAGTGCAGGATTTTTCTAGGGGGAGGAGGAGGGAGGGAGGGAGGGTGGGCATGAGAGTCGCTCTCGTTCAATATGCCTGCATGCCATCTCTCCCTCCCTGTCTCCCTATATCCTTATCTCCTTCCCCCCTACCTTCCAAAAAGGGCAACAATACCCTCTTCGTCTGCTCGGGTCCCAAAGCCTGGGCAATAACTCTTATCCTCCTATAGGCGTGCAACCGTAAGTACACGTCATCCTCTCTCTCCACCTCCTCCACAAAAAACTCAAACGGCGACATTCCCCCCAGCTCTTCCAAGCCCACAGCCGCTACTGCTGCTGCTTCTGCTCCCACTCCTGCCGCTGCTCCTCCTGCTCCTGCCCCAGTGGTGGAGGCGGATGAGGGCGGTGCCGATTGCGGTGGTGGTTGAGACTTGTCAATAGTGCTGCTGCTGTTGCTGCGACCACTCGTGCTCCCACTTATGCTGTCCGCCAGCGACATATTAGCCATGCCCGTTAGGGCTTGCTCTGGTCATAGACGCATGGGGTGTACGTGTGAGTAAATGAAGTGGTGGGGAGAGAGGGAAAGAAGAGTGGGGGCCCACGTGCCCTGCCCGCAACTACGATCTTAGTCCCCGACACCATCTCCACATACAATCTACATATCCATCAAATGGATCTCATGTTCTAATTTACATGAACAATTTACGTACCTGCGGCATTCATGATGCTCCTTTACCAATCCGCCTCCCTCGCCCGGTCTGTCGTCGTCGTTGCTGCTGCTCTAGCTTGCCCTCCCTGGTTCCGCCGCCTCCCCTCCGTTTCCCTTGCCCAGCACCTGCGGCTCCTGCTCCTGCTCCTCAGTAGCAGGCAATACAGGACGATCGTGGTGTCCGGCGGGCCCTGTGGAAAGCGGTAGGAGGGAATGAATTTATCTGCTCCATCATGATCAAGCAGAGAAGAAAGTCAAAATCTCTGGCAGGTGGTAGCCGCTCATCGTACAGTCCTTGGACATATCCTTCACGCCAGCACAAGCACGGCGATTCATGGCTTTTTTTAATTGCCCTCTGACTTAGGGTTGTATGTACATCGAAAAGGCGCTAGTATGGTGGCTAGGGGCGGAAGGCGAAGAAGCCTGCCGCACAATCATAGGGCAGGTCAGTGAAGGGATTGCCGTCGTGCGCGCCTAGCCCATTCAGTTGTTCGTTGGCGTTGTATGCACTGCCTTTCCGGTGTGCTTGACGATAGTGGCCTGCATCTGGCTGGTCAAGACATACTGAAGATAAAATAAAAAAGTGGATTGAGGGAGGAAGTAGGGCAAGGGTGGGCGGCAGATAAGCAGACTCTTGTCGATGCGCCATTCAAAACGTTCTCGTTAATTCTTTCTGGGTGAAAATTGCCATTTCAAGTTCCATAACACACATCGCATAGTATGTGACGCGTGTGGGCACCACAACCTGTCTTCCTCCCCTCCCTCCCTCCCTCCTTCCCTCACTCCCTCCCTCACTCCCTCTCCTCTTTTCCCGTTACTCGTAAATCCAATCCTGGCTGTGGCTGGCCCAGTCGATAGTCCCCTCACCAAACCACAGCTTAATCTCGCGCTCCGCATTCTCGACCGTGTCCGAGCCGTGGCAGATGTTGCGGCCCACCTGCAGGAGGGGAGGGAGGAAGGAAGGGGGGCAAGGGGGATGGTATGTCATAGGCGTGTGTGCTTGTTGCTTGTGTGTGTACGTGTCAGTAAGAGACGTCGCTTTTCAAAAGCCGTCCTGTCCGACGGGAGCAGCTTGACCCAATCGCATGACATGCGGGCTTGTGTCCTCCACCTTCTTTCATTCATACTCCCATCCTCCCTCCCTACCTCGATGGAGAAGTCTCCGCGGATCGTGCCCGGCGCGCTTTCCAGGGGGTTGGTCGCCCCAAGCATCGTTCGCCCGGTAGCCACCACGTTCTTACCCTCCCACACCATCGCCACCACGGGCCCGCTGGTCATGTACTCCATTAACTTGGGAAAGAAGGGCTTGTCCTGGGGGAGGGAGAAAGGGAGGGAGGGAGGGAGGGGGTGGAAGCGTGCGTTGTGAGAATCTTTGCTCTCTTTTCACCAGGAATTTCATTTACCGTTACAATCGTAAGTACTTGGCCGCTGATAATTTAACTTTAAGCTTGATTTCCTCTTTCTCTCCTTCTCTCCCTCTTTCTTTTCCTTCTCACCTTCAATGACTCGTAGTGCTCCTCCAACAGGGAGCGGGGGGGCTTCACCAATTTCAGCGCCACGAGCTTGTACCCCTTTTTCTCAAACCGCCCAACAATGTCAGAGATGATGCCACGTTGAACGGCGTCGGGCTTGGCCATGATGTAGGTGCGCTCCATCGCCATGCACAGGCCGCGGCCTGGGGGGGGAGGGAAGAAGAGATGGAAAGTGGGAGAGAAGAAATAAGATTTGGGCAATGCAGAATGGCAGTGCTTATTTTCTATTCCCTGATCTTCATCTTGCTTCTCACAAGAATTAGAGTCGACAAGAGAATATTCAGGGAGGACCGAAGGAGGGGATGGTGTGATGACGCACGCGTCAACCTCAGCAGCTTCCAGCATAAGTCCAAGCCCGCCAGCAGCATAGCCCATGCCGATGACAAGGAAGTACGTAGGTGGTATACTGAAACTAACAAACATATGCATACACTCGAGCTCAATCATCTTCCGCAAGTGCTCCGTACCTGCACCCAAAGACTTGACTGAGCTAGTGTGCCCCCGGGAGCCCCATGCTGTGAACGTAGGGCGGGTGGTGGCAGCCGCGGTGTGGCGGGAGGGAGGACCCATGGCCACGAAGGCCAAGGCAGTGGAAACAATGGCGCAGAGTGTAAGCAAACGGAGGGTCGCCATGGTTAAATGGGGGCGTGCCTGTTTGGGGAAATATGGTGCAAGAGGAGAGTGAATCAGCATCGTGCGCGAGTCACCTTGTTTGTAAAGTTGCAGTTCGCCACGACGCCAAAAAGACTGGACAAAAGGACTCAGAAGTGCAATCAAATGCCCCATGACGACAATATACGAATCCACATCTACGGAAGGTCAGTGCACACATGTAGTGTGGTTGTGTCGGAATGTGAGGCTAGGGATAGATATGTGTGGCTCGCCGAGAGAGGTGTGTGCGTTCCGGACTGCGCGCATTAAAAACAACAGATCGATTCATGCCTTCTCTGACAATTGCAGCATGGACAGTGTGTATAGTCTTCCTGTGTACATCTCTGTCAAGAAGGTAGTAGGTGCCTCTTCTCTGCCCAAGCGTGAAGAGTGGCTGCCTACGTGCGGTAGGAGGTTACCCGAGAATTGTTGTACGTGCTCCGTCAAAGGATGTCCGCGTGGGTTTTGCTGGCAAACCCCGGGAAAATGAAATGCAATATCAAAATGTGGGAGCGAATCGGGGTGGGTCGAGTTGGCCGTGCATGCACTTTAGTAAGAAACGACGCCAAGCCATCACCGCTTCCCAGGCAATTAAACCCTGTCTTAATTTCTCATAAATGTTGCTTCTTTTGGTCGGCCTTACTCTTTCGCACTATCATATATTGTCAGCATAATAATAAAACGGTGAAACACACAAGATAACTTCCTGAAACATCCTCAAGGACGCGACAAATCACAAACGCGACGCCATCGCACTCGTCTTCTCGTATGCACTCTCTCTTCTATTGCACTCTTCTATTTCTTTCCCCGCCACTTTTTCCCCTCAATCGTCATTTCTTCACAAATCCCCATCAACTCTTCACGGGAACCATGCCGCTCTCGACTTCAATCCCTTATCTACCGAGGCCGTCAGAGAGCTTCCTAACCCATGTGCACCTCCGCCGCCTCGCCCCTCTCTCCCAAGGCCTTCAAATGCGCAATGTGCGCATGAAACGCCGTCACAAAATCGGGCAGGACCTTGTAGTCGACGTTAAACTCCTTGCATACCTCCTGGATGATAGGCGCGATCCTGGGGTAGTGGTACTGACTTACAGTGGGGAACAGGTGGTGCGTCACCTGGTAGTTCAAAGCCCCGCACAGGAAGGTCGTCAAAGCGTTATTGTGGGCGTAGTCCACGCTACTCTTCACCTGGCTCACGGCCCATTCGTCCTTGATACCTTCCTTCCCTCCTGCCGAGCCCTCTACCGCTTCCTCCCTCGGCGCCTCGCCCAGCGGATAATCACACTCGGACGAGACGTGTGACACCTGGAAATTGAACGCCAGGAAGTATCCCGTCATGAACTCACTCACGAAGAACAAGGGCCAGAACGTGGCCATGCTCGTCCGAAAGCTTGCCGACATAAGCGGGAACACCACGCGCCAGCCGAACCAGAAGAGCTTGGTGAAGATCATCTCCCCCCACTGCCAGGGGCTCAAGGGGTTAACCCTCACCGGCCCATTCGACCCACTCCCGTACGTCTCCATCACGTCTTGCACCCGGAACTTGATGCCCAGGATGCCGTACAAAGGTGGCAAGTAGAGGTGCTGCCACTTGTACATCCCCTCCCATGCCTGCTTCTTAACCAGCCGCCTCGGGTCCCCAGCGCTCTTATCGGGCAAGTCCGGGTCAGCCATGAACACATTCGTATAAATGTGATGCCCTATCACGTGCTGATTGTGCCAACTCGTCATGTTCGCCCCCGCGAAGAAATCCATGGCCAGCCTCCCCCCCATTTGCCACCACCTCTCCGTGTTCCCGAACGCCAGGTGGGATGAGTCGTGCATGACGTGCAAAAGGGGCAACGCCTGGCACACACCAAACACCACCGCCGCCACAAACCTCGCTCCCCATCCTGCCAGTACCCCTCCTTCCAGCCCCACCCACCCGTTGCACACCATAAAGGAGGCTACGGCCACTATCGCCACCAGGAGCATCCGCCATATCCCTGGGAAAGGGTCCTTAGGGTTCAACTTCTCCTGCTTAAAGTAGTCACCTACGCGCGTGCACAGCGTCTTGTAGAAGCCCCGGGTGTCGGGTTTGTACTGCGGGAATTCGTGGGAGGACACAGTGCCGATCTCAAACTTGCCCAGGACCTGTCGACAGGGAGGGAGGAGGGAGAGAGAGAGGGAGGGAGCAAGGGAGGGTAGGACAAGATGAATGCCATTGCCCTTCCTCCCTCGTGACAACTTCACTCATTCTATCTCAGGTGAACAAACTATCTGGACCGAATCTTTCCACATACGTACACACTCTATCCCATCCGCTTTCCCTCTCTCTCCCGCCCTCCCTACCTGCGTCGGCTTCTCCGTGAAAGGGTGGTAAGAGTCGAAGGCATAGGTGATATCCCTGCCCGCCGCCAACAACAGAATCTCCTTCCCTCCCGGGTGGTTGTTCACCCAGCTGCTGATGTCATACACCTTTCCTCGCACGGTCACCCACAGGCTCTTCTCAGTGTTGTGCTCCGCCACTTCCTCCCATGTGTAGGTCTTACCGCCGGCGGCGGCTGCTGTCGCTGCTACTGTTGCTTCTGCTGCCGCCACGGACTCAGTGCTGGTGGCCGGCGTGTCATCGATGATGAGGGAGGAAGTGGAGTTCTTTCGGTTGAAGCGGTTGCGAAAAAAACCTGGGAAGGAGGAGAGGGAGGGAGGGGAGGTCGACACGTTGATGAGTTAGTAGCCGGGAAGCTCGAAGCCGGACAGGCAGAGACGTGCTTTGGGAAGAAGAGGGGGAGAGGGACGCAGGAATAAGAAGTGACGGGCCTTATGATTGGTGTACGACGGCATTTAGCAGGCGTCGAGTCGGGATGATCAGGATTGGTGACCGAAAAAGAAACATGAGTCAAGAACGAACGCCGCCGCGCCTGCCTGCCGTGCGCCCACTATGGCGGCAGTCTTCACGATAACGAGAATGGAGGGAAATGGGAAAAGACAAAAAAACACCAAGCATGTGTGTGCATGGTGATGCTGATGATCATGGTTTGTCCTGAAAGGCGTCAGAGAACGTCCTGAACGTCCTATTTTCCTGCATGCCACGACCTGGTGACTCATTCATTCATGTTCCCTCCCTCACTCCCTCCCTCCTTCACTCACCGCCTCCAAGAGCAGCGTCGTTCTGGGGAGGCATCCTTCCCGGAGTGTCCCTGTGTATCCAGGTTGTGTATGTGTTAAGCAGCCGAAATGTGAGTATTGTTTGTTGTTAAAAGACCACGACCGCAACGAGAACAAAAGAGCCAGGTGGGGGAGTAAGTGAATGTCGACAAGGCACGCCGACGCGCTGCTTCGTCCGACGCCAGCTCATGACATTCGTTGCCACAACATATCCAAACCACACCTTCTTGACGTAGTGTTAGTCACAGTATACCCAGCCAAACAGCCCATCGAATGCGGGGCAACAAGGGGCTTACACTCTCGACAAAAGACGGCCACGCCAGCACGATCTGAATCGTGCCCCTTGCATATGTCTTCCGGGGGGCTGTAGAGAGAAAACACACTTTACAGCACACCAATGCCAAGCAATGGAACCAGGTCCAAGCTACGCAAGATTCTCACGCAGCCCACAAAAGACTAATCTCGGGCTTCCCAGCCCCCTCGATAGCATATGTCCATTGCTTTTAAATTCACCAGCAACCAAAGCGAAGCACCCCTTTCTCGGCCCGCGGCACCATCATCATCATTTTTTTCCATGTCGGTTGTTGCGCGAGATCCAGCTTTCCCCTCCCTGCCGTAATCTTGGCCCTCGGGCAGTCTACTTCCGCCAATTGTGTAGCAGCAGGTCATTTCGGCTTGAGGGCGTCCGCTCGTCGCGGGTGCAGTGGTATCTTGCGTTTAACTTGACAAGCGAGGCCCACGCTACATGCCTTGGCTCCCACCCTTTGAGTTTCTTCTTGCCTGTATCCATCTATCTTTCCTCTTCAACTTGTACAATGTGTGGTTTTACCTCTAACCCCCTCAACGAAAAATGGAAGACAGCAAGTAGAAGGAGATCATCGCAAACCCAAGACTTGAAGGCCTGCAGCCACGGACAACCCACCTCCTCCGATGGATCGAATCGACGCGATGCAACACGACAAGCAGCAGTATCGCGTCTTGACCCGTGGTCTGCCTGTGGTACCATTATCGGAGGGCTGTTGATGCACACGAAAGCCCAGCTGCCGTCCGATTGATTGAAGTGAAGCCTGCCAAGCTGCCAAGTAGCTCTACAGCAATTGAGGACGTGCCCTATTTTCACCCTCCCTCAACCTATCCCCTCCCTACACGATTATCGCAGGTCTCCTCCACAACCACCTCCACTACATTATCTTAAGATGCGTACCATCTCTTTCCTGGCCCTCGCCACCCCCGCCCTTGCGTTCATGACCCCCATGCCTGCCACCGAGCGCAAGTAAGTACTTCTCCCTGCCTTCCTCGTTCCGTCGACCAATCTTGGATGCCTTGCATCTTGCTTGCGTTTTCCCCCCCCTCTCTTTCTCTATTCATTCATGTGATTGAATATCAGATCATCCAGGATATTGCTGCGATAGCCACCGTGCTCCGCTTGTTCACCCAAGAGGGATCGCAACGTCCTCATCTTCCCTTCTCTCCCCTCCTCCCTTCTCCAGCGTCATGCGCATGTCCGCCGAGCAGCCCAAGTCGCCCCTCACCGTCAGCAACTTCGTCAAGGGCTTCGCCACTGCCTCCATGTTTTTCAACTTCGCTACCATGCCCTTGACTTCCATGCCCGAGGCCGCTATGGCCAAGGCCGGCGAGGGCCCCAAGCAGTCTGTGTTCGGCCTGGGAGGCGATGCCGCGTCTTCTCCCTTTGTCGCGGATACACCCACTTACTCTCCTTACTGTGAGTTGCCTCCTTTTCGCTTTCATTTTAAGATGTGGAAGGGGGGGAGAGAGGGTGGTGCGTGAGGATCAGCTCTGGCCATTGCGGAGATGGTCGAGGTTGAGACCGACTTTCTTCATTTTGGCTCGGGCTGTGACGCCGTAGCAGTCTAGTCTCCTCCCGAATCCTTTGTAGTAAGGAATTGGAGGCTGTGCCTGCAATACCGTCAAAATTACCCCCCTCACCCCTCCTCTCTTTCCCCGTCCCTCCCTCCCTCCCTCCCTCCCTCCCGCCCTTCTCTCTTTTTCCACCGACCAAGGACTCTTCTCCCTCAGTCCTCGACTCATCCATCCCCTCACACACACATCCACACATACACCCCCCACGCAGTGGGAG
>Ga0160420_100274_pt1 | contig 27172 bp, 35 predicted proteins | sample CelAP2metagpilot_FD_108197 | JGI IMG/M metagenome (GOLD analysis project Ga0160420, IMG submission 108197) | Phycosphere-associated microbial communities from algal ponds in Kailua-Kona, Hawaii, USA - Cellana AP2-5-5 metagenome pilot | ecosystem: Engineered > Artificial ecosystem > Aquaculture >... | reverse complement strand
GTACAGCTACATAGACCCCATCAAAAGCGCCCTCTTCCAGCACTTAATTAAATGCCAAGGCCCCCCCCTCGTCATCTTTGGCGAAGTCCAGAAAGGTTCCCCCCCCCCCCCCCTTCCTTGCCCCCTCCCTCCCCTCCCGACCTGTTAACAGTGGTCCCAGGCTCGCTGGATGCCCTCGCCGAGGCCATCAGCGAACATCCGACCCTCACGTACTACAAGCCCGAAGATGCGACCATCCACCGGGTGGATACTTCCCACGTGGCCTTTTTCCTCATCAGTGACATTGGATGGGAAGACATGCTCACCCTCCTCATCGCCCACGGCGGGTCCGCCGCTGCCCTCCCTCCCCATCTACTGTCCCAGCGGGTCAAGGTCGCGCTGGATGCCCAGTGGACACGGCTCAAGTTTGGGAAATTAATCGATAAGATAGTCCCCTTCTTACCGCTTTCCCAGGCTCAAATGCGAGAGATACTAGACTTGAAATTGGAAGAGATGGGCGAGGAACACCGGGGGAGGCTGTGGGCGCGGCTAGAGACGACGGAGGGAGTGAGGGAGTACTTGGTGAAGAGTCCTTTTGTCAAGTATGCAGGGTATGGGTTTGAGGACGAGGAGGAGGGAGGGATGGAGGAAGGGGAGGAAGCGGGTAATGCATGCGATTCAATCCAAGGAGGCATGTGCAAACAAGCCAAGGAAGTAGCAGAAGATAACGACGAAGAAGAAGGAGAAGAGAAGAGGAAGAGGAAAGAGAAGAAGAGAAGGAAGGAGAAGGAAGTGTATTGGTTCGCGGAATTCGGTGCCCGGAATCTTCAGACCGGCGGGCCGTTGCACGCCCTGGAGAGCGCGATTGTAGAAAGCATGAAACCGTGGCGTCCTTTGGAAGTATTGGACGTCAGGTACAACGCGCAGACGGATGAGACTGAATTGAGGTGGTGCCCGACCGAGGTGCGCTTCGTGGGTGAAGGTGGCAGGGGGGGAGGGAGGGAGGTGTCGTTGTTGAGGGAGGAGTGGGGGGTGACGGGCTGTGAGCTGAGATGGGCGGGGAACTTGAAGACGAAGATAGGGTGAAGAGAGAAGGTGGTGGTGGTGGTGGTGGATTGGATGAGGAAAAGGCCGTGTGTACAGTGATGGGAGGACAACGAAAGTAAATAAATGGGAAGGCAGACTATAGCTGCTGCTGCTTCTGTTGTTGGTGTTGCAGCAGCACATGTATTTTGATAACGCGTAGCCTCTGAGTAGAGAAAAGGAAATTGAAATTAGGATACTCAGAAAATAGAAAAATAAGCCAATAAAATCATAGAGCGGCAAACGGTAATTCTCTGCCCCTCCTACATCACCTTCCTTCCTCCCTTCTCTTCTCCTCTTCACTCATGACACACAAATACACCTCAATCTCCTCTTCCTCCTCCTTAATGCTCCTCCTCATCCTCTGCCTCCTCCAACTCCGACGGCGCATCAAACTCCGTCTCCTTATAATGCGCTCCTCCACCGTGCCCGTGATCCCCGTGCCCTCCATGTCCGTCCCACGGGTGCTTCAACCCCAACACTACAGCTCCGTCCTCATAGCACCTCCATAAGATCCATACCCAACACACGGTTGTCATGACCGTGGCTACTTTTTGATGCGTCTCCGAAACATGGAAATGATTGCCGTGGCCGTGTCCGCCGCTGCCGAGGAAGCGACGGCCTGTGTATGTGGATGGAGGAAGAGGTGGTGTGACTGACTCGATACATGTGGGTGCGACAGTAAGAAGGAAAAGAATAATATGACGGGGCTCTCTATGGTCCAGGGGTGGGCAAAGTGGGCCATATAAAGCAGACGGAATTTCTTTGGGACTAGAGGTTAAATAAATAAATATATATATGTATATAGTTCTCTTGCTCTATGGTGTTATGGTAGGTGAAGGTGAACGTTGGACAGGAGATGCGTTGAATTAGACCTAGGGGCGCAAGAGGTGCAACATACGGGAAAGCCAGCATGCACAGGCCCCATACTATCATCTTCAAGCGAGTGATAGCTTCCAGTTGAGCATAGGGTAAACACAATCACCAGGAGGCAGACGATTGGAGAAAAGGAGGGGGGAGGGGGAAGGGTGGTTCTTACCAGTGGTAGGACGGACCGCAGCGGGCACCCTCCTGGTGCTTTGCCGTAGCAAGCTGGTGCCAAAGCGGCTGAACATGTCGAAGGGTCGGCCTCGTGTGTGTTGGTGCTGGGCTAGTCGCACAAACACAACAAGAAGCCCGCGTCGCCTGTGTAGTTTGCATCGTGATGATGATTGGATGAGGCAGGGGAGGAGGATGAGAACCGGGGCTTGCTTGGGCTGCGAACATCAATGCGAAGCACATCGAGGACAAGCAGAGGAGGGTTATGAGGTCGCGTGGCTGATTGTCCCCGTTCATAGGTAATCTTTGGACAAGCCAAGAGCAAGATAGGCTGGCTGAGGACCACGGTCGAGGTGCAGAACCCAAAACCATCATCTGCCGCGCCTCGCCTCCTCCTCTTCACTCCATAACAAACTATTAACCGCCTGACACACCAACCACTAACAGGAGGATCAGCAAGACGACGAAAAAGACGACGATACCAACAATCTGGACGTGCCCGAAGTAGCCTTCTCCCGCTGATGGTCGTGCTTTCGTCACCCCACCATCATACAGTCCCGCCAAACTGCACGGCTCCTTTGTTCCTCGCTAGCTAAGCCCCAAGCACGCCATGGCAAGCAACAGCAACTGCCCCTACACCGCAGCGGCAGCGCCACCAACCCCTTCCATCAATGATGAAGATATTGTCCCGCTTAAAACTCTGTCTCGCGGTGTTGTTCAAGCCTACCGAGGGGTGGTGGAACGCGTTTTGCCTGTCTTTGCTGCCTTGCTGCAACTCGACCATTCGGATGGATTATCGGAGGCAGAAACAGAAGCATCGACACAGAGACTCAAGTTGTTGTGGTTAAACTCGATGAAGAAAAGATTTGGTGTGGACCTGGGGACGATGGTCATGTCGGATGCCCCGCCGCCAGCGGAGCAAAGAACGAGGAAAGGGAGGAAGAAAGGGAGGAGGAAGAAAGGAGGAAAACGAGAAGCAGAAGGAGGATCAGGAAGAGATAGTGAAGAAGAGAGTAGAAACAATAATAGTGGTAGCAGCAGCGACGGCAGCAGTAGCAGCGACAGTGGTAGTTCCCTGGAAGAGGAGGGGGAGGAGAAACAGGAGGAAAGACGGATTCGAGCCATCAAAGCATCGCAGCTTTCTAGAACCTTTCGGTGGACCAGCCCGCCAAGACCCGCGGGGTCTTCTAGACGGGAGAGGATAAGACAAAGACATGATGTGGAGGGGAAGGAGAAGGGGGAGGAAGGAGGTGGAAGAGGGGTGAGGCTGGGCCGTCCTAGAAGCTACATGGCGCCACCGGGTTTGGGGGCAATAGCTACAGCACGCTCTGCTGCCGCTGCTGCCACTGCTGCACCCTCTCCCTTACCTTTGTCGGTTCATAAGGGGGAGGGAGAGAAGGAAGGAGGGCGAGAAGATCGTGCGGGCCAACGGGTCAGGAGATGGAGGCAAAAGCAGCACAAGGCAGGGAGCCAGAAGCCGTCCCAGACAATCACGAACACAGACACAATACCTCCTGCCACCGACGGGGAACCCTACCTTCCCCTTGGCAATCCTGCTAGGCAGCAGCAGCAGCAGCAGCGACGACGGCGGATCCCATCTCCAGGCGTGATCGGGACAACCTCCCTCCTCGTCCCCAACTCCCAAACGTCGCCAATGGAATTATCTTCCTCATCCTCTCCTGTCGAAGGTCAGGGAGGAAAACGCGGAAAAAGGAGTAACACCCTCCTTTGTCCTCCAGCCACCAGCGGCAGAAACAGCAGCGATATCAACAGCACGAGCAGGAGTGGAAGCACTCCGGCTCTCCCCCACCCTCCTCTTCCTCCCCCTCCAATCTCCCGTCCTGCTACGAAATCTCTTCGAAGGAAAGCGGGGGAAGTCGGCTACTGCAGCAGCAGTAGCAGCAGCACCTCGTGGAGGAATGGTGTGACACGCCCCTCTCTTCCTCCCTTCTTTCCCTCTCCTCTTCTTCCTCCCCTCCCTCATCCTCCTTCTTTTGAGCAGCAGCAGCAGCAGAAACAGCCACTAGACGTGCAAGCTTTGCTTCAAGAGGACGAGGACGAGGACGAGGATGAGGAAGCAGCAGAGGCAGCACGAGCTGTAGGCGTAGCAGCAGTGGCAGCAGAGATTGATTATTCTGCTTTATTGTTGGAGGAGGATGAGAGCGAGGGCGAGGGAGAGGAAGGGAAGGAGGAAGGGCATGGATGTCATGGAGGGGCGGAGAATCGAGAGAAGCTTGCAATAGGAGGGAAGGAGGGAGGGAAGGAGGGAGAAAAGGAGGGAGGGTGGAAGGAGGAGGACGATGATCTTGCCATTCTGATGGCCACTGCAGGAGAGATGGTGGATGGGGACAAGGACGAAGAAGAGGAAGAGGAAGAGGATGGCGAGAAAAAGGAGAGAATGAAAAAGCGGGAAGGAAGAAAGGAGGAGGAGGAGGAGGAGGCAGAGGATGTGGCAGAAGAGGGAATGGATGACCATTTAGCCTTCCTCATGGGTTTGGGAGAAATTGGGGATGGTGGAGGGGGAGGAAGGGAAGGAGGAGAGGAGGGATGGCGTGGGGGGAGAGGGCTTGCATCTCCCTCGCATCGATGGCCTCCGGGTGTGGAGAGGGGGGGAGGGGAGGAGGGAGGGAAGGAGGGAGAGGAGGGTAGGAAGGGACCAGGAATTAGGGGGTTGAAGGTGGATGATCTTTCGGAGGTGGCGTTGGAGATGCCGGTGGAAAGGAAGGAGGATGTGAGGCTGTACGGGATATTGACGAGGCTGGTGAGGAGTGGGAGAGGGGGAAGGGACCGAGGGAGGGAGGGAGGGAGGGAGGAGGGATGTTGGGCGGTGCGGTTGGAAGACTGCTTCTTGCTGGCCCCGGGGAGAGAGGTGTTGTTGGAGCGGGTTGACTTGATGGTGAAGCATGACTTGGACTAGTGTGGAAGAGAGGGAGGGGATGAAGAAAGGAGGGCGTCATCGCGCGATGCTGGGGAGGGAGTAAGGGGATAAGGGAGGGAGAAAGCGGTGTACAAAGAAATACAACAAGCAATAAAGGGAAAGCGGACAAGCGATTGCAATTCGTCAAATAAAGTCATGAAGAAAATCACAAAGTAATCAACACTGGATGCACGAGCTCCATCGGTGACGGCTGTGTCTCGGTTTCTATTGAGTTTTCTCTCGCACGCGGACAGTGTATTGTTCGCTTCGCTACTTCGCTCCCTTTCTATTTCCTATTTTCCGCTCTGTGTGATCGATCCCCCCCCCCCAGTGCCTACAGGTTGTATGGGGAGTTGGCCGGAGAGAGCGAAATGTGTTTTCAGGAGAAGTGTAGTCTTTCCTTGCTATTGCTGCTGCTGCTGCTGCTGCTGCTGCTGCTGCTGCTGTTGCTATTGTTGCTGCGATTGCTTTTGTCGCTGTTGATGTTGAAAGGTGATCGATCGGCCACAATTGATGTGAGGTTCTCCTCCCCCTTCTCCCCTGCCTCTCCCTACACTTCCTCCTTGTCCATGTCCCAGCGCCCCACATTATTTCCGATTTCGTGTCTCCTATTTCATCCCGTCTTCCTCCTCCTCCTCCTCCTCCTCCTCCCCCTCCTCCTCCTCCTCTTCCTGGACCTTTTTTTTTCACGCACAACTTTTTCCTTTTGCTGTTCTTCTTCCTCTCATTCGTCGTCACCTTCACTCTTTCATCATCGTCACTGTCCTCTTCTCTGATCTTCATTTCGCATTTCTTTTCATACATCATCGTCACCCTCTTTTCTTTTCTTTTTTCTACCTGCAACCTCCTGCCAGAGGAGAGGGAAAAGGGCTCTGCTACTCAAATAAGACAACGACGATAAACTCATCAAAAGAGTTATGGCGGTGGTGGTGGGGTCCTCTCAGGGTAATTAATGACTTAATGATAGTGTCTCCAACCTTCTCCCCACATTCCCCACTCCCTTAGCACGGGTATGGGCGTGGAAAACACGGCCAAGACAATACTCTTCGTACCCTACCAGGACAACAGTGAGAACTTTGCGGTAAACCTACTTCTGAATGACAGCTGCTGACACACCTTTCTCACTCACTTTCTCCCCGTCGTAAGCTTGTAAGCAATTCATCTGTCCCTTCAAATAAAGACTTTCCTTCTTGTAAAGAAACCACAAAAACCAGAAATAACACCCTCCACGATTGTGTACAAGGAAGATATATGACCCGCTTCTTTTCGCATCTCCCACACATGCACATAAATTTAGAATTGCTACGATTGAAACCTGACATTCTATGTACACGTACACCCTTTCTCCCTCCCTTCCTTTCTCCTTCGCGCGTTAACTCTGCACGTACCTGCCCTTGGGCATGTACGTAACATCTTCGTAGGTAGGAGAAGGGGACTGAGGGAGAGGTGTCCAGGGAGAATTGAGGGCGATCCCGGAAGCTGTCAAATTTCGGGGCTTCCGCGAGGACGAGGACGAGGTGGATGAAGTGCTGGAGAGGGAGGACGAAGGGTACGAGACGGTGGTAGGGTGCTTGCTGGAGGGAGCGGGGGGCGGGAGGCCCAGGAGGGAGGAACGCAACGGGCCACAGCCAGGAGTTGCTGCACCGCCACCAGCAGCAGCAGCTGTAGCAGCGGCAAAGGGCTCAAGCGGACTGTGTGGTTGCACACCCGTCAAGGGTCGGGTAGGCAAGTTAGAGGAGGCGGAGGTGGAGGAGGAAGGCGGCCGTCCCCCCATACTGGCGGAACCGCCACTCATACTGATGGAAGCAGCACTAATATTACTGTTACTGCTGGCCCCGCGAGCGCGCAAGCCAAAGGAGTCCGAGCAGAGCTCTAGCTTGCGGGCTTGCCACATGGCCATTGGTTTGAGAGGAAATTCCCTCGAGATACTCTCTTGTTCCAACAGTTTTTCAAACAACGCCCGCAATTCAAAATAGTAACGGGTGTAGAGAGCTTGTGACACCGTCGCCCGGTATTGAAGCAGCTCCAGAAATTTGCGCTCGACGAGGCGCATGCGCTCCAAGGGGAAATCGGGGAGGTGTTGGGAGAAGGATGACAAGGCCACGCATCGATCGTCCCACACTTTCTGAGCCAAGAGGAGGGCGACGAGGACGACGGATTTCCAATTGCGCGGATGGAGCGGGAGGGAAGTGGTGGAAATGACACGGTTGATGTACACCAATGCAATGATATTACACTCGGGTGAGAAGCGCGATCTTTTGAAGATTCCTTCGATGAAATGATGGATCTCTTCAACCGTTACCTCTTCTTCCAGTCCCTCTTCTTGCTGCTGCTGTTGCTGCTGCCCCTCCTCCTCCTCAACCACCATCATCCCTTCTCCACCTTTGGCTGCCGCTGCTGCTGCAGCCACCCTTCCTCCTCCTCCCAGGGCTCCTGTTCTTGCGGTCACGGGAGCCTCGAACACCCGGAATCTCTCCCGAAGGGCCTCGTTGCCTCCTGCTTGCTTATCATGCAGCATCTGGACCTGCAGGACGCTTGACATACACAAAATGATCTGATCGGCATCGGGATTACAGGCTGTATTGCGACAGAAGATGGAGCTGGTGCTGTTGGGGGTGGTGCCCGTCATGAGCAAGGGACGGTAGACAGAAGTGACAACGTCGTCGGTCGTCTTACTACCACCAGCGACGGAAGAGGAGAAGGCGGTGTTACCGCGACTGCTGATGCTGTTGGTGCTGTCCTCGAGACACTCTGGGGAGGACTTGTAAAAATATTTGGAGATGTCGTCGTCGGTGTCCTCTTGTGCTTGCATTGTTGCCATGGGCATACTTTCTTCTTCCATTCCATGCTGGTGCTGCTGCCGCTGGTGCTGCTGGTGCTGCTGATGCTGCTGCTGTACAAGCAGATTCAGCTGTTGATGCTGGTGGGGAAAGTACTGTGACATCGGCTGCTGTGGTGGTGCTTGTTGCTGCTGCTGCTGCTGCTGTTGTTGTTGTTGTTGTTGTTGTTGTTGTTGTTGTTGTTGTTGTTGTTGCTGCTGCTGCTGCTGCTGCTGTTCATGTTGCTGCCGCCGCCTCTGCTGCTGCTGCTGCTGCTGCTGCTGCTGCTGCTGCTGCTGCTGCTGCTGCTGCGATGCTTGCTGTGCTTGTTGTGCGGCTGCCATGTCCATCAAGGCCAGGCCTCGCTGGGGGTCCGCATCCAATTCCGCCCAGAGGCCCGGGCTCATGTACACGCGTTGGCGCTTGCAGTACTCTACAGATTCGTCAGAGGGTTGGGAGACAGGGGGAGGAAAAGGAGAGAGGGGGGGAAATAGCAAATGAGGAATCTAACGAGAGATTGTACGATGTTGGTAGCTGGAGATCCTTCCGTTCCCGCGAGATCGCCGGAGACTCAAGGGCGGGGGACGTGGGACATTCACAGACAAACACGTGTCTCCCTCTCACGCTACTTGCTGCATGACCAAGCGCTGGCATCCTCCTCTCCCGGTCCGCCCGACCAATGGATGGATGCATGCACATACCTGCATAGCTCGCATCCTGCCCCGACATGTCAGCCCCCGTCCCACTGCCGCCGGCCCCCGTTTTGCCGTCTTCTCCACCCGTCGTGTACTGCATGACTTGAAAGGGCGGGGAGTGGGTCAATGGCGCTGCCATGCTTCCGTCACTTGCTAACACTGCCGCTGTTCGCGCTCCTCGTGCTTGCTCTGATGTGCTTGTCTTACAAACAATATGGTTTTATGCCTGCAAATCGTGATGCCCCACTGTTCTAAATTTGGTAGCGGTGGAGTTGTCCTTTTTGGGTTGTGATGCGCATCATCCAGATGGCATCCTCCAGGGCATGGCAGGCCGGTCGGGGACGCTTTCCTACACCTCTCCCTGTGTCAATGTATATAGTACAAGGCGTGAGTCCATCAAGCAAAAGCTGTGGCATACTCAGAGCGAAGCAACACCTTTCTTCGTGTCACTGGAGTCCCGGTCCCGGGACGGATACGGGGGAGGGGGGAAGAGAGAGTTTTGATAGCGATTTAGATGTGGGCTCGCTACATATAACACCATCACGCTTCTGGTGACTTTGCTTGGCAAGGAAAGCCACCCAGTCACCGCCCTGGTTGGCGAGGACGCATGCCCCGTCGGTCGGCCTAACACATGTAGCTTCAAGGCATCTCGGTCAGTTATTTGGAGGCCTGCCTTGGGTGTTTGTGGTGCCACCGGTTATCTCCGCCATATGTCCGTTTGCTGGCTGCAACCTGGGAACAAAGCAAGTTGGCCTCGCTCCGTTTCCACCAGGCAATGTACCCACGCTTTGTATTGATACCTCGACGCCTTGTTCATGCTATGACAGGACTGGGCTAGAGTGGGAAGACGACGTTGTTACTTTCTCCGCCTCCAAACCAATTTTCACATCTAGATTGCTCCTGGGGCGAAAATCTCGCGAGTCGATAAGCAAAAACGCAGGACTGTCGACGACTCATGCCACCAAAGGTTTTGTTCCTGGACCCCCGGCAATGGGCAGCTAAGCGACAAGAAGCTATTGAGAAGGCCAACAAGTACGTGGGAGTCGAGAGGGTGGGTGGAAGTCATCTGGCCCTGTCATCGTAATACGCCAGACTGTCAGTGACCCTAGGGCCCCAAAAAGGCTTGGGCTGAGTTTGGAGGTCCGGGGCATAAATTCAGCGAGCTGTCTCTCTATCCTCGTGTATCTGTACTTAAATATCAATACGTTTTTGTTCCAGGAGCGTGACAGAGAGAGGCCACGCATTACTCACCCAACGCCCTCCTCTTTTCCCCTGCCCACTCATCCAGATTGCGAGCCAACCGCGCGGTTGGAGGCATACTCGACGAGTCGTACACCTTTGCGCCCAAGACAAATTTGCACAGGAAAAATGCCAGTGGTGACAGCCATACCAATCGACAGCTCTCTATTGATGTCACCCAGTCACCCGGTGCGAACCTGTACTTTGCCGTCCCTTCAACCTCATCAACGACCCTCCTGAGGTCGTCCTCTTCCATGGCCACAGCCCGTCGCAGCATCAGCAGCATGCGCTGCAGCCGAAGCAGCAGTAACAGCAGCAGTGGGACTGGCGCTGATCATCATCGAGGGAGAAATGACAGCATGAGCACCAGTGATGGTCGTGGGGGTGGTGGACGGAGTGCAAGGGGAGCAGCTACGGCAGCACCAGCACCAGCAAAGGCGCCTGGAACTTTCTTGCCGTCCCTGCGGACCACCAAGCTCCAGCCGATATATACTCACACTAGCGGCAACAAGAGCAGCAGCACCAGCAGTGCCAGCGACGTCAGTACCAAGCAGCATCAGCTCGCCTCCTCTCTTTCCTGGAGCCCAAATAACTATGAGGAAGACCAACATTCCCTTGCTCCCCTCTCCAACCCTCTTCCCGTCTCATCTAGCGATGCGATGGTAGGCGCGGGTCCAACTGGGGGACTGTCGAGAAAAAAGCAGCAGCAGCAACATCAACAGCAGCAATATCAACAGGCCTCTTCCCACGCTGTTGTTGTTGCTGATGATGCTGCCATCTCGGCAGCTACTATTTGTACTTCCACCTCCGCGTTTGCAGCGGTTGGGATGAGACAAGGGAGACTGGCACGCCAAGGTGGAAAATATAGTACCCCGATGAAAGGGGAGCAGGAGCTCAGTAGTAGGCGGGTGCCAACTGGGGCGGGAGGGTTGGACAAACACTACCACAATTATCACAAAGGGAATGAAAGACGGGAGAAGGAGACAGAAAAGCATTTTCGTATCACGGAAGAGGATGGTGATTGTGTTTTAAAACGAAAATCTGCCACAACGTCCGCCTCCCTTTCCCTCCTCAAGGCCAAGCTGCTGCAGAAGAAGTCGTCTTCCTCCTCCTCCCCCTCCTCCTCCCCCTCCCGGCCAATCCACTCGTTGCCTCCTTCTTATTTCTCATCCTCATCGCCATCCCTCAATGCCACGTGCTGGTACAGTAAGGGTGATGTGGAAGCGGAGGAGAAAGCGGAAAGGGAGCAAAAGCTGAAGGAGAAGAAGGAGGACGAGGACGAAGACTACTTCGACGCCCTCTCTCCCTCCAGCACCAGTAGCTTCCCCCATGAGGACAATCCGCGCCCGAAGCAGCACCAGCATTTGCAGCAAGAGCACCAGGACAATGACGCCACCTTCTCGACTGGGGAAGAAGTTGAGCGCCCTACGACTCACGTCTATCCTTGCGAATTGTGTGGGCGCAGCTTCAATCAACGCGCCCTCTCGGTGCATTCTCGTGTGTGTCAGAAAGTATTCATTTCGACCCGTCCTAGGTTTGACTCGCGACAGCGACGGACTCAAGGAACGGAAGCAGAAAAATATGTGAAGCAGCAGCCGATGCGCCCTCTTGTGAACAGACGGTTGGGAGGAGTGGGAGGAGGGACGGGTAGTGCTGCTGCTGTGAGTGGTAGCACGGAAAATCAAAGAATGATGAAAAAAAGGACGGCAGCCTCCGCAGGGACGGCCTGGACACAGTCACAAGCTGCATCTGTCGCTCGTCTGGCGCGTTGTCGCCAGAGAGAGGAGCAGGAGCAGGAGAAGAAAGAGGTGGATCGGACGGACATAGCCACACTCGCAGCCACGCGCAGACCACTGCCGCGGAAACAGGTCAAAAGACAATATATCACTGGCACCACATTTTCATCCCTCCCCTCCGTTTCCCTCGACTCCACTGCTGCCGCCATCCCTGCCGCTGAAGATGGCAAGAAATGGCTCCAGCAATCCCAAGGCTTCCGGGCCATGCTCAAGGCAAACCGTCGCGTCGCGCAAGCCGAGAAGGAGGGCCGTCCAGTTAGCCCCACTCTCCTTGCAGCTCTCTCATCATCCGCCGCTGCTGCATCTGGGATGCAGTCACAGAGCTTGGTCCCTTGCCCGCATTGCCTACGAAAATACAATGAGCAGGCTGCCGCACGACATATCCCCAAGTGCAAAGACATCAGGGCCAAGCCTAGTCGGTTACACAAGGGACAAGGATTGCTGTTGGGAGCCCGGCATCGTGTGGTCAAGGAGAGTTGGGGGGGAAGGGTGGTCGGTGGAAGGTTTGATGCAGGGGGAGGTTCTGCGGAAACGCGGGGAGGCAGAGGTGGGCGACGAGGATGACTTTGAAGTAGACATGTAAGAAGCTAAAGAAGTAAGTAAAGTGTGTATATTTGTCATGTGCGTGCATGCTTGTTCTGTTTTCCTTTTTTCGTTTTGTCCAGTGTCAAGAGATGGAGGAGAGGCAGGAGGGGTTGACGCATCGTGTATCAGGCAGCGCGGGTTCCAAAATATTCCGATTGGGAGCCATGTCCTGAAAAGCTCGCCCACGCCTTTTCTGTGGTTGTCCTCCTTCTTCCAATCCGTGTGTTGCCGCCTTATGTGTGCACGCCGTGTATAACATGCGCTTGTCTCCACTGGTTCCATGCACAGGAGAAGGGGAATCGTGCCTGCTGAAGTCTCTCCTAGACCCCGCGACCATCCGTTGCTTTCCTCTTAACCCTATCATCATCATTGCCTCCCCACACCTACGCCCAACACACACACATTCTCACATTCTGTCACGCACGCTCACACAGCGCGTCGTCCAACTCAAACCCGCAGTACCATGCCGGGCGAGGACTACGACAACGACTACGGCGAGCAGCTTGACTCACTCGCCACCATCGATGAGGATCTGAAGGGCTACCTCTCGGAAGGGCCAACCGATTGGGTGGAGCCCGTCTACGAGCCTGACTACTCCACCGCCATCGTCGTCGACAACCTGCCCAAGGTCCCCAAAGACAAGTACGAGAAGCTCCTGGGCTATGTTCGAAAGATCTACCAGCAAATCGGACCCCTGGCCGAGGACGGTTTGCAGATGCCCGTGGACGAGGCGACTGGGATGACCCAAGGCTATGCCTTCATCAACTTCCTCGCGCGCGACTCGGCCGAGAAAGCCATCGCCGCCACCAACAACTGGAACTTCGACAAGGCCCACGCTCTGAAAGTCAACAGCTACGTTGACTTGGTCCGGACGATGGCGCATCCCGAAACCTATACCCCTCAGCCAGCGCGTCCTTTAACGACGGTGCCGGGGCTGTATGCGTGGTTGAAGGATGCTCAGTTCCGCGACCAGTTCGTGGTGCGCCACGGGAGAGACACTGAAGTGTTCTGGGCGGAGGCGGGAGGAACCCCCGAGTTGGTGTATGGAGGGGAGAGGGAGAAGGCGGCGGGACAAGGGAGGTTTTGGTGTGACCAGTACGTGGCATGGAGTAAAACGGGGGCTTACCTTCTGACCTACCACAGGCAGGGCGTTGCCCTGTGGGGAGGCCCAAATTTCGAGAAAGTGGCACGATTGGCGCATCATGGTGTGGCGCTTGCGCACTTTTCGAATACGGATCGGTACCTGGTCACGTATTCGTATCCGCAAGTACCGGGGGATGGGCCCGGTCATGTGGTTGTGTGGGACGTGGAGAGGTCCATCTCGGTGCAGCAGCAGGTTGCATTAAGATCCTGGCCTGTGGAGCCTTATGGAAAAGGGAATTATTTCAAGTGGTCGCATGATGATAAATATATTGCGGTGGGAAAGAGTGCGTATCTGAGGAACCCTCAGGCAGCCCAAGCAGCGATGGACGAGAGTGGAGGAGGAGGGGGCCTGCCAGGGCATCAGAAGCAGGTGAGCATGGGGGGCGTTGGAGGAGATGGAGTGATGGATGATGTGGAGGGTCAGATCAGCGTGTTTGAGGTTCCCAGTATGGAGTTGTTGGATCGGAAGTCGATACGAGCCGAGGGACTGCGGGGTTGGGACTGGTGTCCCAAGTCGAACCTGCTCGCTTACTGGGCACCGGAGAAGCAGCAACAGCCGGCGAGGGTGGTGTTGGTGGAATTGCCTAGCAAGAAAGAGGTGCGACGTAAGCCTTTGTTTCATGTGGAAGACTGCGCGCTGACGTGGCAGAATGAGGGGGAGTACCTGTGCGCGAAAGTGACGCACAAGAAGCGCCAGTCCAAGAAAAAGGTTTCCCTGGAGCTTTTCCGCATCAAGGAAGCAGGGATCGCCCTCGAAATGGTCGAGTTGGATCCCACTCCTGTCCAGGATTTCGCGTGGGAGCCTGCGGGCCACCGATTCGCGCTCCTTCATGGGGAGGATGCGCATCCTTTCACGGTGTCATTTTATTCCATGTTGCAACCAGTGACGGGACAGAAGGAGGTTACCCTCCTCCACCGCCTGGAGAGCCCTAAGGCCCGCACGGTGAACAAGCTATTATGGTCTCCGAATGGCTCCATCATTGTGTTGGCGAACCTAACGGAGGGGAGTACGTTGGAATTTTACGACGTGGACACCCAAAGCAGCCTTGCGAAGCGGGATGACTTGTCTCGCATCGATTACTTGAAGTGGGATCCGTCAGGGCGATACCTCACTGATGCGATTCAACAGCCGATGGGTAACAGCTACTACAAATATAGCTACGACAACGGGTTCCGGGTATGGACGTTTCAGGGAACGCTGATAGCGCATATTGAGAAGCCGCAGTTTTATATGTTTCAATGGCGACCTCGCCCGCCTTCGCTGTTGACGGCGGAACAGCAGAGAAAGGTGAAGAAAGACTTGAGGAAGTACGAGAGGAGGTTTGACAAGGAGGATCGAGAGAAGGAAATGAATAAGAAGAGGGAGGAGTGGAGGAGGAAGGGGGCCAGACGGGCGGAGTTCAGGTCGTTCTATGCGAGGAGGAGGGAGGAGATGATGGCTAGGAAGGAGGAGCTGATTGCGTTGCAGAAGGGGTATGATGACGAGGACCCGGATAATTATGAGGTGAGAGTGGTGACCAGACGGATGGTGCCATTGGGGGAGCCGGAGATGGCGGGGCAGTGAAGTTTGAAGGAGGGAGTGTAGGAAAGTAGGAAGGGAAGGGTCGGACATAGACAAGAAAAGATAGACTCATGATTTATGAGAAGAGGGTGTGAAGGAGGTGTATTTTCTTTGGTGTATTTTGCTCACACAACTGTTTCTTCACGCCGTCTTTTTTCCTCCCTTACACTGGGCTCCCGCACTCATTTGACCTCCGTCGTCAAAGTCTGCTTTATGACAGCACATGACTTACATCCTCATCAAGACACTCAGGTCCTTTTCATCATGTTTTCCTACTTCGTCTTCGTCTTCGATCGCTTCCTACGAACGATGCGCGGGCCATGTTGCCTCCCTCCTTCCCTCCCTATCTCATTTGCACCTGGCGGCGGCTGCTGCTGCTGCTCCTGCTGCTGCTCCTGCGGATACTTCTGGCTCTGCTGAGCCTCCAGCTGCCCTACCCCTCCCGCTCCATCTCCTTCCTCCTGCTGCTGCTGTTGTTGCCGACGGAACACCCTCACTTCTCTCCTTAACGACCGGACCAAGTTCCTTTCCTTCCGTTGCCTCACCCACTTTCTCCACCTCGTCAAATACTCCCTCATCCTGTCCCTCTCCCAGCATTTCCATGTGTTCTCCTGCACCCTTATCCTCCTTTCAATCCACACTCGGCACACCCATCTTCTCCACCCCTCCGATGCCAAAATCAATTCTCGCGCCTGCTCCGCCGCCATCATCGCCTGCCGCTGCTGCAGCCCCAGCAGCACCGACCACTGCAACAGCGAAATGAACCCCCTTCCCGAAATCTCTACATTCCTCATCCTTCTCCTTTTCCTCCTCTTCCCTCTCTTTCTCCCTCCCTCCATCCTTCGTCGTCTCTCCCATTCCACCGCCATCTCTTCTTGGCCCCTAACGAACTCTTGTGAGTATCTCCACCTCTGCCAGCAGCTTACCCACGTCCTCTCCCTCCACCTCCTCGCCCTCTCCTCCATGTTCTTCAACGTCCTCCTCTTCCTCTCCCTCCTCTCCTTTCCGTTCACCCACGCCCCCCATCTCTCCCGGAGCCCCTCCTTCATTATCCTCCTTCGATACCACCTTGCCGCCAGCAGCATCCACCTCTGCCTCCCCCCCCTTCCTCGGCATTTCTCCCTCCATCCATACATCGCATTCCGTAACAACCTGTTCCTGCAATAGAAACCCTCCCTCTCCTCGCTCTCCTTCCTCCTTCGCTGCTTCTCCGCCACCCAATTTTTCCACCTCTTCAAGCCCACCAACACCTTCATCCTCCTTCCCCCCTCCCCCACTCTAGCCATTCTCTCCCCCACAACAACCCTGTCCCTCCTCCTTCCTTCCATCCACTTTCTCCATATTTTCAACCCTTTTTCCTTCCTTACCCTCCGCACATACCTTCCTACTGTTTCGGCCACCCTAACTCGTCGCGCCGCTCGGGCTTTTGCCCTTCGATACCACCGATGAAACCAGCGGTGCAGTGCCCCTGCCTGCCACTCGGCCAACTCCTTCTCCTGCAGCGCCTGCCTCCACACTCTTAGATATGCTAAAGCTATATTATCTTTATTCGTCAGCATCAGACATCGTACTAGATGCTGCTGCTCGCGGAAAGCATGCCACTTCCTCCAAACCCGACCAAGCTTTCTCTTCCTCCATCTCCTCCTCATCTTCCCTTCCCCTCCTCCCTCCCACAGCATCAATGCCCTCCCCTCCCTCTCTCTCTCCGTCCTCCTCCGCCCCACCATCTCTCTCAAACGCCTCATCGTCCACACCCTCCCCCTCCACCCACAGAAACCCTCTACTCTTCCCCTTCTCCATTCCCTCCCTCTCTCCCTCTCCTCCCTGCGCCTCAACCATACTCTAAATCCCCTTCTCCTCTGGTGGGGAGCCACCACCTTTTCAATAGCCATACGTGCTGCCGTTTCTCTCCGCTCTTGTTGCTGTAACGCCCGTCGCAGGCCCTGCCATTGCGTGAGTAAGTAATGACAGCCGGCACGCACGAGGGAGGAGGAGAGGCGCCCCTGCTGGTGGGAATGAAACTTCCATCTGTCCAATGCGAGATGGAGCCTTCGGTGAGCGAGGCGGGTGTAGGCGGCGTGGAGGAGGTGGGGGGGAGGGAGAGAGGGAAGGAATGATGCGGATGGTAAGCGTGGGGAGAGTGCAGACAGCTGCTGCTCCTCCTGCTGCTGTTCCTGCTGCTGCTCCTGCTGGCGATGACACCGAGGATCCATTGAGCGCTCCACCCTCTTCAAAGCCGCCCTTTGCATCTTGAGAGCGACCACATAAGCCACCCATGAACGTATCCCTCTTTCTTCCCCACGGCTCTCAAAATGCTCCTCCCCTCTAACCAAGAGCGCCCGGTACCCTTTCTCCTCCTCCACTATCACCTTCCATCCCTCACATTTTTTCACCAGTTGCATCACTCGCCAGGGCAGCGCTGATCCTGCTTGCAACTCCTCCTCCCCTCCTCTCTGTCCCTTCTCAAGAGCCTGTCTAAGCATCCTTCGAGCTGCCCAGGCTCTCAATGCCTCCACCGCCCTCCCTCCAGCCCTCCCCCTCCACAGCCCCTCCCCCTTCCTCCCCCTCGCCCTCTCCTTCTCTTTCACCCCAAGCATCCACCTCTCCCTCCATCTCACCACCAGCGCTCGTTTCATTCTTCTCCTCTCACAAATCCGTCCCGCCGCCCGCGCCAACCTCTTCTCCCCACTCCTCCTCCCCCTCATCCTCCCCAACACCCTGCACCACTTTCCCCAAGCCATCCTCCCTCCCTCCCTCCATTCCTTCCCCCTCTTCAACATCCTCCTCTCCTCCCGACGGACTACAAACATACAAAGCCACGTCTTTACCCCCCTTTGCTGCAGCCGCTGCTCATGCCACGCATCCATCCCTCTCACCAGCCTCCTTCCCTCCCTCCTCGCCTCACACCACCCTCCCCCCCACCTTCGCAACCCTCCCTCTTTCAATCTCAAATCCCACCACAGTTCTCCCTTCTTCATTAATAGCTTCCGGTTCCTTCTTCTATTTCTCCACGCGCACCACTGCTGTAGTGCCCGCTGCTGCTGCTGCAGCTGCTGGTACTTCCTCATGTCTGCTGCTTTTTTATGTAAGAGACGCCGACGGGCTTGCTTGTTGTTGCGTCGTAGAGCCTGAAGCCCCTTGCGAAGGAGAGAAGGAAGGAGGGCATCTTGGATGGCGTGGCGCTCGAGGGAGCGAATGTGGGTTGAGGTGACGTGATGCCGGTGCAAGCGGTGGAAGCCCCTGGTGAGGAGGAGGCGGAGGGCAGCGCGGGTGTAGGTGGTGGTGAGAGAAGCAAAGAGAAAACAAGAATTGGAAATCTCCTGTTGTAGTTGATGGTATTTAAAAACGGAAGAGGAAAAGGAGGGTAAAGGCTGCTCTTGCTCTCCCTCCCTTCCTCCCTCCCTTTCTCCCTCCCTTCCTCCTTCCATCAAGACCACCCGGAGCATTGCCATGTGCTGCAAGCGGGAACTACTCGCCCGTCGACGAAAGCGAGCCAGCGCCTGTCCTTGTTTGTAGAAAGTCATTGCCTCTCCAATCTCGTTTTCTCTTTCTTTGGCCAAGCGTCGGTGCAGCAGCCACTTCAACCATCGGGTCAGAGAGCGCCCCTCCAAAACCCTAACGCAGTGCCTGTCAGCACGTTGCTTTTTCTGCGCCCATCCCCACCCGACAGCAGCAGCTGCTGCGGCTGCAATGGCGGAGTAAGATGCGTCGGAATAAGGGCCTTCCACGTCGTCATCGAAGATAGAGTGATAAAGAGGTGGCGAGGAAGTAGGAAGGGGGGGAGGGACGAGAGTGCTTGCTCTTGGCGGTTGGGGTGGTGGCGGTGGTAGTGGAAGTGGTTGTAGTGGCTCCTCGTCCTGCACTTCATGAATATGAAAATGTGTCCGCAGCAAGGCCCGTCGCAAGGACAAAGTACGAGCCTCTAAATCGCGGCGCTCTTGGTCCACTTCGATGAGGTTGGTGGAGGAAAATGTAGGGGCGGGAGAGGACGGTGAAGGCGAGGAAAAGTGTTCGCCTCGTAATCTGCTGCGACTGTTGCTGGTGCTGGCATGACGTTTCAATGATGAATGGCGTGAGGAGGGGGGTTGAAGGTGTAAGGGGGGCGGAGGTGGAGGTGGTAGAGGAGACTGGGCTGCAGCATGCACCTCGAGGAGACGCCGCAGAGTGTCTTCATGGAGGGCCCCCAACAAATGCGACGGCTGATGCGCCATGGCACGTTTATATACGTATGTAATTTTACTTCTCTGTGCCTAGCGTGCGAGGTGCATTGGTCGCGGCGACATTATCATGAGCTTGCATCGTACTGTGCGTGAGCTGGAAAAAAGAACCCGTTCGGGGGGCGAGTCGGCGAGAGAGTTCAAGCTGGAGACGCAGGTGTTGCACGCTGACACTCGTCTAAATGTGCGCCGTCTGATCCTGTCGGTGTGCGTGTGTGATACAGAGATGGTGTTAGTGGTCAAGGAGGAAGGGTGCGGGCGATGGCAGTGGCCTTTGAAGGCCTGGAAAGAAGAGGAGAGGAGAGGAGAGGAGGGAGGCTAAAGGGAGGGACAACCACCTACCATAAGGGGGGGAATCTTGTACAAGCCATAAAAGAGAATCAGAAATTGGGAGAGGTACCAGAATGACAGAGACGACATGCATACACGCGCGCTGCTGCTATGAGACGTAGCGAGGTGTGAAATGAGAGCTCACAGCTCTGTAATTGTCTATTTTTCTTATATGTGCTGGAACAAGTAGCTTACGCCACGATCGGAAAGGGAAACCGATCGATCCTCGACAACTTTCCCCCCTCCTTTCCTCCCTCTCTTCCTCCCCCTCTTTAGTTTCCAATGCGTTCTCTATCTATATATGTATATTTGCTCGTGCACTTTCTTAAACGCGACACTCCCTCCCTCCCCTCTCCTCCTCTAATTTGCATCCTCAATCTCATCAAAGATTTCACTCAAAGGCGGCTCGGACAAGGGGGATTCAGATCCCGGGGCCAAACTTGGCACCCTCCTTCTTGCCCAGGCCTTCATCCCCTCCCACCCCGCCGCCATCCCTCCCTCCCTTCCGCCCTCCCTGAGTGGCTTCTCGGGCATGCCTGCAATGGTCCGCTTCATAAACTCGTAGACACCAAATTGGATACCTATCATGGGTACCACACTGACCAAGCGCGGGGCCAGGGGGGCATAAAACGTCTTCAAGCCTTCCTCTCGCAGCACCCGTGTAAAACAATCCAACACACCCTTGTAGTGCACGCCCGCCATCGGGTTCGCCGCCTGCGTGACAATTCGTGTCTTGACCGTGTCCAGCGGAATCATAACACACACCGTGGCTGCTGCCGCGAATGCCCCCATCCCGAAATTCTCCGCATTGGTCGCCTCATGATTCAACCACCGGGTGCGTGCCAATTTAAGTTGTTGGAAAAACACCCAAGTTAAGCCATAGCTCGGGATTTTCTGCGCCAAGGCCGCGAACCACCCCGCGTATAGGCCTCGCACCCCGTCCCTCTTCATCACCGTCGACACCCCGTTGATGAGGTTAGGGTAATACCCCGCCATAATCCTGTCGGTTAACACCATCTGTGGCGTGCTAATGACCGAGCACAAGGTCGTGCTCACGGCCGACGAGACGAAGTCAAACGCCGGACCGGCAAATCCCACAGGAAACCAGCTCGATAAAGTTGTCTTGGTCGCCTCCAATACTGCGAAAGCCAAAGCCCCATGAGGCAACGACAGCGCGAACTGGGCTCCGGCCCCCCGGGTCAAAATTTGAAAATTCAAATTACTCAGCTCCGCTGACCCCTTGGTTTGCAGCAAGGTCTTGACAACATTGGCGGGGTGCATTGCCGTCTGTGCGCAGGAGCGGGACACGGCGCCCGCAAGCATATTTCCCCAAAATGTGAGTGTTTTGTTGACGTGAAGGGCCGGAAGGCTCGGTCGGAAGAAGGGGAAGCGAAATGAAGGAGGGGAGGCGGAGGGAGGGGGTATGGCTGCGGCGGCGGTGGCAGCGCGGCCTTGGGAAGGAATGGAAGAGAATGAGGAGTCTCTTCTTCTCGGAGTGGTGGTGCTGCTACTGCGGGTGGGGGTTGTTAGCTTCATAGCTCCTGCAGCTGCTGTCGAGGACGGTTCGACTCGGCAAATCTTGGCTTCCGTCTCCCGTTGATGTTGAAATGCAGGAAAATAAAATAAATTATAATCCCTTGCTGTTGCTGCTGTTGCCACAACCACGGGCGATGTTTTGGCTTTCGTCGCCGCCTTAGAGGTGCTGCTAGTGGTACTGCTGCTGCTCGCCCTGTTGCCATCAAATATCTTCCACGGCGCTAGGCCCAACGCGCTCTTGCCCAGAACTTGTGAAACTTGTGACACGCCCGTCAATGCCGAGGCGGCCGATGCAGGCCATGACGAGGCGACTAGGAGGAGGACAAGGAGGAGGAGGACAAGCCCGCGACTTGGGGCGGAAAGGAGGAGTGGTGGCGAGATACCTGAGGAACAGGTCGACGATACCCGTCGCCTGTGACCGGTGGGAGCGGCCATGGCTACTGCTGCGAATAGCGAACGGCCTGTGTGTTGTGTTGTAAGGATTGCGAAGGTGGGTGTGAGCGGGGCGGACGACGAAGCTTGACCATGGACGTTCAACAGCAAGCATAAGAGCGTGGGCGGGATGATGATATATGGTTAGCAGTGGCGCTTGCATGCAAAAACAGGATCGGACAACTATTGCTCACCCAGAACTTTCCACACTCTGGCACAATTTGAAAGACAAGCATGGATCGTTGTCTTGGGTATGGAAAGCGCTGCATGTGCCGTAGACAAGCGCACTAGCGAGGAGAAGGCTCCCGTCTCCCGACTACCGTTTTGTGGAGAGAGCTCTCTCAGACAGAGCGGCAGCGAAGCCTCCACAGCGATACAACATTCAAGCCTGACCCTTTCATTCCCCCATCATCATGAGCAGAACGTGCCCGTTGCAGCGCCGTCGTCCTCACACGAGTTTTATCCTGCAAATAAAGATGCCTCGCTCTACATACCTCCCCGCGGCAACAGCTATAGGCCTCCCATTCGTCCTTCTCCTCCTCGTCCTGCCCGCCATGTTGGCCTTTCTACCCCCCACGACCACCGTATATCATCATCATATCATCAGTACGAAAGCGTCGTCCTCGTCTGCCTCCTTTTCTTCTGCTCCGTCCTCTCTATTGGCCTCCACCTCCACCAGCAGTAGCAGCAGTAGCTCTCGCCGGGACCTTGTCGAGAACATCGGGCGTCTTGGTCTGGGCTTGGGCGCGCTCACCCTCCTCCCCTCCCTCACCGTCTCCGCCGCAGCCGACCGTAGCGCACCGATTGCCGTCCTCGGTGCCCGCGGCAAGACGGGCAAGCTCATCGTGCAACAACTCCTGGCGCAAGGGAAGTGCGTGCGTGCACTCTCCTACCAACCCTTTGAGTACGACAAAAAGGACATTCCCTCGGGCGTGGACGTTTCCAGCCTTCTCACTTACGCCATTGGTGACGTAACCAAGCCTGAAACTCTTTCTCCCGCCATCAAGGGAGCGAGTGCGGTCATTTTCGCGGCGTCAGCAAGTAAAAACGGCGGGAAAGCCCAAGCCGTGGATTGTGACGGTGTCGAGAACATCGCCCGTTCTTGCATCGCGGAGAAGATTCCTCGGCTCCTCGTTATTTCCTCGGGGGCTGTCACCAAGCCCGATTCATTCGGGTATAAAGTTACGAATTTGTTCGCACGGGGGATCATGGGCCTGAAGCTGGAGGGCGAGAACAGGCTGCGTGCCCTCTATGCTTCCTCTGCCCCTCCTGGAGTCACCTATACCGTCCTCCGTCCGGGAGGCCTGTCAAATGACAAGGGGCTAGGAGTTTCTGGAATAGAGCTCAATCAGAAGGATACGATCATTGGGGAGATTTCCCGGGTGGATGTGGCAGCGACCGCGGTAGCAGCAATAGGAGCAGCAGACGCAGCAGATGTGACTTTCGAGGTGTATGAGATCGGGAGGAGGACACCACTGCAGAAGGAGTTTCCTGAGAAGAGCGGGATGGAAAGGAGGGCGGGAACATGGGAGGAGATCTTCAAGGGTTTGGTGAAGGATAGCGCGCTGCAGGTATAGATGTTGCCGAGGGAGGGAGGAGGGCAGGAGGGAAAACGTCGACCCTCGCCGTGCTTTCATTTTTTGGGGTTGTTGAGAGAAAATATTGAGTAAGTGAGAGCGGAGAGGATTCGATTGCTGGTAGTGTTATTATCATGTCATGTTCTGTTCTTTTTTCAAGGATGGTAGTGATAGTGACCTCCCCCTTCCTTAAAAAAATCTATATATTCCCTCGTCCTATCACCTTCCTGCCTCTTGTACGCGCCCTATCTTCCTGTCTTTTTCGATGTGGGTTATTTCCCTCTTTCCCACGAATATAATGTTTCCCTATTCTCGAGCGCTCTCCCTCTCTCTTCTGCAATCTCCCATCCAGCGCCTACTTTTTGGTTGCTTTTCCGATCCCAACCTCGCTTGAGCTGCTGCTGCAACTGCTGTTGCTGCTGCTACTGACGGTCGTGGTAATTGCGCTGCTGCAATGGCACACACTATTTACGCGCTCGGATGGGCTTACCTAAATCTTTGACTCTCGTCGTTACGTCGTCAAGGTCCCTCCCTCGTTATCCCACTGTTCTTTCCTGTTCTTTTTTTTTCTCCTCCTCTTTTTCTGCTGGTGTCTTCTTCGTTTGCTTTTTCTTCTTGTTCTTCCTCTCGACTCCCTCTTGGGGAGTGGGGGAGGTTTCTCATCTTTGTCATCATATTCTTTTCACAGTTAAACGTCCGAGTGACCAAGTCAGTTGTCCAATCCATTCCTCCCTCAATTCTCTCCCTCCCTCCCGCTCTCTCTCTTCCGCTCTCTCTCACACACCTCAAGCCACTTCCCCGCCGTCCTCTACAAACAAGAGCGACGAGTCATGATAGATCAAGAACCTACACTTCACAATTGAAGTCAAATTCCAATTCCAATTCAAATTCAAATTGAAATCGAGCACCCAAAACAAAATATTTTCTATGCAAAGGTGGGGGCCTGACAGAAAGGACTCCATAGCTTAAATGCGCCTTACTACCTCCCTCTCTCCCTCTCTCCCTCCTTCCCTTTGTTTCCTCCCATGCCTCGGGTACAATCCTGTGCCTATCCGCCTTTAGCTCTCAGCACACTGACAAGGTGACATGCAGTCCGCTCCTCCTTCCTTCCCTCCCTCCCTCGTTCTTGCCCCTTCTTCTCACGAGGAGCCAACAAGACATGAGGGTGACAACAAAAATGTGTCATCCAGATAAATGAATTAAACGAAGCGCATTCTCCCTCCCAACACCGACCTGGCGGCTGCAACTGCTGCTGCTGCTGATGATGAGAGAGATGTTTGTCGTACTGCTGCTGCTGCTGCTGCGGCTGCTGCTACTGCTGGAGATGCTGGAGCTGCTGCAACTGCTGGAGCTGCTGCAACTGCTGGAGCTGCTCGTGGCGATAACTGGGCCTGACTTGCACCACATTCTCTCCTCCTTCTCTCCCTCCTTCTCTCCCTCCTTCCCTCCTTTTGTCATCGTTCTCACCATTCCACATGAAGAGCTTTCTCGTCTGTACACACCTCCTCCCTCCCTCCCTCCGTCCCTCCCTCCCTCCTATCTCCGCTCCTTGTGCAGATGTCGCAGGGCGAGGTAGGCACACAGAGTGAGCCCGACGTATATGGCAAAGGCACATCCCAAGTTTTGCCAGATCGTGCTGGGGTTGTTGAGGGATATATAGTCAATCACGAACTCCACGTTTGTGCCTAAAGGGAGGGAGGGAGGGAGAGAGGGAGGGAGAGAGGGAGAGAGGGGGGGTGGGAGGGGAAAGTGAGGCTCGACATTGTGTTGGTCCATGTAAAAGAGGGAGGGAGGGAGGGAGGGAGGGAGGGAGGGAGCACGTACCTCGCAGGACGTTCATCGACAGAGGCTGGAAGGTGAACTTGATGAAGCTCGTCCACTGCAACCACTTGGCGTTGTGGTAGAAGGAATTAAAAGAGACGATAAAGCCGCCCGTGAGGATGGAGGCAGCCACGTAGCCGGCAGCGAGGACGAAGGCGATGTCTTGGTTGGGAGCGAGAAGGGCAGAGAGCTGCACGCACATGCTGCCCATGTTGGTCTGGGGAGGGAGGGAGGGAGGGAGGGAGGGGATGAGTCATAGATTCTTTCCAATGTTCTTGTTCTTGTCTTTTCCGCCCTTTGCTTCTCATCATCGCTCCTCTCCGTCTCCCTCCCTCTCTCTCCCTACCTGCAGGACAAGTCCAGAGAGGTATATGACAAAATTGAGGGGGACGTTCGCCGGCTGGGTGAAGGCGATATAGTCTGCGGAAGGAAGGGAGGAAGGAGGGGAGGGAGGGAGGAAGGGAGGGGGCATCAGAATTCGTCGACAAGTGCTTCGAGATCGGACAAGGCGAGGGCGGGAGGGAGGGCGGGAGGGAGGGCGGGGCTTACCCAGATTGTAGTAGACGATAAGGGAGAAGAGGAGACCAGAAAACGAGTTGAGGGCTGTCTCGAGGACGATGTTGGAGACAAAGTACACTGAACAAGGATACAGCTTGGAGGCAGCCTGGTAAGGAGGGAGGGAGGGAGGGAGGGAGGGGTGAGCTACTGGATCATCCTCACGCTTCCTCACACTACACCTTCCACTCCCTCCCTCCCTTCCTCCCTCCTTCCCTCCGTCCCCTCCTCCTCCTATTTGCCCACCTCTCCGCTGTAGAACTGTCTGTCGTAGATAAAGAGAGACAGGGAAGCAAACGGCAATAACGTCACGGCCAGGATGGAGTAGAAGATGGAACCTATTATGTGGGTGACCGTGAGGAGGGAGGTGCTGCCCGCCTCCCGGCTGCCGATCCTGAAGTACACCAAAGCCTCCAACCCAGCGATGAACAGCATGACCGAAATGCGGGCCAGAACCTGGAGGGAGGGAAGGAGGAAGGAGAGAGGTGAGCCATCTTTTTGAATGCGAGCTTGTACCCGGTTCCAGTCTATACCCTCCCTCCCTCCCTCCCTCCCTTCCTCGTTCTTACGTTGCCTGGATTACGATAGTAATTGGTGAAATTTCTGCCCAATACTACCCGGAACTTCCACACCCACGAATCCAACGCTCGAATTGAATCGCTCGTCCGTTGGGTGAGACTAACGTCCGACAAGTCGTTGAAAAGGGAGTGGTGGCGAGGGAGGGGAGGAGGCGCCTGAGGGAGGGTTGCAAGGATGGGGAGAGGGCACTTTGGAGTGAGAGATGAACGAGGGGCTCGACGTATCACCTACGCTAGCACACATCCTCTCGATCCTTCCCCAGCTTCCTCCTTCCCTCCCTCGCTTGTGAGGGAAAGGACAACCCGCATTGGTTCTCACCTCCTCCCTCCCTCCGTCCCTCCCTCCATCCCTCCCTCCCTCCTCACCTCAATGTACCGGCCTGCCACATTGCTGTGGGCAGATCGGAACTGCGCGGCTGCTTGTTCGAGTTCTAGAACAGTTTGCATGGTCTTGCTGCCGTGGATGTCCGGGTCCTTGACGAAAGATATGTTCACTGGGAGGACGGGACGGGAGGGGGGGGGGGGCAATGAATGGATTCGATGAGGCGTTGGCGTAGGGTAAATGCGTGGTCGATGAGTCTTTCATGCGGGAGATATGTACACTGAGAGGAAGGCGGGAGCTGATTGATTTGAGTCTCCCACGTAAGAGAACGCAGACTTGGCATGATGCCTTCTCGATGTCCTCCGACTCCCGCCCTCCCTCCCGCCCTCCCTCCCGCCCTCCCTCCCTACCCACCCAGATCCATGATGAAGTCCACTGCCGAGGTGTTATGATGACGTGGATACCCCAGCTGCTCGCTGAACCACGCCTCTGCCCCCGAGGCCTCCCCAAAATACATTTGATTACCGCTCGACAGCACCATCACCTTCTCAAACAACGTCCATATCGCGGCCCGGGGTTGGTGGATGGTGCATATGACCATCATGCCCCGCTGGCAGTACTTCTTCAGGAGGCGCATTACCTGCAGAAAGGGGAGGGGGAGAGAGAGAGGGGAAGGGGGGGGGGAGGGAAGGGTGAGCCCCTTGGGATCCATTCGCTGGCAGTACTTCAAGAGGCGCATCGCCCGCATATGGGAGATTAAGGGGGGAAGCGTTTGATTTGATGAGTCTATTTCAATCCAGTGGAGTTCGATAGAAACATCAGTAAAAGGAGGAAACCCAAACGCACCCCTCCCTCCCCTCCCCCCTCCCCCCCCCCCCCCCACAAGAACCACCAAAAACCAAAAACCCCCCAAACCCCGGGTTGGGCCTGAAAAAAAAAGAGAAAAGGG
>Ga0160420_100273_pt1 | contig 27194 bp, 32 predicted proteins | sample CelAP2metagpilot_FD_108197 | JGI IMG/M metagenome (GOLD analysis project Ga0160420, IMG submission 108197) | Phycosphere-associated microbial communities from algal ponds in Kailua-Kona, Hawaii, USA - Cellana AP2-5-5 metagenome pilot | ecosystem: Engineered > Artificial ecosystem > Aquaculture >... | reverse complement strand
TTGTTGTTGTTGTTGTTGTTGTTGTTGTTGTTGTTGTTGTTGTTGTTGTTGTTGTTGTTGTTGTTGTTGTTGTTGTTGTTGTTGTTGTTGTTGTTGTTGTTGTTGTTGTTGTTGTTGTTGATGTTGCTGTTGCTGTTGTTGCTGTTGCTGTTGCTGTCGTTGCTGCTGCTGTTGTTGCTGCTGCTGTTGCTGCTGCTGCCTTTGCTGCTGCTGTTGTTGTTGTTGCTGCTGATACAGCTCCCGTTGTTGGTGCGGTTGGACTCGCTGTTGGTATTCTTGTTGTCGACTTGATGTGTTAGGCGGGTTTCCAGCAGCAGGAGCAGGGGAAGCAGCAGCAAGGGTGGCCGCAGCAGGAGTCGTGGCAGCGGCTGCGGCGGCAGCCTCCGTTACAGATAGAATACCATCTTGTCGCAACATTTCCCCCTCTTCTTTCCCCCCTCTTCCCTCTCTTCCGTTCACGAGCATTGCACTACCGTTCTGGTCTTGACGAGAAGATGCGGTGGCTGCCGTAAAAGCTGCTGCAGGCGAGGACATTTGCTGTCGTGCTGGGGCTTGGATGACACCGACTACTTCCACCTCATCGTCGGTCTCTTCATCGTCTTGCTCTCGTTGTTGCTGTAGTTGTTGCTGTAGTTGTGGTGGTTGTTGTTGTTGTGGTTGCTGCGACGGCTGCTGCTGCATTTGCTGCTGCTGGAAGCCAAGAGCTGCTTGCGGTGAAGCTGAAAGTGGCTCTGGCTTACGACCGATTCTCTCTAGCGGCAGCTGCAAATTCGTCGTACGTAAAGCCCCTGCTCCTCCTGCTCCTGCTCCTGCTCCTGCTCCTGCTCCTGCTCCTGCTCCTTCTCCTTCTCCTCCTGCTCCTTCTCCTCCCCCCTCAGCCCCCTCCCTCCTCTCCAATATCTGCAAAGATTCTTTCTTAGATTGTGGGACAGACGCTGCTGCTTCAATTCCTATTTGTACTGCCTCATCTTCGGTCGCCGCCGCTGCTGCGGCTGCTGCTGCCGGGGTAATGCGGGAGAACCCTACTCGGAAAGGTCCATTTTTCTCCTTGATTACGTTCTTGATAGTGTCTAACGACCACCCTAGGGCATCCACACTGTCAATGGTGACGATGACATCATAAGGCTTCACTCCTAGCTCTTCCGCCTGGCTAATGTGACCTGTATTCGTTTGTTTAGCGAGGAGGATGTGGTAAGGGTAGGATCGAAGAAGACGGATGGACATCCGTATCGCTCAAGCGCCCTCGAGCTCCGCAATAAAAGAGAAGACGTGGGTATTTAGCATTTGTGTAGTCTTGTACAGCGAAAAGGATTGCAAAGTACGATCAACCGATGTCCGACGGCAATTCCCATCCACACGAATCCCTCTCCTCTTTCAACCCAACCCTTGAAGCACGGCATACCATCTTTCTCCGGCTTGAATCTCTCCACCGTCGTCAATCCTCTGAAATCATTTACAAACACCCCCAAGTCCCGATCATTGGCGAACTCGAACTCGAGGCGCTCTGGTCCGTATTCCCTTTCGAGCAGCTTGATGGCATGCGCCTTCCGTGCTAAGTCTTCATTATCCCTGACAGGCGACACGGTGCCGTACGTTGGGGACGAGGTATTTCTGTTGCTGCCGCTGCACGAGTCTACGTTAGGAGCAAGCGCCACAGAAGAGGCAGGCGTATGGGCTGAGGTCGTGGACGGAAAAGGCGCTGCGGGAGCAGGTGCTGCAGCTGAGGTAGGCGCCGAGGGAGTAGGCTGTGGCGCTGATGCGATTTGAGCATTGATTTCAAACGGCAGCCTGGATTCTACCATGGAGACCTTCCTGTGGCACGGGGGTACGTGGGTTTGTTGAGTCAGGAAGACGACGTGTATCGTGGAAAAGAAAAGGTTATACCGCCTGCCAGGACGTGGCTTCGCAGTTGTGCACAACTTTGCGCATCAAATGATGTTTTTTTTTCGCGCACAAAACTAGTAGACTAGCTGGCCCGCTGTCCCCAGCCACGTGCTTCCCGCCACGTCGATTTCACACGACACATACTACAAACACTACACTACCAACAGTGCCATGGCATCGCTCGACAACGGCGGCGTCAAGGCCTGCCCCATGCCAGTGCGAAGGCACCGGCCAGCCTCCTCGATAATGGAGAGCCGAAGTGACGAGCCTGAAACAGTGATGATGAAGGGGGCCAACGCCAACGCAACACTCGCAGCGACGACCACATCGGCACCCGCCACAGGGGCCTCGCCCACCACGACGATGACAACGGCATCGACAAGCTATCCGGCTGCCACCTCTGCCCCTGCCGGGCAAGTAAGTACTGTAGGAAGGTTGGGAAAGAATGTGCGATGCACAGTATATGGGCCCCGCACTTCACCTAATGCTGGCTGCCTCCTGCATCCCAGCACCAGAACACAAATTTCAACCAACTCATTCCTTCTCACTCACTCTCTCTTCCCCCCTCTTGTTTATTTTCCCTATTCATTCCGTTCCCCCCCCCATCAGAGCGGTGCCACCATGGGACAAGACAGCCTCATCCACGCCCTCGCAGGCGGTTTAGGCAGTTCCATTGCACTTGCCCTCACCTACCCCTTGGACCAAATCCGCACGTTTCAACAAGTGAACGACAATACCGAAGATGACGAGTATATCAACCACGGCGGCCGCAGCCCCTTGTTTACCCAAGAAACATGCCCCTCCACCCAGTGGGCACGCCTCGCTCCCCTCCTCCGTCCCTGGCGCAGCGCCACTGTCCTGGTACAAAAACACGGCCTGAGCGCGCTCTATCGAGGCATTATCCCCGTCCTCATCTCTATGGGTCTCAGCAATGCCATCTTCTTCTTCGTGAACAGCTTGCTCAAAGCCGTCCTGACGAGATATAGACAAAAGACCGGGAAATCCCTTGGGTATTTTGGTTATCTCGCTACCAGCACTATAGCTGGTGTGCTGAACGTGTTGTTGACTACTCCTTTATGGGTGGCAAGTATGCGTGCCAAGCTGAGTAAAGATCAGGGGTGGGATATCACGGCGATTATGCTGCGGATTTATCGGGAGGAAGGGGTGCTGTCGTTGTGGAATGGCACCATGCCCTCCCTCCTCTTGGTGTGCAACCCGGTGTTGCAGCATTTCGTCTACGACCAGCTCAAGCGTCGAACGCTCACAGCTCGTCGGGGCAAGGTAGCGGGAACAGTAGCAGCAGCAGCAGCTGTGGCGTTGACCTCGTTGGAAGCGTTTTATTTTGGAGCCATTGGCAAGTTTGTGGCGACCATCATTTCGTACCCTTTGCAGGTGGCTCAGAGCCGGCTCCGGCAGCAGTCGCAAAAGCAAAAGCAGGAAAATTCCTCTGCTACTGCTACTATTGCTACTGCTGGCGCTGGTGTAGCTGCGTCTGCTCCTGCTGCTGTTGAGGGGGAGGAAGATCTGTTAGCGAGGAGTGCGGGGCAGTATACCGGGACTGTGGATTGTCTGGTGGATTTGTGGACGAGGAAGGGCTTGGCGGGTTTGTTTCAGGGATTGGAGTCCAAGCTGCTGCAGACTGTGTTGACCAGTGCCTTCATGTTTTTGGCGTACGAAAATATATACAAGGCGACGAAGCATTTTGTTGAAGTTGGGGCCAGGGAGAAGAGGGGCCGTTTGGTATAGGGGGAGGAAGGGAGGAGAGTGAGGGTTTTTGAGACTGAGACATGGGGACTAAGCAGGGAAAGTAAAAGTTATGTGTACCTAAATCATAGTCAAGGAGGAAAAATGTACAGTCACGTGTGCGGCCAAAGATCGACAAAAACTGTCAACGATGACGCGCGCTGATGCGTGATTCCCAGCATCTCCTGTCTTTCCTCCTCCAAGATCATGCCCCGGCCCCTGATCCTTCTCCTCGTCAGGCTGTGCATTTCGTTTTTCTCGACATTTTTCTTCTTTTCGTTTTTACTCAAAATCGGTTGTTGTGTCCTTCTGTTCTGTGCTCGCTGTTTTCTCTTGCTCGCCAACTTAAAATGCGTGCTTCCTCTCACAGCTGCCGATGCTACGGCTGCTGCGCGTGGATACATACATCTCTATCTGCTGGCCTCTTCTCCCTAACTCCCCTCTTTCTCCTCGTCACGCGAGATTTCCTTCCATTAGATTATTATATTGCATTTCTCCCTCGCTGCTTTTCATGTTCACACCACACTTTCCTCTCGCGCTCGCTCTTCCTCTTGTTGTTGCTGCTCCTAGCGTTGCTGCTGTCGTCGATCAGTTGTGCATTCAAACACCCTTAATCTCACACCTCTTCCGCCCGCCCTCCCTCCCTCCCTCCCTCCCTCCCATCCTTCCACCCCGGAAAGCCAATGCCTTCCCCGTTTCCCTCCTTCTTTCTCCCCATCGGATGCAGTGCATCATGACGATCCTTACGCCATTCTCAGCATCACACCGCACCCCTTTCTCCTCCTCCTCCTTCGTCCTCGTCCTCGTCCTCTTCCCTTTTCCTCCTCCTCCTCAATGCCCATTTCTTCCCTCCCTCTCCTTCCCTCCCTCCTTCTCCCCCTCAATCGCATACCGTGCACTGTAATACTCATCCTCCGCCACCTTCTTCTTACTGTACTTCGCCACAAACAGCTCCTGGTTTTTTTGAATCCTTGAAATGATCTCCCGCACGGACAGTGCGCAATCCGATGACACATCTCCAAAGATTCCCATCTCCTTCGGCACTGCAAACGGATCCTCCTCCCCGCAGCCCGCCCCCCCCTCCCTACCATCCCCCTTCCATGAACCCTCCTCGTCATTCTCGTCCCTGTGTGCGCCATGCAGGACCAAGGAGAGATTCAAGGAGGCGATCATCTCCCGTGTTACCTTGTAGGGAGCATCAATCAGGACGTCATCGACGTATTTGCAGCCTAGCACGGACAAGACACGCTCGTGGAGGTTCATGATTGGAAAGTTGGAGCCTCGTTGTGCGTTCACCACCTGTGGGAAGGGAGGAGGGGTGGAAGGGAGAAAAATTAGGTCAGAATTCGGAGAAAAGGAGGAAAATAAACACTCCTCCCCCTCCCTCCCTCCCTCCCTTCCTCCTTTCCTTACCTGATCATTGTGCACCCCCACAATCAAAAAGATGCCCTCACTTCCATTACCCTCCTTGATCTTCTTCAGTGTCTTGATGTGCCCCGCGTGGAACATGTCCCAACTCCCATCGATGTACACCACTTTACTATCCCGATGCGGCGGCCCGGCCCGCATGCCGGCGGAGAACAAACGGATCATTCTCGAAGTGGTCAAGAATCGAGACCGTCTGTAGAACGCTGCCCCCTCTTGTGCCTGCTGCAACTGCTGCTCTCGGGCTTCCGCCTCCCCCACCGCTCCTCCCACTCTACCCTGCGACCCACCTTTTGGCATCTTCTTCTCCGAGGCCAATTGCCCCGTCTGCGAGCCCGTAGACTCTGTGCGTTGGTGATGCCTCCGGCTCATCAACAGCATTCTCCCCACAATATCCGTGGTGCTCACCCCCTCTGTCCGTGGAATTGTGCGGTATTTCCCCATCTTCTGAGGCACCTCATAGACATCTCTCCCATTCACAATACAAGGGTCATCGCCATGCACCACGAAATCAATCCTATACTTCTCCATCACCCTCTTTAGATACGCCTCGTCCATCACATACGGTACATCTGGGACTACCTCATCCACAAAGCGACATCCCTCCACGGCCGCCAGCCTTTCCTCGTCATTCATGACCGGCGGCCCCTTGCATGCTGTAATGGTCGCATCTGAGTTAACCCCAACCACCAAAAAAGTCCCCAAAGCCTTACCCTGTCGAAACGCGTTCATATGTCCATAGTGCATCATATCAAAGCAGCCATCCATCCATATACGGACAGGGCGTTGATTCCCCTTTGGGCTCGCCCCCTCCTCCTTCACTTCCATCTCCAGTAATTTTTCTTCCAATTCTTGCACCTTTTTCCGTGCCTCCCTCAGATCTTTCGCCAGCATCTTTCTTCTCAACCGATGGCGTTTACCGAAAAGCAAGAAGTAGAGGAGGAGGGTGGTGAGCACAGCGGTGACGCACAAGGCGATTTGGTCTGGTTCTGGGTAGGGAGGAGGAACTCCCAAGGACTCTAGAAGCACGGCCAAGCGTTTCGTGAGCTTGAGCATATAGGGGCTATCAAGCATTTCCAAAGTCTTGGCTTGCAAGATGCACCACATTGCCTGTATTCTGTTGTTGTCGTTGTTGGCGTTGGCGGCTGTGGGGTGGTGGTGGGTTTGGTGTTGGAAAGGGGATGAGGATGATGCGAGTGAGTGTCTGACGGAGGGAGGAACGCGGGGTGACCTGCTCGCTGCTTACCTTGACTCAAGCCGCCGGCTGTTGCATCACAGGACTCGACGACGGAAGGCATGCTTGCCCGTGATGATCCTGTGTTGATATGTTGGGTTGGTCGAGCGTAGAGAGCATGAGAGTACGTCCGATAGAGGCCCGGCCGTGAAGTTGATCCCGGAGGTCGTAATCCGCATCCAAAGCTCCAGCCAAGATGCCCTCGATACCTCTAAGCAACCACACATAAGCAGTCTGATGAGATGGAGGCGGGTTTGGTTGGGTTGGAGAATTGGTCGTTGGGGTGAGACAGGAGCAAGTCTAATGTCCCGCCGTCACAATTTGCTTGAACTTCTTGAAGCACCCGGGACGTGACCTCGCTGCTTTCTTTTTAAGGCTCCGTACACACCACGACGCCTCATCCATCTTTTCGTCCCATACAGGAAGAGCAGCCATACTATCACGCTGTCAATTACAACCCGCCCAGTCTTTGTGCCGTTTTCATTTCACACTGCGAGGCAGTCGTATTTCTCGTTGCACCCTCAGCCTCCCCACGTCTGCGCCAGCTCCGTCCCTTCCTCTGCCTTGCGTTTTCTCAACTTCTCGTCCAGGTCGGGGGAGAAAGCTGAAGGCGGCAGAGGAGGAGTAGGAGCACCAGGTGGAGGCGGCTATCCCCCCATCGGTGGCAGTGGTCTCGTACGTCTGTGGACTGCGCGTCTCGCCGCCCGCCTCGCTGCCCGTCGCAAGACCAAAGCCAACACCTCGGCCTCGTATTTCTCCCCACGCCAGGTTGTGCGATTCGATCGCCTTCTCCAGCGTTTGAGAGACGCGGCACAGGTGGGATCAGCCCCTCCTTACACTCCCATCCACCCATCACCAACCCGTTTCCACCAACGTCTCCTCCAGCAGCAACACTGGCTCCACCGCCGTCGCCGCGCTTTCCTCCACCGTGTTTATGGACACCGACGCGTGCGTGCATTTCCACGAGTAATGAATGTCGCACGAGATGTCATTTTCACACAGGGAGACGGCGGGCTGCTACACAGCACGGCGTTTGTGGTCAATTTTAAGCCAGTGGGAACATTGTACAAGTGGCTTGTCTCAAGACCAGCTTTAGCACCCCTGCATCTAGGAGGGTCCACACATCCTCCTTCTCCTTCTCCTTCCCTACGACAAGCCTTATCCGTCCCATCAACAGCAGCGACGACGACGAATGTGAGTGCCCAAAAAGGCAGCAGCAACGTCGACAGCCCTCGTAGCTCCGCCTCCTGGGCAGGCAGCCGCTATGGTAGTGACGACGGCAACTGCGACGACGTTTTCAATGAGGAGGAGGACAGAAGGGAAGGGCCTGCTAACACTCTAGCCTCTTTCATTCTCTCAAGCATCGGCTTCACCGGTAGCCCTTTCCCCCCTCCATCTTCAGCTGCAGCCCATGGCCGACGCCCTTCATGGCGGGGAGGGAGCGGTGGAGGGGAGGGTGATGGGAGGGAGATACGCTCTCCTTCTACCGGCCCTCCTTCCGTCGATCAGCAAGAGAGGCATCAACAGCGACGACGACAACAACAAGAAGAAGAAGAGCATCACCAGCAGCAGCAGCACCACCACCATGCACGCCGGGAGGGGGTAGAGGTGTACGTGCGAGGACGACTAGTGTCCGAATTAGAAATGGTGGTGGATGGAAATGGTGCGTGTGTCTTTGCTGACACAGGGACGATGCAACCTTCTTCCGCAGCGCTTCAGAGCTTGTCGCAGCTGGGGAAAGAAAGGGGGGAGGGAGTGGGGCTATTGAGAGATGGGGCGAACCCAGTGGAGTTTGTGTACTGCAGTCCGTACGGAGACTTGAGCGTGAAGGCCACCTTCCACCTGTGGGGGGCGAGGGACCGCGTGGTGGTGAGCGATATTGATGGTACGTGAATTTGTGTTTGTGTGTTGGTGGGGGGGGGGGGGCTAAGGGAAATGGGAGATGGTGTTGATCTGGTGTGTGTGCGTGAGCGTGTTGTGTGGAGATATGTACGTGGAGGCTCTGACTTGTCGTTCGCGTGCTGCACTCGTATTGCTTCCACTTGCTCACGTTTCCCTCCCTCCCTCCCTCCCTTCGCAGGTACCATCACCAAAAGCGACATACGTGGGTACATCCACAGCGTCCATCTCGGCAGCCACCACCACACCCACCGAGGCATCGGCCGGCTGTTCTCTCACCTTGAGCAGGCCCACCACTTGCGTTTTGTGTATTTGACGTCACGACCTATATCCCTGCTGGACGCGACAAGGACGTACCTGGCGAACGTCGAGCAAGACGAAGGGTATGGATTGCCTCAGGGGCCGGTTTTTACGTCCATGGATTCCCTGACGAGGGTTTTGTATAAAGTGGGTGCTATCGGAGGGAGGGAGGGAGGAAGAGAGGGAGGGAGGGAGGATCTGCATTGTATATTCACCCGTTTGTTGCATGCTCTTTTACCCTTGAAATAATACAACCCCCCCCCCCCCTTCGTCCCTCCTACCCTCCCTTATTCCCGCTCAACAGGAGCTTGTTGAGAAGACCATCAGGTACATGAAAGCCCAAGTCTTAAACGAAATTAGCAGCACCTTCCACAGGGCAGGCCGACCGGAAGAAGATCGTGTTTTCCTCCTGGGATTTGGGAACAAGAGTGCCGATGGACAGGCATATGAAATGGTAAGTCAACCCTCCACCCCTCCCTCCTTCCCTCCCTTCGTCACTTGCGCGTTCGCTTGCCTTGGTTTCTTCTTTGTGTCCATCAATCTTACCTTTCCGTTTCAATACTTCCGTCCTTCTCCCCTCTCTCACTCGGGGCCTCCCTCAGGTGGGTGTTGACCCTGACAGCATTTTCATCATCAATCCCAACAGCGAAGTTCGCATGTTCGCTTCCTACAAAGAGTCTTCCTTCTCGTCCTTCCCTCGTCCCTTTGACTGGCGGAGGTCGCTCTCTCCGAACGCAATGTCGTCGGAAGCGGCCAAAAGGAAGAGGACAAGTAAGAAGAAGGGAGGGAGGGAGAGAGAAGAGGAAGGGATCGAAGACGAGGAAGAGGAGGAGGGTGACGTGGGACCTGCGCAGGGTGTGATGGCCATGTCGAGGGGTAGGTATGAGGGGGAGGGAGGGAAGGAGGGAGGGAAGGATGAAGAGGGGCATACCACCACTACATTTGACTCCTATTCGGACGAGCGTTTGCTGCGACTACTTGAGCGTCGGCTGGCGCGGGACGCAGAAGGGAAGGATGAGCATGAAAATGTGTGATAAGAGAGAGAAATGGCTGACCGACCAAAAACAAAGAAATGTAAATATAAGGTAGAAGAATTGCCAATCCAAAGGAAAACTCTTCACTCTGTGGCCTGTTGTCATTTCTTCTTTTCTTTCTCCTGTCGTTTCATATCTTTTTTGAAGGGGAGTGGTACATCTCAATCCCTTATTAACGGTTTCTGACCCGTGCTTCTTTCGGTGAGTGAGACTTGGTTTCCTTTTGCTCCTTCCCCACTTCCTCCTCATCTTCCCTTTCTTCTCCCACCTCTCTTGTATTTCTCTTTTTTTTCATAATGCCTCATATCCTTTTAATTTTACAACAACAAATTCTTTTTTTCTCATGTATACTCAGTCACAGCCTCTGTGCAGAGTGTGTGTGTGTGCGATAAGCAGACAAGCAACCGATTTGCTGTGCAAGTGCTTGCCCCCCCTTCTTCTTTCACCGCTTTTCAAGCCATGTCATTGTGACTCATGCCCCCCCGGTGACGCTCCAGGCCCTCACAACAAACCCTACAGGGCCTTCGCGCCCCCGCTCCTCCCTTCCTCTCTCCCCCCCCAACTAGCGCGATTTGTACCGCAATGCCGTGTAACCCAAACTCAAAAACACGACCAGGGTGCCCACCAACACCCCTGCATTCCTCACCAACTGGTCAGATGCTAAAGCTAGTGCTGCCAAGACCTCCTCTCCATGATGCTTGCAGGTATAGCCCTCAACATCGCTCCCCGTCGATCGCGTGGGACAGTCAGTGAAGGTGAGACCAGAGAAGTGATTGATGACCAGGCTGTGGTAGAAAGGAAATGACAGAAGGGGGAGAGGGAGGGAGGAGGGGAGGGAGGAGGGGAGGGAGGAGATGGTGAGAGTGACTCCCAAGTCGGGCAACAGACGAGCAAATGGAATGGCACCCCCTCCTCCCCCCCCCCCTTCCTCCCATCCCCACCCTTCGCGCCGCACCTGGAATACATGTACTGGTAGAAACTTCCCCAATACAGCCATTTCAAGTACTTGGGCATGCGGGCCAACGGAATCATATACCCAGAAAATACCAACAGCGGCAACAACGTAGGCACGACGATCTGTTGCATCCGTTGAATGTCCGAGGTCAAACAACCCACCAAAAATCCAAGAGCCGCGCCAATGCATCCTCCCAACGCACACACCCCTAGGTACACGCCCAGCTTCCCCACCGTGAAAGGCAGCCCCGCCATCCCAAACACGATCCCCGCGTCCACTATCAGAAACACCGAGCTCTGCAAACACGCCACCCCCACGGACGCCATGAAATATGGCACTAGATGGTAATGCCCATTATGGTACTCCCTGAAATGCACGGCTCTTGTCAGCGGAAACGTTAAGACGAGGGTCAAGAAAGAATTGAACACAGCAATCGTCGTGATGATGCTAAATAACCCCAATATCGGGAAAATGCTCTTCTGCCGCTCCACCTCCTGCTGGAACCAGACCGTCCCTACGACTAGCCCCGTAAATATTTCCATTCCTAGTCGATGAATAACCTTCACCCGGTCTTTGCACATGTGCGTGAGCATTCGTCGGAACAGTACAGAAAATTGGTATGGCCATGAGGTCTGTGCGAGGACGTCCGAGGTCTCTTTAGCCAACCAGGACGCATGGCGGTCAATCTGTAAGACCTCCCCTCCGGGTACCACCAATTGAAGGCTCTCACAGCTATTCACTCGACTAAGGCTTATCCCTCCCTCTCCCCCTCCCCCTCCCCCTCCTGATTGTTGATGACCGGGCATGGAAGGGAGAACGGAGGAGGGGAGTGAGGGGGAGGACAGGGAGGAACGAAAACCCAGCTTGCCGAGCGCGCCACGGAAGGAAGAGGGACGAGAGAGGGAAGGGAGGGAGGTGAGAGCGTGAAAAGAGAAGGAGGCGGTGGTGGAGGACGGGTTGGGGAGGGGCTGAGGGAGGGCGAGACAAGGAGTGGAAGCCAGGGCTGTTTCGAGGTCGTCCTTTTCGCGTTGAATGGCGACTTTCCGCCAAGCATCCAACACCGCGTCTGGGGACTCGTTCAGAACCTGATTTTGGCGGTATAAGGCGGAGAGGGAAAAGGAGGGTGTGGCGGAGAGAGGGCGTAAGGGATACGATGTTTCACTATCTGTCAAAAATGTATTTTACAAAAAAATGAAAAAAGGCCACTGATTCATTTCTTGTCCCCTCCGTCCCTTCATCCTTCCTCCCTGACTCCCTCTGTCATTCACAACCTTAAGATAGAAGTCGGCAGGATTTTCAAACGGAGGCGGCTCGAACCCCATGCCATAGAAAAATCCAGCAAGGCGACTCGGAGGCCCGTCATACGCGACTTGCCCCGAGACCATAAACACGAACCGATTGAAACAGCTCATGAATATTTGATAGCTGGGTTGGTGAATGGAGGTAATGACACAGCGATCAGGTCCAGCAAGAAACTGTAAGAGCCGGCATATGTCTTCTGCGGTTTTCGAGTCCTGCAGTGGTGGTAGTGGTCGGTGGCGTGTGTGTAGAGGGGTGGGGGAGAGAGAAAAGTGACGAGAAATGATTCGAACGAAGGGGGTCGATGGATGGGTGATAGCTAGGTTGATGAATAGATAGGGCTGGTAAAAGTGAGGAGGGGAGAGAGAGCGAGGGATTGTGGGAATTCAGGTCGTGCTTGGGAGGACTTGAACTTCTCCTCCTCCCTCTCTTCCTTCTCTTCGACCTCCGTACCAACCAAGCCACCGACACCCATAGCACCCACAAAGGGAAGTAAAAAAGCGTACGTACCAAGCCAGAAGTCGGCTCGTCCAACAGCAGAATCGAGGGGTCCGTCAACAGCTCCAGGCCAATTGAAACCCTTCTCCGCTGCCCCCCGCTGATGCCTACTTTTTCAACGCTCCCGATCCGAACATTGCGACAATCTCCCAGACCTAGTTCTGTCATCACACTCTCTACGGTCTCTTCCCTTTCCTCCCTCGTGTCGCTTTGCGGTAATCTCAGCTCTGCCGCGAACGTCAAGGTCTCATGGACACTTAATTCGGGCAATAAAATGTCCTCTTGAGGGACCAAGGAACACATCTGTCGGAAGGCACGATTGATATTGCGACAGGGCGTGCCGTTTATCAGCACGGAACCTTCCAAGATCCCGCCACGGGTGTGTTTCGCAGCGCCGTGTAGGACTTGAAGGAGGGAGGTTTTGCCTGAGCCAGAGGGGCCCATGAGGCCTGTCAGGCTGCCGGGGGTGAAGGACAGGGAAATGTCACGGAGGATTGGGGTGAGGAGGGCTGGAGCGGTGGAGGAGTGTACCTGCAGATCGTAAGACAGAGGAGGAGGAGGAAGGGCAGCTGCTGCTGCAGGGAGGTTGGTGGTGCTGTTGTGTCTGCCTGTAGCTTTGAGAGGTACTTCTGCTTCTGCTGCTTCCGCTGTCGATGGTGACGACGGCGACTGTGGTGGCACTGGTGATGGTGGTTGAGCGCGGAACGCGAGCCATCTTCTTCTAAGATCAGCATGCAGAAAAGGGAAGGACCAGCTCTGGGTGACGGTCGAGTTTTTAACGGAGTAGGAGAGGTGCTTGACATCAATCCGGACTTGTGGAATGTTGTCGATGCGGCTGTTTTTGTGAGAAAGAGATGTGTTATTAGGGGTAGTTTGACATGGAAGGATTGTGACTATCCAACACATTTCGCCTGCACACTTCCGCCCACTACCTCCCTCCCTCTAAAGCACGTACGTGAATGACATGCGTTTCCGCCCCATGGAAGGAACGCCTCCGCATTGCGACGAGGGCGTGGGGGAATCGTTCACACCTTGGTGCTCGGAATGACGGGTGCAATCGGGACTTTCATCCTCATTAAATGAGAAAGAGGACTGTACACCCCACGACTGCCCCCCCGAAATTGCCCAATCGTCCTCTTCCTCTTGCTGCTGGTGCTGGTGCTGCGGCGTCGGGTCGATGGTAGCGGGAATCGTCGAGGAGGCGTGATCCTCATGGATGACCGGGGCCCGCGGGGGCAGCGACATGTGGTCACGCCCTAGGCCCGAGCTTGGCGTTTCCTATAGCCACGCTCACGGCCCTGCCTGTATGTGCGGGTAGCCAGCATAAGCGTGGGATGCAAAGATCAGCACTGTGCGTGTGATGATACCATGTCCCTCTCGATCCTACGACGACCTTCAGCTTGCCTGCCTCCCATGCGCAGCCACAAGCCATGACGACGCCCAAAATTGTCCATGCCATTGCCCTTAATTTCGACCATGTCATGAATTCTGATAGGTCAAGCAACTCCTCCAAACTCTTCAAACTTCCGGGGTGTCGTGGGAAATCACTGCCTACCTCCTCTCTCGCACCGATGCGGCAGTCTGCGCAGTCCTCTCATGTATGATTATCGCGGCCGCACAGCACCTGGGATTTTTGGCCCTTGTAGTTCGGAGCGTAGTAACCTTACCCATTGATTGTACATGTCCCATCCTCATGTGTTTCATGCATACCCACAGTCGACAGGAGGCGAAGTGGAAGTGGCGTCCAACCATCAACCAGCCAAGCTCCTATCTCCCTTCGCCTCTCCAGCAACAGCAACTTGATCGAACCCCACCCCTCTCCTCCTGCACCCTATTTAACACTGTCATGGAGCGGTGGCAAAGAAGACGGCAGGGCCTGTGCGGGGTGGCCGTGCTGCTGAGCCTTTTCCTGACCACAACTACGAACGCAGCCATCACAAGCCCAACATCACCACCAGTAGCAGCCGCCATCTGCTCCGGCCTCTTCTCCTCCTCGTCCTCCTTTTCCTCTTCCTCCTCCTCGTCCTCCTCGTCCTCGTCCTCGTCCTCCTCCTCCTCCTTTTTCTCTTCGTCCTCCTCGTTTTCCTCCCCTTTCAGTGGAGCTAGCACTTCCTATTTCTTATCTAAAGCCCGCGGCGGTTCCTCCTCATCCCAACGCGTGGGCGAAATTCTGCATGGCAAAGGCCTTTCCTCGACTGTCTCCAAAGCCATTAAACGTGAAGGCCCCACCCTCTCCCTCGCACCTGTCCTCTTCCTCGGCGCCTGCGAAGATGCCTCCCGCACCCTCCTCTCTGAGATTTTTGAATTCGCCAGACCCCCAACCACGAGCGGTGCACATGTGACGATTGCTCGTTTTGGGGACTCGGCAGATGACGAGGACGAGAAAGTGGGGGAGCGACAGGCCATAGCGCTCATTACCACCTTGGTTTCGGAAGAAGAAGACTTGTCCTCAGGTGCTTTCACCGCGATGTCCCACACTGTGGCGGCCGGATTTGCGCTGGGAAACGACGTTGTTTGGACGGTGTCATTCTCGGATGTGCTGAGGGGAGAGTTGAGGGGAGGGATGGCGGTGCTCCAGGCGGCGCTGGAGCAGTACATAGGGTTTGAAGGAAAGGGTTTAATCGACACGGAGGCACCTGTGAAGACATTGCATTTGGTTGTGACGGATGTTGGGAAAGAGGAGGGCGAGGAGTTGGGGTTAGGCAAGGCGTTGGAGAAGCACGTGAGTGCGATGTGGCGGAAGTTGATCAAACCGGCGGGGAGCATCAGTGAGGACGAAGAAGAAGGAGACGAGGACGGATTGTTGACGCCGCCGGGGTGGACGCGGATTATGAATGTGAATGTGATTTACTTGCCCAGCAAGGCCTATGCATCTTCTGAGCACACCGCTGTCGTCTCCTCCCTCAAGGCCAGCCTCGACAAAAAGCTGGAGAAAACCAACCCCTTCATCCTGGCCTCTGCCCTGCAATCCTCCATTTCTACCCTCACCTCCTCCTCCTCCCCCCCTTCCCTCCGTTTTTCGTCCTTGCCCAAGGCCGACACTGTCGTCTCGTCCTTTTATCTGGACAAGCTTGTGGCCCGCTACGCGTCGCAGTTCCAACAAGATTCCCGCCAACTACTTGAGGAATTGAACACCGGCTACGACGAAGATTTCGGCCGTACCTTCACCGAGCTCATCGAGAAATACCTCTCCGATTTCCACCAAGAGGTCTATGGACACGACGCTGGCCCCATCCATACCTCTCTCCAGGGACTGGACGCCGGGCAGGTTTCGGCGGTTGTCAAGGTGAAAAAGGAGCAGTTGCGGAAGGCCTTGCTGGGGTTGGCGGAGGCAGGGTACGCGCGGCAACTGCTGTTTCTGAAACAAATGGCACAGGAAGAGTTCAGGAAAGGCATCAGTAGCTTGAAATACCAGTGGGAATTAATCCCGGGTTTCGCCAAAGCGATCAAGGCGGCGAAGGCCTTATTTGTGGACCGAGCGGGGAAGCTTGCGTGTGCCAGGAGTGGTGGCAAGTGGAAGGCGGCCGCCGAGAAGGAGCTGCGGAGTTTGTCCAAGATCCTCGAGACGCAGGCGGATGATGTGATTGAGCGCACGCGGGCATCGGGGGGTTTCGTGCCCTCCAAACTCCGGCGGCCGATTGGGATCCAGGTCAATTGGCTGGGTGCGAATTTCTTCCATTTCTTGAGGGATAGCTCGGTGGACCCGCTGAGTGTGAGAACGGACAGCGGGGTGGCGTTATGGCAAAATCTGGGGGAGACGTGGGCGAGTCGGGATGGGAAGGACCAGAGGGTCAGTGCGCGGTACAGGCAGATGTATGGGGAGGAGGTTGATCCGATGGTGATGGACTACTTGTCAGTGTCGCCGAAAGGGGTGGGATTGAATGACAAGGATCCGCGGGTGAAGTTTGGGTGGAACAGGCGGGTGGCATATGAGTTGGTGAGGAACCATGACGATATGACGTTTCAGATTCCGCATGCTAAGGCAATCAAGGATTATTAAAGAGGGGATTAAAGGGAGGGAGGGAGGGAGGGCGAGAACTTAGGCTGGATAGACGGGAGCAAAACAAAGTTAGTGATTTAACGGGGAGGGCAATGAAAGATCGTGTGTGTGTAGAGTCTCGTACTCACAAGAGTGACTCATTATCCCCTTCAAAGAAAAGCAAACGAATTAGGAGCGCACACAAGCCTAGCAAAGCAGCTGTAAGCCTCCCTGTCTTCATGTCTTGTGGCCATTTTTTTCTTTCTTTTGTACACCCCCTCTTTCACTTCTCATCACTGGCTACGCACCGTCTCCACCACTGCCTTGAAAGAGTACGGCTCTGTCACAGCCATATCGGCAAGCACTTTGCGGTTGAGCGTAATGTTGGCACGTTTCAACCCAGGGATGAATCTTGAGTAGTTCATGCCGTACTGTTGGACGGCGGCGCCAATGCGCTGAATCCATATGGAGCGGAACTCGCGCTTCTTCACCTTCCGGTCCCGATAGGCGTATTGTAATGCCTTCTCGACGCGTTGCACAGCCATGCGGAAGCAGTTGGTACGGCCACGGTAGCCCTTCGCCATTTTGATGATTTTCTTGTGCCGGTGATTGGCAAGCCCACGGGACTGCTGCATGAATGGGGCGGACAGCGGAGACAGCAAGGAAAGGGTGCTTGTGTTGATAGTGATGCTGGGGAGGATCTGTGCATGGACAGAGAGGGCCGCGGTGGCGCGTCGCAAGGAGAGGATGCCCAGCCAAGACGGGGCCATGGTGATGATGCGTCTTCTCGGGGAAAAGGGGAGGATGGTGGTTAGCGAACGGAGAGAGCGTGCGATAATATGTTAAAGCCAAGAACAAGAGGTAGCCATGGAACTATTGCTGTGGTGTGGCGTGAGTATAGTCATAAGGGCAGGATATGAAGGCCACTCGCTATCGCTCATCCGCTTGAGCTGGTGGGCGATGGCGACGGTGAACCTCCTGCGTCGGCCGGTTGCGAAATCCAAAAGTTTTTGAATAAGTCCAAGACAAAAGGGAATAGTACATGAACATTTAGACACAGATACTTTCTTTGGAACAAGGTAGCCTTTCTCTCATTTTTCTCTATCCCTTCTTGAAATTTTATAGATCACCCCAAGCTTCCCCTCCCCAGCTACCCCCCCCCCACTAAGTCTACGTCTGCGCATCGTTGAGCGCAACGCACGTCACCGCCAGATTCGAGCCTTGGTATGTTCTAACCAGGTCGCCTGTTCGCAAGTCCCATAGTCGCGGGTGGTGGTCCGAGCAAGCCGTGACCAAATAGGATGAGTCCGCCGAGAAGGCGGCATCCCACACCCAGCGTTGATGATCTTTCAATGTGTGCTCCATCTCCCACTTTGCCACATTCCAAAGCTTGGCCGTCTTGTCCGCCGACGTCGTGACCAAGCGCTGAGAATCGGGAGAAAACGCACATTTCAGCAAGTATCTGGCATGAGTTTTCACGGGCTGCGCGTGAACGGGCCGGGCAAAATACCCCTCTGCAGTGCCTTCCTGCGGCCGCCACACATACAAGTGCGCTTCGTTGTTCCCCGCTGCTATCAGCGAAGCATCATTCGACACCGAAACGGAACGGACGGGCACATTCCCTTCAGGTTGTGTCTCGTGCACACAACGGTTGCTGCCCAAGTCCCAGACGCGGACACGCCCTTCTTGATCCCCCGTCACCACTTCCGCTTGATTGGGAAGAAGCACAACTGAGTTCACTGCCACCAGCGGTGCGTGCGGATGTCCTCCTCCTGCAGATGAACTTCCACTATTATTGCTGCTATTGGGGATGGCCGTGGCGGCGGCCACATTGTCAAAGCTCCGCTGGCACCCAGGCGCCCGAATGTCCCACACCTTGACCGTCCCGTCCTCCGATGCCGTGTACAGCCACTTGCCTTCTTGCTGGAAGCCCACAGCCATAACATTCCCCGCGTGGCCTTCGTAGCTCATCACTGGATTCGGGTTGGCATTGCCGCCTACTTCGAAAAGGCGGACGTGGGGGTTGCCTCCAGCCACCAGGAACTGCTTGTCAGGGGTGATTTGGAGACAATTAACTTGCGAGTCGGGGTAGCGGATAGAGCGGGAACAGACCCCTGTTGGAGCCTCCCAAAACCGAATCTTGTGGTCGTAGCCTGCCGTAGCCAGGACCACGGCGGATGACATATTGCGCTGGTCCGGTGGGTGTGTTGGTAGATGGGGTTTACACCTATCCAGGCAGGGTCGAGGTGATGATGCTAGCTTCTTGCCATGGGCGGCCGGGCGGATGGGTGGAAGCAGGAATAGCCGCTGTGAGAGAAGACGTTGATTGGAAGGTCTCTGACTGTAAGTTTGCGGGAAAGGCAGAGGGTGAGTGCATAGTGTAGATGTTGGTAAGGCATTGCTATGTCGAGGTCCCCATTCATCATCGTCTCCGAAAAGCTCTGCGTCCTCATAATGTGAATTTGAACTTTTGCTGTGCAAGGTGAATCGCATTCAGACAACTATGACCACAAACGCAGGCCCCCTTACACTCAGACAAATTGCTCCTCGGCGTCGTGGTTTGGGGCTGTGCTGCCGGCTTTTGAGACAGAAAGTACTCTCGCCAGCCTCGCCAACAGGGTGCCGTTGCCGCTTCTATGGGCACACAAACTCATTATCACACGACGCCAAGTACCATAAAGACCACACAACCCACCCTAGTGCTACCCCCAGCCCCACCCTACACATACACGTACAGGCATCTGTCGCAAGTAGGATTTAAGGCTCGTCTTCGTTCCCCGCCTCTCGAGACCTCAAAACCATCCGCCGGCAGCTGTGGCACGATTCCACATCCCACAGCACATCGCCTTCCCAAACCCAGACCCAAGGTTGACCTCGCCTCCGAGATTGGAATCATGATCTCGCCCAACATCTCACCCAAGGAATTGACGCTGTACGAGCGATTGCGGCGACTAGACTTCCACCCCAAGACGAAGGATGATTTCAAGGTCCGCACGGCTTATGGCGGGGCGACGTCCGTCGTGGCCTTGGCCTGCATGGTCTGCTTGTTTTTAACCGAGCTCAAGTACTCGATGGATAAGGAGATTGTCGACCACATGTATGTTAATTCCTCGCGGGACACCCGACTGCTATTCAATTTCAACATGACCTTTCCCTCGGTATCGTGTCAGTTGTTGAGCGCCGATGCGATGGACCCGTTGGGGAATAAACAGGAGGGGGTGGAGAGCCATGTGTTCAAGACGCGATTAGATGCGGCAGGCAATCCACTCTCGGCAAAGACGTGGCATAAGCTGGGGGATACCTTTACGGATGTGGATGTGTTGGCGAAGCACGAGGAGGACAGTAAAGCGCAGTTTGTGCAGGGGGAGGAAGAGATGGAGCAATGGGTGGAAGTAGACGAGGACGAGGATGGAGAGGAGAGGGAGGTAGAAGATGAAGACGGGCAAAAAGTGTGGCGGAAGATGAAAAAGGTGATTGGGAAGCGACGGAAGTGTGGGAACTGCTACGGGGCCGGCGAGGAGGGAGAGTGCTGCAACACTTGTTACAGCGTCAAGGAGGCGTACGACCGAAGGGGCTGGGCGTTCATGGGCCTGAATGTCGAGCAATGCCAGCAAGAAAACCTGAAGAATCCTCTGGGAGAAGAAGGGGCAGACGAAGGCTGCAACATCCATGGCTCGTTGCTGTTGACACAGGAGAGCGGGAACGTCCACTTTGCCCCGGGCGAGCAGCTCCGGCATTCGGGCGCCTTAAATGTGGCTGATCTGGTGATGTTCACGTTCCTTAAATTCAACATCTCACACGAAATCCACCACATGTCGTTGGGGGAGGAATTCCCAGGTTTTAAATCGCCGCTGAGTAATCAGGTGCGGAGCGTGGCGGATGGGTATGGAATGTATCAGTATTACCTGAAGGTAGTGCCGACCGTGTATAAGCACTTGAACAAGGCGTCCACAGTCTCGAATCAATACGCGGTCTCCGAGCACATTCGTCATATCAACCCTGGGAGTAATCGGGGGCTACCGGGCGTGTGGTTCTTTTATGACACGTCTCCGGTGCATGTTGAGTTTGAGGAGAGGAGGAGAGGACTGTTACCGTTCTTGACGAGTGTGTGCGCGATTGTTGGGGGCGTATTCTCAGTCTTCGGGGTAGTCGATGGCGTAGTGCATAACTTGATTCAAAGGGGTGTAGGAGGCGGGATGAAGAAAGGGGGGGCGCCTGGGAGTTAGGGAGAAAGGGAGGAAGGGAGGAAAGGAAGGAAGGAAGGAAAAAGGACAAATATGTATTTAAATGTAGGAAGATAAAGAGGATTCCCCGGGTGTCAGCCAATTAGATTTGTGTCAATTGGAAGGAGTTTGAAGAAAGAGGGAGAATGAGGACGGTAGACGTAGATGAAGCGGAAGAGTGGGTCAGAACGCCAAATTGAAAACGGCCCGAATCGTCACGACTTTGTTTTTGTGCTATCCTGCCTTTGGTTTGGTTCACATTTCCTCTCACTTTCCCCCTCGCTATGCCCCTCTCCCTCGGCGACTACAACGCTCTTATTTCTCCACATTCGTGTAAATTATCACTCCCTTCAAACTCCTAACGTCGTTCAGGTCAATGGATCTATCTCCATTCAGGTCCGCCGCACACAGCCGCTGCCTCCTCGCCAAGCGACAGCCCCTCCAATTTCTGTACAATATTGACGAAAAGGATAGGGGCAAAAGAACCGGTCCCATCATGATCCAGGTAATTAAATGGTACCTCCAGGGGTTCCTTCCGTTCTTCCTCCTTAATCTGAGCGTACGTGGATGGAGAGCCGTCCGTCTTCGCATCTGCGACCAGCAACGCCATGAGCTCCACCAAGGTCAAGCTGGGCTCATCGTCTATATTGAAAGTAGTGGCATGCGGAATTAAGGGGCTGAAGAACGCTTTTTACATTTAAAGCCAAGTAATATCACGCGGGTTGATGCAGCATGTGCTTGAAGCTCTGCTCTTATCCCCGGCGGGAAAAAGAAGAGAGTCCAATCGGCGTTGCAAGGTCGATAGAGTGATGCGGCCGGAGTCATGGTACGGGTCCAAAAAGGCAAACACCACTTATATTTCTTCATCGGTAAGCATAAGACAATATAGGGCACGAGTTTAAGGACTATTCGCAGAAGGGCGCGGTGTGCAGTGCTGCGAAGGTTCTGGAGAGGGGGCGTGGCAAAGAGGATCCGACGTGCAGGAAGCAGGAGACGTAGATGAACGACTTGTTTCTTCTGTGCTATCGTTTTATAAGCATGACACGGCCCCACTTTCGTAATCGGTTTTGTGTTCACAAGGTCGTCGAATGAAATAGATGAGGTAGAGGTGGGGAGGTTTTACGGGCCCATTCTAACGTTTTGCAATCTATTGACGCTGGCAGACTAACGCGACCACCTACATATTAACGAACACAAGTCCAGCCCAAACCGACGCCCGAGAACTGCAGGTCAGCACGACTGTTGCTTGAGACTGCTGCCGAAGATATCATGCCACCACCCTGTCAATCCCCAATCAAGCAGCTCATCGTCGTCCTCTGCTTTCTCCTGCATACTTTTGTTGTCGTCCATGGCTGGACGTCCTCCCTTTCCTCATCTTTGCCTTGTCTCATGATAAGACAACGACATCAAGGAAAAAGAAGTGCCGGCCTCATTACAAGCGGCAGCCCCATTGACCCTACCGACACCACCCCAACAAACATCCTCATCATTGGCAACGGCGGCCGGGAATACGCTCTTGCCGAATCTCTGCTAAGGGTTTCCACACCGCGAAAAATATACGTTGCCCCGGGCAACGCTGGTACACAGCAGCTTTTTCCTCCCCGGGTCTTAAATGTACCCGAACTCAATGTCAACGACGGGGAGGACATCGTGGCTTTCGCCCGCAAAGAGGCCATTGATCTTGTCGTGGTCGGGCCTGAGGGCCCTCTAGTTGGAGGACTGGGAGATCAATTACGCGAGAAGGGCATACCATGTTTTGGTCCCAATGCGGCCGCTGCCCGGTTGGAAGGAAGCAAGGCCTGGGCTAAGGAATTTATGCAGCGTCACCATATCCCCACCGCTGTCCACGCCACGTTTTCGGACTTCGCCACCGCAGGAGACTATGTGCAACAGCACACATTGCCGGTGGTCATCAAGGTATCAAGCTTGGCCGGAGGGAAGGGCGTGACAGTGGCAGCCACGTATGAGGAGGCCCTGGCAGCTTTAGAGGCAATTATGGGGCCAGCAGCCGTGTTCGGCATCGAGGCAGGGAGGGAGGTCGTGGTGGAAGAATGTTTAGTGGGAGACGAAGTATCAGTTATGGCGATGTGTGATGGAAATAGGGTGGTGACATGCTTGCCATGTGCCCGTGATTTTAAACGGTTGTTGGACAGCGACAAAGGCCCAAATACAGGAGGGATGGGTTCCATCGCCCCTGTCCCTGGTTTAACGCCTGCTGTCGAAAGTAAGATGCGTGATATTTTGCAACAGGTAGTAGAGGGGATGAAGGAGGAGGGTCATCCGTATCATGGGGTATTGTATGGGGGGTTCATGCTCACGAGGAAGGAGGGAGGGAAGGAAGAGGGGTGGGAGGAGGAGAAGAGAGAGCCAAAGGTGCTGGAGTTTAACTGTCGATTCGGTGACCCCGAGACGCAGTCTCTCCTACCCTTGTTACCTTCAAATACAAGCTTGGCAGCTTTAATGCTTCAGTGCGTGCAAGGAGCGAGCCGCGAAACAGTTGCAGAAAAGGGAAGTGGGACAGAGGACGCAGCGTGGGAGGGATTTGCGGCCACCGTGATCGCCGCCTCCGAAAGCTACCCAACCTCATCTTGGCCCATAAAAGCACACGTTATTCATGGCCTACCGCAGGCGGCGTGTGTCCCAGGAGTGCATAGCGTGGTGCATGCAGGGACAGTCAGGAAAGTCCTCGCCAACGGCGCCCGCGTGATGACCGTGTCCGGCGGGCGCGTCCTCGGAGTGACAGGCAAAGCCTCCACGTTGCGTCTGGCAATCCTTCAAGCCTATCATGGTCTAAGTGAAATTTTTTTTCAGGGCATGCAGTACAGGACGGACATTGGCGCAGATGCGGTTAGGTCGGCGCGCGCCCCGGTGCGGGTGGCCGTGCTGGGTTCCACGAAGGGGACAAGCATCTTGCCTTTACTAAAAGGTAAACCTGGTCAGTATGATGTGGTGCTTGTCTTATCGGACAAAGAGCTGGAGAGTGGATTGTTGGAGAATGCACGGGCCGCGGGTGTGAAGGATTGTCGGTATGTGGGTGGGGAAGGGGAAGGAGGCAAAGAGGCTATGGAGAAGATTGAGGTCGCCATGGAGGAAGCTCAAGCAGAAGTCCTCCTTTTGAATGGATACAATCGAATCTTGTCTCCGCGTTTGGTGCGAATTTTGCGAGGTCGATGTTTGAATGTCCACCCTTCGTTACTGCCTGATTTTGCGGGACATTTTGACCTGGCTGTGCATCAAGCGGTCTTGGACGCAAAGAGGACTCAAAGTGGTTGCACGGTTCATTTTGTCACAGACGACGTGGATCAGGGCCCGGTGTTGGTGCAAAAAACATGCGTGGTTGAACCGGGTGTGGACACGGCAGCGATGCTCAAGGCCAAGGTACAGGCCTTGGAGACGGAGGCGTGGGAAGAGGCTTTGCGGGTGTACCAAGAGGACTTGCCGAGGGTGACGCAGACGATTATGGCCATGGGAGTGAAGCGATAGAGGGCATGATAGGTTGGAAATATATCGAAATGAACTCAAATCAAAGTAACAAGGTGTAAACCTCCCCCACGTAGACGAAGAAGGCCGTTGCGCTCGGTTTCGCACCAAATCCAAAGCCTCAGGGTCAAAAATTGAGAAACATTCCTCACGTTCGTCGTTTCTTCTTGGCCTACTTTGCCTCTTGCTTTGCATCCTAACACAAGCCCAGTGCCGTGTGTTTCTCATGAGCCACCCTGTGGACTGATATATTCTCTTTCTCCATCACCATCGCTCACAATACAGGAGTGGTTGTGGTGCGGCAAGCATACGCAGCGGCAACAAGCGGGCAGGGTCCAGCCTATACCTTGCGTCAACGACCACGACCGCGCTCTCCTCCTCCTCCGCCTCCTTCTCCTCTTGAAGCTTAAGACAGCAGCGATGTCATTCATGTTTCGATGCTGCTGCCGTCCCTTCCTGAAGGGGGGGGATGACGGGAGCAGGCCGTACTACGATCAACTCGCGCTCGACAAGGTACGTGTCCCTCCACAGCACAGAGGCAACGCAGGTCCTTCACTGTGATCCTTTCACGCCCCCACATGATTCTGGGTGTCGTTATCATGAGGTTGGCAAACGTGTAGAAGCGGAGAAAGCGAAGGCGTGCAGGCCCTGTGAAGCTGTATCACCTCTAGGTGCATTCAACTAGTAGGGGACAATTTTCCGCTCTGCGTCTCCCTCTTCCAACTTTGAGTGTCATGTCTGAGCATCTGTATCATCGCTCTTGTGACGACTTTACTATCCTCCCTTTTTTACCAAATTACGCTCCGCTTTTTCCTCGTTCCCTCGCTTCCTCACTCTGCCTTTATCAGGAATGCTCCACTGAAGACATCAAACGCGCCTACAAAAAGAAATCCCTCGAACTCCACCCGGACAAGCTAGCACAACGCGGGCAAGTCCTCACCCCCGAAGACCAAGCTCGTTTTCAACGCGTCAAGGAAGCGTATGAGGTTCTCGTGGATCCGAAGCGACGGGACCTCTACGATGAATTCGGAGAGACTGGCTTGAAGTTAATTGAGGACCCCCAGTCGATGGACCCCCAGACAGCCTTTGTAAATTTCATGCGGTCCTCCAGTTACGACAGATGTGCGATTTTCATGACGATTGTGGGAGTGACGCTTTTTGTGCTCATGTGGCCAGTCTTGTTGTGTTTGCAGGTATGTGCTTGTAGGGGTTTATCCTTTTCTGGTCCCTTTCTGGGGATGAATCGGAGTTTAAGTTGTATTTATGTTGGTGTATGTCCCTCTGTTTGAAATGCCTGTGATTTGCCGCGCGAAGAGCTCGTGCTATATTTGTTGGCGCCCTGGGCGGTACGACCTATGCCACTCGTTTACAACCTCAAGACCCTTCCCTCCCTTGTCCTTCCTCCCTCCCTCCTTCAAGACCGACACGGACATAGAAATCCCCTGGACAGCTATCTGGACGCCTCTATGGGTGCTGGATGCCTTGTGCCTTTTCGTCCTGTGGTTCTTGGTCTTCACCGGTAACCGCCGACCGGCCGAAGGGCTGGAGGAGGAATGGAGGGACGACCTCCCCGCACGGGTGCTGAACGCCGTTCAATTGTCGTGCAATGTATTATTTCAGATTTTTCTAACGTTGAAACTAGACGACGTGATCCAAGACTGGGATTGGAGTCATGTGTTCGCCCCCTGGTTGGCTTGGGAAGGCATCCAGTTGTTCCGCAACCTGACCATCACCTCCACGGGCGGGGGTTCTACTAATTTTGCCACGTCCACAGAGGAAGGGGTGTTGTTGCGTGCGATGGCTGTGAGACAGGCGATGTTGGGTTTGCAGCATGGAGTTCTGCGCATTGTGTTCTGTGCTCTGGCGATTTTGAAATTGGATGGAAAGATCCATGTCACTTGGTGGGTAGTCTTTGTCCCCCTATGGCTATTCTTCGTGACGCAAATTTTGGGGATCTGCGTGGAGTATGCCTTGGCGAAACGATTGCAGGAAAATTTATTGGTGGCTGCTGTGGCGGCTGCGGAGGAGCGAGGGGCGGCGGTGGACTCTGAAACGGGGGAGGTGGAGTTGGGGCCGGAGGAAACGATGATCCAGGAACAGGCGGAGTTGATGGCGAGTCGGGCGAGTATGATGGGATGCCAGGCGGCGGTGGTGATAATGATGGCACTGCTCGGAGTGGCAAGGCTTGAGGGGGCACACTACTCCGTGTTTGTGATTTTCTTGCCGGTGTTTGTGATTGTGGGCTGCTTCACTTGCAGCTTGGGGTGTGCCGTTTGTTGTTTGCGGGAGCCGGAGGAGGGGATGGGTGTGATGGGAAGGGATGGAGAGCATCGACCTTTGAATCCGGCTGCACAAGCAAATAGTTCTGCGGGGGCGACCAGCACGACGGTGGCAATGGGGGCGGTAGGGGAAGGTCACAAATTGGGGGGGAATGCGGTGTCGCCGCGGACGGCACGGACCACAGCGCTGGGAGGAGAGGGAAAGGGGGCAGAAGGAGGTGGAGGAGGTGGAGGAGCTGGAGGAGGAGCGACATCATACCAGCCACCAGCACCACTGCCGGTCGTGCTTACGAAACCGACCCCTCCCAGACCCGGCAATAGCTTTGCGAGTACCGGGGAGGAGATTGATGGGATCGATTAGTACAATAAAGGGGGAAGAATAGTAGTGAGAGAGGATTCGAAACAGACTGAAAGAGAAATCTCACAAAGCATGGCCTAAGAAAAAAAGAACGAAGACCGAAGGAGCGAAGAAGACTGCAAGCCAAACAAAAAAAAGGGGCATATGTGCCGTGGAAAACTTTGCTCTTCGCGCCCCCTGCAGGAGCAGAAATCGTCAGCGATCCATACACACCGGCCTTGGGGTTGGTTTGTCGTGAATGATGCGCGCCTTCGGCCGTAAAGCAACCAGGGGCACTGTTACGTCTACAAGGTCGGGATGCCCTTGTGCATATGTGGCGCCCGCTTTTGCAAAAGTCAAAAGGAAGCGAATGTCTGAGCCACATGTGATTTGGTGAGGGAGGAAAGCATCGACGATGCGTCGTCACAGTGCCCATTCGCGTTTCACCGCATCCCTCCCTTGTGGCCTGCCACCCCCTCCCTGCCCCCCCCAACCCCCCCCCCCCCCCCCCCCCCCACCCCCGGCGGCACCAAAATTTTTTGGCCCCGCCGCAAAGAAGGGGGGAGGGGGGGGGGGGAAAGGGGGGGGGGGGGGGGGGGGGGGGGGGGGGGGGGGGGGGGAAAGG
>Ga0160420_100272_pt1 | contig 27199 bp, 34 predicted proteins | sample CelAP2metagpilot_FD_108197 | JGI IMG/M metagenome (GOLD analysis project Ga0160420, IMG submission 108197) | Phycosphere-associated microbial communities from algal ponds in Kailua-Kona, Hawaii, USA - Cellana AP2-5-5 metagenome pilot | ecosystem: Engineered > Artificial ecosystem > Aquaculture >... | reverse complement strand
CTTCCCTCCTTCCCTCCCCCCCCCCCCCCTCCTTCCTTTCCTTCTCTCCGACCTCCAACTTCTCCCCCTCCCCCCCTCCCCCCCCTCCCCCCCCTTCCCCCCCTCCCCTCCCTCCCCCCGCAGCACTTGATCATCAACGGTCACAAAAGCCGGGTCTTCCACGAGACGGACCCGTCCAAGATCGCCTGGGGAGATGCCGGGGTGGACTACGTGGTGGAGTCTACGGGAGCCTTCCTGTCCAAGGAGAAGGCCGGCCTGCACTTGAAAGGTGGCGCGAAAAAGGTCGTCGTCTCGGCGCCTTCTCCCGATGCGCCTATGTTTGTGTGTGGGGTCAACACGGACGCCTATGCTGGGGAGGCCATCTTCTCCAATGCCTCGTGCACCACCAACTGCTTGGCACCCCTGGCCAAGGTGGTGCACGATACCTTTGGGATTGAGGAGGGCCTCATGACAACGGTCCATGCCGTAACGGCCACCCAGAAAACGGTCGACGGCCCATCCAAGAAGGACTGGCGTGGAGGCCGAGGCGCGGGTTTCAATATCATCCCGTCGGGCACGGGGGCGGCCAAGGCCGTGGGGAAGGTGATTCCGTCCTTGAATGGCAAATTAACGGGCATGGCGTTCAGGGTGCCCACGGCGGATGTGTCGGTGGTGGACCTGACGGTGCGCCTGAAGAAGGGAGCAAGCTACGAAGAGATCAAGCAGGTGATCAAGGCAGCGAGCGGTACGTATGTGTGGGGCGGTTAGGGGGGGATGGGGGGGGAGGAAGGGGAGGAGGCAGGAAGAAGACAAGGAGAGAGAAGAGGGGATGGAGGAGGAAGAGGAGATGGAGGAGGAAGAGGAAAGGAGGGAGGAGGGAGGAGGAAGCAGGACTTGCGCGCGGGTCGGAGTTTTTTAAAAAATCCCTGCGGGCTTGGGCGGTTTTGTTCCTTCCCCTGTCAATCAAGCTCACATCCCGCTCCTCTCTTGGACCTGAACACTCCCCCCTCCCTCCCTCCTTCCCTCCCTCCCTCTCTCCTCCCCCGCAGAGGGCCAGATGAAGGGCGTGTTGGGGTACACGGAGCAGGAGGTGGTGTCCTCCGACTTCATCTCCTCCCCCCTCTCCTCCATCTTTGACGCCAAGGCCGGCATTGCCCTGGGACCAAACTTCGTTAAGCTCGTGTCGTGGTACGACAACGAGGTGCGTGAACAGGGTGGGAGGGAGGGAGGGAGGAAGGGAGGAAGGGATGGAAGAAAGGAGAGAGGGATCGATTGGTGTGTTGCTGAATGATGCGGATTTGACAAGTGAGTAACTCATTTTGGCTTGTTTGCTCCCTCCCTCCCTTTCTCTCTCCCTCCCTCCCTCCCTCCCTCCCTCCCTCCCTCCCTCCCTCTCTCCCCCCCTCACTCCCTCCCTCTTGCAGATGGGCTACTCCACGCGTGTGCTGGACTTGCTGAAAATCGTGCACGACAAGTCAGCCTAAACGGAGGGCGGACGCCGAGGGAAGGAGGGAGGGAGGAATGAAGAAGGAAATAGCGTCGATTAATGCGACACTTCCTCTATGTGTCATTTCTCTTCCTCTGTTTCCTCGTGATGGAGAGAGAGGGAGGGAAGGGGGATGGGAGAAACGAAGTCGACGGCCACTCACTCTCTCTTGACATTCACCGTCAACGAGGAAAGAGTAGAAGCAGACTTTCGAGGGGAAAGGGGTGGAGGAATGAGGGGAAAGGGGTGGAGGAAGGAGAGGGAGGGAGCGTTTTATGTGCCGTGATTTCATTGTCCGCCCTGTTGCCATTCGCCGCATGCAAAGGTCGCGGGAGGACGAGGAAAGAGTGAAGGAGGGAGGAGAACAGGAACGACCGTTTATGCATATATACACACTGACGTGGACGGAAGAGAAACTGGCGGGAAGTGAGGACGGACAGGAGGAAGGAGGAAGGAGGAAGGAGGAAGGAGGAAGGAGGAAGGAGAGGAGGAGCTTGTGCGTGCGCGGCACTATAAACCAAGGAAGGAAACATGATAAATTGAATTTATGAAGGCATTAATGCCTTCGTTTCCATTAGGAGACGACCATTAAATAATAGCCGTTTAATTCTTGGGCACTGGGCATATATATTCTTTTGCTGCCACTTGATTTGTCGGGTGTTTGCTCTCCCTCCCTCTCCATCTATCTCCTTCCCCTTGTTGTCGTGTCTTCTTTTTTCTTGTCTTTTTAATTGACGGAGTATCCTCCTTTGCCTCTTTGAAATACCGTCCCTCCTTTACACCCATCTTCACTCTCCTCAGTTTTATCCCTCTTCGACCTCAGACCTTCATTTTTCCCCCCAGCCCGCCTCGTCCTGTTCCCTTTTCCCTCCCTCTTACCCCATCTCTGACCTTCACTCTTCCTCCCTCCCCTCATTCCCCTCCCTCTCTCTCGCACTGTCCTCTCTCCCCTCTCTCACACCCTATCGCCGCAATCAACCAGGCCAAGCCCTCCTCCAACGCCGGGTCCAACACCCCAAAATTACTCTTGGCGTCCGCGATGCACCCGTCCACGCGCAACACCACGTGCCCGGCCTCTTTCATTATACTCCCAACCTCTTCTTCCACTCTTCCCAAGCTGTGGTGGGGAAGGCCCGTGTCTTGCTTATTCACAAGCATCCACACTGGCTTACCTTTCACTTCTTCGTGCCTCAGACACGCGCGCAGGACCGCCTTCTCCTCCTCCCACCGCGATGCTTGGGTTGCGTCACCCACCCACACCAATGCCTGGGCTTGTGCGTAGAGAGAAGGCCAGAGTTGGTGCTGTGCGATGCGGGAACCAGGTACGTCGAAGAAGCCGAGGCGTGTCGTATAGTCATCTGGGAGACGACGGCGTTCAAGGGTCACAAGGGTGGGGGTTGCACTGTTAGAGGAGGACAGAGAGGGAGGGGGGGAAGGAGAGAGGTCGCCTTGGAGGGCGGCGAGGATGGTAGACTTGCCCGAGCCTTCCAGGCCGAGGACGAGGACGTGAATAAGGGGAGAAGGAGATGGGGAAGGAGGATGAGCAGTTGCGACTGTTGCAGAGGAGGTGACAGCGGTTAGTAGATGCTGCTCCTGTCTGCTTTCGTCTTGTTGAACCTGAATCTCTTCTTCGACTTGTGCCTTCTGCTCCTGTCGGTGGCGAATCAAAAAAGCCACGACGCAGGCATCGAGCTTTCCATCGTCAGGCGACGGCTGCTGTACGGCCAGGTGCCTCAGAAGGCGGGCCAGGATAGGCAGCACGTGGTGAACAGCATACCACCGGTTGATGCCTTGGTTTCTTTCCTTACTTGCGGCAGTTGGCAATTCAGCCAGCCACTTGGGCGCGGGCGCGTCGTCCGTGACTCGTACACCGTCGTACGCCGCGGCGGGCTCGGCGTAGTGCTTTCCTCTTCCGTGTTTTACGACTGCTGTGCCTGTGGCACTTTCCTGACGTTCCTGGAAAAAGTTTAGGAGAGCCTGGCAAGCATCATGGGGCTTGTGAAGATGGATTTCTGTCAGGGCCTTGGTCAGGACGGGGTCGACATGCTGCTCCATATACTCACGCGCCTGGGTTTCGAGGGGGGATATGGAAGGGTCGGCGCTTTCGGAGGCTGCGTAGCAGGCATCGCTCTCCACCATTGAATCGTCTGTTAAGGAAAGTAATGAGAGTCCTTAAAATGGCATAGGCACAATTATGAAGATGTGAATAATTGTATAAACACGGTGGAAAAAAATTAAAAATGTGAAAAAAGTGAATGGCCGCCTTCGCAACGGACAATGGCGACAAAAAATCATGTGGCAACGGGCGGTCGGATATCTTTTGCCTTCACAATTCTCACATAAACCCGTAAACCCAAACATCCAACCATTTCAAGACGGTCATGCATCGTCTGGCCTTCCAGGCAGCGGGTCGTTGCGCCTGTCGTCGTCCTCCCGCACGACCCCCACCCTGCTTCTCCTCCACCCGCAGCTCAGGTCCAACACCCTCAAGCCTCCTCCTGGTCCCGCTGCCGAAGCTGGCCCCGCACATGACTAGCGGCAAGGTGCGATGGCTCAAGGCAGAAGGAGAAGCATTTGCATGTTACGACATCATTGCCGAAGTATCGACATCGACCTTGGTCGAGGAAGCGTATCGCGACGGCAAATTTAAGGGAGAGGTGACCCTGTTGATTGAGGCACAAGAAGACGGCTACCTGGCCCGGATCTTTCAGCACGACCACACAAACGACATACCTGTGGGTACACCAGTAGGTGTGCTTTGCGAGGAAATAAACGAGCTGGCCGATACGGCGGCGGTAGCAGCGGTGGCCCAGGTGGGGTCGGCATTGCCTAAGGACTTGTATTCACCCGAGGCCCAACAGAAGTGGCGAGTATGGGGCGGGTGGCAAGCCTACTTGAAAGATGGGGGAGATGGTGGAGACTGCAGCAGTTGATGTGCTTAGAGGATACGGTCGGAGATACGGTAAGCGTGTCTTATCGACGAGAGTGGAATAAATGATGTTGTGCACCAAGTGTGCCTTTTTGCCCCCACGGACACTTTTGCCTCCATGCGTCGTGTGGTCTTCCTTTACAAAGGCACGAGAAACAATTTTCCAGGCGGTCTAGTTCTGTGGATCGAGACTGGAGGCGTCATGCCTCTGACGACTGATTCGCTTTGAAAGGCCTGCCAAATTCCTCATCATGCTCAGGTGTCTAAATGTGTAAGAGTATGAACGGATGCATGACTGAGTCAATAGTGTTGTCTGCGTATGCTTGTGTGCTTGTGTGCCTATATGTCTGATCTTTCTCATTCATGCGATGCTGTATGCTTGTGTGCTTGTGTGCCCATACGTCTGATCTTTCTCATTCATGCGATGCTGTCTAAATCTAGGAGAATCGTCTTTCTACGTTCTGCGGCGCATGAAAAAAAGTGAAATCTCTGACAGCTAATTCTCCTACCCGTCCTTGCCTCTCTCCCTCCAATCCCTCTCTCTCGTCCTTCTCCCCTCAAACCTAGGTTTTTAGCTTCCCTCATTCTAATCTACAGCAATTTTTGTTAGCTGTAAGGCGCTCTGGGTTGTATGCTTACCTCGATGGGGTGCTAAACAAGGAGGACTGATGTAGAAAGCCAACAGAAATTGTGAAGAAATGCTACATAACAGCCATGTACATGAAGACGGAAACAGAGATTTTTGATGAGCAAAGAGATTGGAAGAACACGTATTTAAATGAAAGGCAGGTGAATTTACTCTCGTTTCTTTCTTTTCTCGTCGACGAAGTATTGCTCTCTTTCTGAAGCACCCCATGCCTGAAAAGATACGCACACTTCCTTCTTTCAACTTCTTATTATCTGGCTTTGCTTTCACGTACCATTACTTTGTGACTATCCGTAAGTCTGGATCCTAATCCCCTTTCTCCTCCTTTACTCCTCCCGGTGGGCTTGTCCCCGCGGACTTCCACCAAGACCAGCTAGCAATCGGACATTTCTACATGATGATGTCGCTTCCTATGAAAATATCGAATATTCATGTACCCTGGGCATGTGTACCACCATGCACGCACAATTTCTTAAAATTAATTTCACACAGACATGTATTTATCGGTCGTTCGATTCCTAAGCCTTGCACTTGCCACTCTCTCTTATCCATTGATGCGTTTACTTTCTGTCGGCTATTCCCTGTGGTCTTTGCGTAGGTCATGGTCCTTGCCTTTTCATGGGGAGAGTTGGTGTACCCTCACCCCTTTTTCTCTAATTTACCCTAGTTCATGAAATACATGCAAGTGAATGGACAAATGAATGACGGGCGGATAGGAATGTAATACACTTGCTGACCCTTGGACTGGACATGAATAAATAAGTCCCCCTCTCTCCGCCTGCTTTCTTTTCCTTCCCACCTTTTCTCTTTTCTTCCCTTTAAGTTGACGGGTCTATTCCGGCGATGCAGATTTTCACGAGAGTAGTGCGCCAACTTTCCTACTCTCTCGCCCTCCTTCGTGTTTCCTTGCTGGCATCGATCACGCCTTTCGTTCTTCCTCCCCCCCTTCTTAATCTACCGCCGTTCTTTTACACAAAAACATAAAACTAGATACGCCGCGCTAAGCGCCGCCATCAAATAAGCAAATAGGATGAAGGTGTTGAAAGACATGGACTCCGGATGAAAGCCCAGGGAGCGGAGGACGACCGTGCCGTCAGATATGTTGAAGTTGGTGATGCGTCGACCGGCTGCGGGTAGAGAGAAGAAAAAGAGGGAGGAAGATGGGGAAAAAAGAGAAAAATGTGTGTGAGTGCGCGTGATGATGGTCGCAGTCGATCTACCGAAATGAGTAATGGGGCTAGTTGTGCTAGCAAGCATACGCAGAGGAGATAATGAAAATAGAAAGAAAAATGTCAATATCCCTTGATATTTTATTCGCGTTTGAATGAGGGGCGGTAGATAGTGCTAGTGCAACTAGTCAAGGAGCAGCATCATCCTGTGCCACCTCCCTTTTCCGCACGCTGTTTCTCCCTCCCACCTTTTGTAATTTCCACACACAGCTTCACCTACCGAGCTCATTGATGACCAAGGTCTCATAACCGTAGTTGAAAAATGAGACATAGCGCAAGCCCCTGAAGAATGCTACCTTCATCGTGTCTATAAAAGGAGGCAGTGGGGGAAGGAAGCGAATGGAGGGGCAAGTGAGCAGAAAGCAGCGTACATCTCGTGTTCCCTTCCCCCTTCACTCCCTCCCTCCCCAACATACCGAAATTTACGAAGATCGTCGTTAATAGAATCAAGTGAATCATGCATATGGTCGCGATGAGAATGCCGCTCATAATGCCCTTGGTGAGCATACCAATGATGAGATTGATGGTGGCGGCGATGGCGGTCATGAGGACAAGGACGAGGGAGTAAGTGAAGAAGTGTATGCCTCCACGAAGGCCAACGAGAAGATGAGTGGTGATGGAGAGGAGAATGGGAGGAAGCACGCGGAGAGGGATCAGGTCAGAGAAGATCTTGGAGACGAAGTAGGAGAGGGTGCCGTAGTAGCGATTGGAACGCTCGTGCATGTAAAGGGGGCGCTCGATCCAGAAGAGGGGAAGGGCACTCACGGACTAGTGGGAGGAAGGGAGGGAGGAAGGAAGGAAGGAGGGAGAGATGGGAAGGAGGAGGAGGTGAGTTGACTTCAAAAGAGAATGACGATAGCAGCATAAACACAGAGAAAGAAAGAAAGAAAGTCAAATAAATCATATACCCAATGCCTGATCCCTCCATGCCCGCACGTACCGTAAAGGCCAAGAACAATGCCTCCAGCATGAAAATGCCCATCCGGTTCTGAATCGCGGCAATCCCATCCGTGGTGATCTGGAAATACAACAGCCCCAACAGACACCCAAAATACACACACGCCAGTAAATGTGTCACCACCAACGACGGCTTCCTCAACATGTCCTTAAACATTCGCTGAGACACTACCGAGACCTCCATCAGCCACCCTACCCTTGCCTCCTTCTCGTCCTTCGCCTCCTCCTCCGTCCGGGGCACCGGCCTGAGAGACAACGATTGTTTCGACAAAAGAAACGGACGCGACCTCGAGGTCAAATTTGCCGTCCCTCCCTCTCCATCACTATCCTGCCTGAATGTGGACCGCGGCGTCTTAATTTGCGATTCCACCTCCTGCTGTGTCTGGGCCGCATAGCACGAGGCCGCAAACAGATCTGCCAGACATGTAAATGCCACCCCTCCCTCCCCGAGGTCCCCTCCTGCTCCTGCCACCGCACCAGACGGCCATCCTCCATTCTCAATATTGGCAGCGACCGGAGTTTTCACCACCTTTCCATGGATCTCCTCCTCGTCCACAACGGCCAAGTGCAGGCCCGCCTCCTCCTCCTCCTCCACATTGTGCGTGAACAAAATATCAATCAAGTAATCCGCAGCATTAAACGCCGGGGGAATCGGACGGCCGATGGAGGCAAAGTAAGGATGTACATCCTTCCCAGCCCCCGAAAATACCGTCTCGCCCTTACACACCAAGAGTAGCCGATCCAGCCTGGCGAAAATGTTGGCCCGCGGTTGGTGTATGACCATAACCACAGCCGTCTTTCTCGCCTGTGCCAGGTCCATCAAGATCTGCACCAGCAAATCGGCATTGTAAGAGTCGAGGCCACTGGTCGGCTCATCCAGACAGAGCAATCGCGGAGAGGTGACTAGCTCCATTCCCACTGACACCCTTCGTTTCTCCCCCCCCGATATCCCTCGTGTCACCTCATTCCCGACCTTCGAATCGGCAATATGCGCCAACTGCAACTCAGTCAACACCGCCAATACCCTCTGCGTCTTCTCTTTCATTGTCAACCGCTTCGGCAGCCGCAACAACCCGGAAAACATCAAACTCTCCATCACCGTCAATGTGGGCATCAACATATCATGCTGCCCCACAAACCCAATGCACTTTTTAAAAGTCTCCGTCAACGGTGCGCCGTTAACGTAAATCTGCCCCGAAACCTTCCCACTTTTGGCCTTCATACTCAGGATATCCATCAACGTGCTCTTTCCACACCCAGATGGACCCATGATCGCCAATATCTCGCCCGCGGGCGCCACCCCACTGAGGCCCTTCAAGATCGTGCGGTCCTTTAACTTGTATCCCACGTGACTAAAGGTCAACGTCGTTGGAACCGGCTTGAGGTACACCGGCGCTAGATCTGCCACCATTGCTTGACAACTTCCCAACGTATAGTACTCTGACATCGCGTAATACAGACCTAGGCCAAGACAAATCACGACACACACCAATACCCCAAAAATGGCAGCAAGAATGTACGTGCTCTCCAAGAAAATCTCCGCGTTTCGCAGCGCGAAATCTGCAAGGGAGCCTTCCGCGACCTGGGCTCGGGCACCGGCCGGCACGCATTCACCGAAGTGACAGTCGTCCAGTTCGACACCCTGAGGATAGAGAGGGAGGAGAGGAAGGGAGGGAGGAAGGGTGAGTTTTATATGAGGGGCTGGAAGGGAGGATAAAAGACAGGGGGAAAACGGACCTGAAAATAGAAATCCAGTAATCTCTCGTGCACAATACACTCAGTACCAGTACCGGACGTGGTGCCATCCGTATTGCAGGTGAGGGTCATGGGCCCCCGTGCTCCGATCTGCTCAACCTGGCTAGCGACGAAAGTCGTACAGGACTCGTCAGGCCCACCAACTTCACAGGTCGTGTTACAGCGCGCAGATGGGCAGGTGGTCTGAATTTTGTTCGTCTTGACGTCCTTTACTTGAATGCAGCCGATGCCGTCGCATTTGAACATGGTTTCGTACCTTTCCTCCTCGCCTGTTATCTGTTTTTCCCATTAGGGGGAGAGAGAAGTAGGCGAGTCGTGGTTAGAATGTGAGTCAGTTATTGCTGTTCTCATTCACGCCATTTTGAGAGGCTTTCTTTGTCTTGTCCACTCTCCTCTTCTCGTCAATCAACACACCTTAACAAACTCAAAGTGGAGGTCTCCTGCAGCAGTAACCTGAGAAGTCACATAGGCCCTGCCCTGCAGGAAATCCGAAACCGCCTGTGTCGCCACGCGGCACATTCCGTGAGTCCTATCAATCACTTCCAGTGAACGGTCGCAGATCATACGTGTCGAGGCCATGAGGTTTTCGTTGTCCTCGCCGTCTTGCTGTTCCTGGACGGCTTGACAGGAGGAACTGGCTGTACAGACGCTGCATTCGGGCCCCATCCAGCCCGCGAGACACGCGCAAGCGTTCGTCACGGGATCAGGCGTGAGAGGATTGCTTCCATCAGGGGCACAAGTACCGAGATCGGGCTGCGCGTGGACAATTGGTAGAAAGGACGCGAGCCCGATGACTAGGATTAGGAGGAGAGCGGGGACTTGGCTAACCATGCGAGAATCTCTTCTTCGTGCTGGTGGTGGTGCAGGTGCTTGAACGACCTTCATAGCTTGTTTCTAATCAAATTATGTGTCTACTGGTAGCTGACTGGTAGTGGACGCGCACTAATCGAGCGACAAAGGATAAAACAGAGCGACGGTGATGTCTCGCACACGATTCGATGCCTGTAGGGAGTGTTAGGGGCAAGCGATTGAGAGAGTGAACGATTGAAAACAGCGTCGTTATATGTAGAAACAGGAGAATATAGTGAAAGCAAGGGTAAAGTGTGGGCCAAATTGTGTGCATTCAGAGTGCTTGACACATTTAGTCCTTTTGTTCCACTAAGAAATACACTACGGAAACATGGTAACGGCAAAACGACGCATGTCAAGGGCGAGAGAAAAGACAGCGTGCCTCTCCCCGCGCTTACAAACACAGCACAAGATGACTTGATGCATGCATAATAACGTGTCCAGGTATATGGAGAGCAAGAAATCAAGACGTGAAAGAGACACAAGACTCAGCTACTGAACCAAGAGTGTGTGCCTGCCTAGAGGGATGCGCAACGACTCACGTTTCAAGCATCCGTTTCGCGTTCCACAGAAGAGGCTTTCACTTGTTGATTTGTACCATCCTATTTATCTCTGACATGATCATGGTTGTAAGTCTACGAATATTATCATGCTTGTCTGAAATGAGCATAGCTGTAAGTCTACGAATATTGTCCTGGTGGACAAGGAGTGTAAAATGTGTTTTCGGAGGGAGGGAACGCGCGAAGAAAAGGAAAAGACAACCACGATGTAACATAAATATTTTGGACCTCCCCCACCTCTAACACAAGCCACGAGACCAATATTTTGGACCTCCCCCACCTCTAACACAAGCCACGACACCACTTCGTATTTAGATTGCTTCATTCGTTTTTTTCTTTCGTTTCGACGGTGCGAAACTTGCCGTTGCTATCCTTTTTGTCTCAAACTTGCTGATGGTTGCGTATCCGCGTCCCTTCCCTGTGTGTGGATCCCCGCCCCTCGCCTTCCTTTCGACTATTTACCTACTTAAGGATCGCCCGTCCCACCACCTCCGCATCTCTTCACATACGGAAGGGTTTCCTTATTGCGGAACTACCTTCTTTTTCCCATGTCTTTGGCTCTTTCTCCACCCCTTCTCGCGCATTTCGGGTCACATTATCCTCTCCTCTCTCCACCTCATCTTCATCTCCTACTTACTTATCGTGGCTTCTATAAAACCGAGAGACCCACACCAAAAGCGTCTCCCTCCTTTCTCTCACCCCCACGCTGTCATCCGCTCCGTCCAACTCTCAAAATCAGGAGGAAATTAAGATCTCACTTGTCCCTCACACATCCATTTCTCAATTCACCATACTGTCTCCATTTGTTTTACTCTTTCGCCAGCTTCTTGGCTAGCTCCGTCTCTTCCACATAGACCTGCCCAACTTTGGCAAACTCCTTGCTCATGTCCTTCATCCCCACTTCGAACACCTTCTCGTCCACGCCGTATCCATGCTCTCGTGCATAGGCCCGCACATCCTCTGTGATCTGGGTTGATTGGTGAAGGGAAGCAAAAAACGAATGGAAGGAGGGAGGGATGAAGGGGTGAGTGACAACTATAGATGGAAGACTGAAACCCAATTTTAAAAAATATTTTGGATGGCATCATATATTTTTCTGGTATAAACGCAAGCTTGCTTACCCACTTTCACACATTCACATACCCTCCCTCCCTCCCCTTTACTCCCCCTCACCTTCATCGAGCAAAACTTAGGTCCACACATGGAGCAGAAATGGGCGTTTTTGCCCGCATCTGAGTCGATGGTCTCATCGTGATAAGCCCGGGCAGTAATGGGATCCATGGCCAGGTTAAATTGATCCTACAAAAGAGAGTTAGGGGGCGAGGGAGAAGGGCGGGGAATGAGGACGGTGAAGCAAGTAGGCGCACGTTACTACAATTAAAACCCAGAACACAGAGCCCTTTCCCCCTCCCTCTTCTTCCTGTCTCCCTTCGCCGTACCTCCCAACGGAACTCGAAACGCGACTTGCTAAGGGCATCGTCCCACTCCTGCGCCCGCGGATGTTGCTTGGCCAGGTCCGCCGCGTGGGCCGCAATCCTGTATGCAATCAAACCTGCCTTGACATCATCCCTATTCGGGAGGCCCAAGTGCTCTTTCGGCGTGACGTAGCACAACAAAGCCGTGCCCAAAGACCCGATGGTGGCAGCGCCAATGGCCGAAGTAATGTGGTCATAGCCCGGGGCAACGTCCGTGGTCAACGGTCCGAGCGTGTAGAAGGGGGCCTCGCTGCACCAGTCCAGCTGGTTGCGCATATTCTCGGGGATCTTGTGGAGAGGGACATGGCCAGGGCCTTCGTTCATGACTTGCACATTCTTGGCCCAAGCGCGACGGGTCAGCTCGCCTTGGGTGAGGAGCTCAGCGAACTGAGCCTCGTCATTGGCATCTTTAATTGAGCCCGGGCGGAGGCCATCGCCGATAGAGAGGGAGATGTCGTACTTGGCGCAAATATCAAGGATATCATCCCAGTGCTCGTAGGCGAAGTTCTCCTTGTGGTCCAACAGGCAGAGCTTGGCGTGGATGGAGCCACCGCGAGAGACGATGCCGGTCATACGATTGGCGGTCATGGGGATGTATCGGAGCAGGACGCCGGCATGAATCGTGAAGTAGTCTACACCCTGCTCGGCCTGCTCGATCAATGTCTCCCTGAACAGCTCCCAGGTCAAGTTCTCCACAATACCGTCCGCCTTCTCCAGGGCTTGGTAGATCGGCACAGTCCCCACAGGGATGGGGGAGTTGCGCATGATCCATTCACGGGTCTGGTGAATGTGCTTCCCCGTGCTCAAGTCCATCAATGTATCCGCCCCCCACAACGTTGACCACTGCAGCTTCTCCACCTCCTCCTCTATCGAGGAGGTGACGGCGCTGTTCCCAATGTTGCTGTTCACCTTCACCTTGAAATTCCTCCCCACAATCATGGGCTCCAACTCCAAATGCCGCTTGTTCGAGGGAATGATGGCCCGTCCACGCGCCACTTCAGACAAAACAAATTGTGGGTCCATCCCCTCGCGTGCCGCCACATACGCCATCTCCTCCGTTATGATGCCCTGCTTGGCATACCACATCTGTGTGGGGGTCGCGTCCCCGTTCTGCTCCCGGCGGCCAATCCAGCTCTTGCGGAGCTTGGGCAGGCCCTCGCGAGGGTTCACACCCTGGGGTCCGCTGGTGTCGTAGAGGTCCAGATGCCCGCAGCCTGGATCTTTGTCCGCAAGTTGAATGCGTCTGAACGGGACGGACATGGTCTCCCCCGTGCCCTCGTGCGTGACACGGATGTACGCCTTGGTGCTTGACGGGTATGCCTCTTCGAAGGTCAAGGGCCGGATGAAGTCAGGGTTGTAGGGGTCCTTAGTCGGCTTGCTGCGCCCGCTTCCCGCCGGCCGAATCACACCCTCGGCACCAATCCCGTCCGTGACCGTCTTGGGCGCCTCAATGGTCGTGGCGGCAAGGCGTGTCCCTGTCGATGTTCCTGCTGCCTTGCCCGCTACGCCAGGCCCCACCATCCAGCCATCTGCGCTGCTTGCCGAGGCCAAAGCTACGGCCACGGCTTGCACCAATGCCTTACGTGTCAAAAAAGGCATGAATACTTATACCGTTCTGTTTGAGATGCGGCTGTGAGAGAGTGTCGTCCCGTCCGGCGGCTATGCTAGCACGGCAACTTGAGGCGCTTTGTGTGGGGGCAAGAAAAGGGAAAACAAGGGGCAAGTAAGAAAGTATACAAGAAATTTGTATAAATGGTCCCCCGCCCTTGTGGCAGCACATTTGTCCTGCCCTCTGGCTCCGTCCAACAGCATCAGACAGAGCCTGGTCCGCGCGCGTTGAGCAGCACTATCAAAACGAAGAAGGATACTGCGTTTGAGGTTGTGTGGAAGCAGTTGCTGAGGGCATGGGTTCTCGCAAAGTCACGGGGGAAGGGCGCAAAGCCTGACACGATGCCGCACACTGGAGCATCGTGGTGGAGAGCCTGGCTTAAATCAAAGGGCCTATTTCGGTGTGATAAAGGGTAGTCGAATTCCCCGTTCTCAACGAGTTGCACGAGAGGGGGGAGGCGAAAAGTGAGAAGTGGAGATGCAAGGCCGTGGCGCGAGCACAATTTGTGTGACCATGTTCCGAGTATTGGCGCTTGCGTTGCGTCGCATCGCCAAAGGGACTGCTGCCGCGTTGTTTTGTTTGTCCATGTCTGTGTGTCCTCTTGTCTTTCTCGTCTTTTGGTGCATGGTCAAGACGCGAGTGAATGCTAGCCACACAAGGCCAGGGTGCGTTATCTTGTGAGTGGTGAGAATCACGGGAAACGCAGGGCATCTCGTGCTACTGCGCTGCATGCGCCAGGATGGCTTCCTGAGCCAGGGCGAGCCAGATCCGCCAACCACCGAGGGGTGTGCGTGTCCCTTTTGTTCTCGCTCGCTCGCTCCTCCTTTGTGGTGATGGAAGCGCGGTAAATACCTAACTCCTGCAGTTATCATTCAATACCCACCACCACACGTCACGTAAGCACCAACGTCACACCCTTTGCTCACCCCACCGTTGCATACGCCTGTTCCTATGTCCCAAGACAGGCTCGCAACTCCTCGCCCACCATGTCCAGCTCGACGACTGCCGCGGCCTCGATTGTGCCTTTGGCGGCATCAACGTCCGCAACCAAGAAAAAGCCCACCCAGATGATTTCCCTCATGGCGGGCTCCATTGCCGGCGGTACGTCTTGTAGCTTCGTGTTGGCCAACGCGAGGGGACGACAGGCAGTGAGAGAGGCACCACGTGCTGTACGAAACGAAGGGTTTCCGATTCGTGAGGCAGGGTCTACGCAGCGACTTGTACCATTCATGCATGATTTCGGAATGCTGGGGACATGGACAACTGTACTGATCCCTCTTCGTTCCTCGGTCCGTTTCTTTCTCCTACACACGTTCTGATTATTTTTAACAGGCATCGAGGCTACCTGCGTATGGCCGATGGAGTTCATCAAGACACAGCTTCAGTTGCAGGAAAAGCTGCCCGCGGGGGAGAAGCCCAAGTTTACGGGCATGATCGGGGGTAAGGACAGGGGGCAGGCAGAGAGGAGTTAGGGAGGGTGGGAGGGCGGGAGGGAGGGTAGGCGGGAGGGAGGGTAGGAGAAGGTGTGCGATTCGCTCGAAGGGAAGAGAACCAATGGACAACACATACATATATGCACATACGTATACCGAAAAAAGCCTGCCTTCATCGCGCACCCACCTTTCCTTTCTACTCTCGTCTCCCTCTTGCCACCCTCTCTCCCAGGTATGCGATATACGGTGGCAAATCACGGGTTCTTGGCGCTTTATCGGGGGCTGACCCCGACGCTGATCAGCGCCTTCCCCAAGGCCGGTATCCGTTTTGGCTCTAACGCTTATTTCAAAAAGATGTTGATGGACGAGAACGGGAAACTGACCCCGGGCAAGAATTTCTTGGCGGGCGTAGGCGCTGGTGAGCCAAGAGAGGGAGGGAGGGAGGGCGGGAGGGAGGGCGGGAGGGAGGGCGGGAGGGAGGTGATGATAACAGGGTCAAGTGCGACTGCATGCGTTGACTTTGAGATTAGCGAGCTGTTTTCGAGCTTCTGCACCGCATGGAAGATGTGAGTGGCTTTCATTTGAAAATAACCTGTCATGGCTTACTCACTCTTACTCTCCCCTTTCCTCCCTCCCTCCTTGCCTCCCTCAGGCACCATCGAGAGTATTTTTGTCGTGACTCCCGTCGAGACAGTTAAGACCAAGCTCATCCACTTGAACATGGAGTTCGTGGGAGGGGTGAAGCACATCGTGGCTAAGGAAGGGCTGTCGGGCGTGTACCAGGTGAGGAGGGAAGGAGGGAGGATGGGAGGAAAGGAGGGAGGGAGAGAGTTCGAGTATTTGGAGTGTCTAGCAAAGGAAGAGCCGAAGGGATTGTTTTGCATCGGAAGAGGGAGGAAGTGAGAGGGGGATGGAGAGAGGAGAGGCCTTATATCAGCGGCTCCGTAGATGATTATCATGTCTCACCCTCCCTCCTTCCCTACCTCCCCTCTCCCTCTTTCCCTCCTCAGGGCCTGGGCGCCACCATCATGAAGCAGGGCTCCAATCAAGGGCTGCGATTCATGTTCTTCAACGAGTACAAGAACTGGATTACAGACAACGGCAAGGTGCCTCTCACGCCCATCACCTCCTTCCTCGGCGGCATGTCGGCGGGTTGCTTCTCTACCCTCTGCAACAACCCCTTGGGTGAGTACGCCCTCCCTCCCTCCCTCCCTCCCTCCCTGCCTGCCCGCCCATTTTCCTCGCTTGCCTTTCTCTCACTTGGAAAGCGCCCTCCACGAAACCCGACCAATCACTCCCTCCCCCCCGCCCTCCCTCCCCCCCTAGACGTGATTAAGACGCGCATGCAGGGCCTGGATGCAGCCAAGTACAGCAACGCCTTGGATTGCGCGCGACAGCTGACCAAAACCGAAGGTTTCGGAGTGTTTCTCCGGGGACTGGTGCCGCGGCTGGGGAGGGTTGTGCCTGGGCAAGGGATTATTTTTATGTCCTTCGAGAGCATTCAGAACAAGCTGGTTGAGGTGTTGTTGTGAGGAGGGGAGGGAAACAGGGAGGGAAGGAGAAGTGAAGTGTAACCTATTGATTTTATGTATTTGAAAAGAGCAAGATCATGTAGTGAGAGGAGGGCTGGTGGAAAGACAGTGACGAGCCGACCTAAAGAGGGCAGGAGGAGAAAGAGGAGCAAGAAGAAGAAATAGAGTGGGAGGAGGAGAGGAGAACAAGAAGAAGAAGTGGCGGAGGGACTAGGAAATAGTGTGGCGTGCATGTGGTGCGTCACAAAGATAGGTGTGCGTTTATGTGTATGTGTGTATGTGTGTATGTGTATGTGTGTGGGGGGTTAAGGTTTGGATCCGGGTCGCGCGTCACCGCCTGCCTGCCTGCTGCCGCTCCTGCCGACAAGTCGATTTCGTGAACGCCGCTGTTGTCGGATTATATACGTGTGCATGTGTGTGTGTCTTCCCAGCCGTGCGGGTGTGTCGCCGGGGGAATATAGCCCGTGGCGACGAGAAGTTAAATCACGGTTAGAAGTAGGAAGGGAGGAGGGGGAAGGAAGGGGGTGAGGAAGGAAGGAAGGAAGGAAGGAAGGGAGGGGAGCCTACATGACGCCACAAAATGAAATCAAGGCATTCTATGAAAGCACGATTGGGGAGATTTTATGGATGGCGGCTGACTATAGACGTCTTACAGGGGGTATCTGATCGAGGGCAGATCGAAAAAGCAACTCAGCAAAAATGAAGATGAATAGGAGGAAGAGAAGGGAGTCACTTCCACTCACGAAGAGAAAAAGAAAATAACTCAAACGTTTGAATGCTCAAGGATTTGTAACTGCCTCCATGCGTGTGGTTTGTGGGACTTTTCTTGCCGTTTCACGCACTTATGCGTACTCATTTTATACACCAATAGTACCGATTGCAGGCGCTGGTGCGGTTGCTGCTGCATCTGCTGCTCCTTCTGCTGATGAAGGTGACGTAATTGGTGGATTGGGACGCTGCTTCTGGCTCGGTGTATTTCCTCTTCTTGCTGGCTTTGATGCCTCCTGTCACCATTCTCATCGACGCTCACTATATCTAGAGTATATGTAAATAAAGATACATTAATCTTCTCTGCTAGTGTACATACACATATGTATAGAGTGTCAGTTTTTTTTCAGTCGCTCTCCCATTTCCCCTTCTGACGATTTTTCTTCCCTTTTCTCTGTGCTGGGGTCGTCCTCCCGTCTCTATTTTTCCTCGACATCTTGGCTCATAGGTCTCCTTCTCTTACATTCTCTTCACAGTCAATTGTAACACTTCCACAGCACTATTTCACTATCAGATGAGTCATTCCTTCATCGTATTCCCTTTGTTCCCTCCCTTTGCTTTCGCTACTCTGCTCAGTTTTCGTGCTTCTGGATATCCTTTTTGCTATTCGGTCCTGCCTTTGATATAAGGCTGCCTTCAAGCTTTCTCCCTCTTCTCTCCAAGTAATAAACATATAAGATACAACGGAAACTGACAATTCAGCAGTACCTAGTCTGCAATAAGGCCTTTGGTGTTCTATCTCTCTCCTACTCCTCCTCCTACTCCTCCTCCTCCTCATTCATGCACCGCTTCTTTCTTCTTATGACAGGGATTTCCCTCTCTGGAGTACTTCTCACCCGAGTAAGAATAACAATGGATGACAATGCGATCCCAGTGATTCCACCTACCTATATCATCTGCTGCAGGGGCAAGTAAAATGAAGGAGGTCCCGCCTCTTCTCCTCATTCTCTGCTACCTATGAATCTCCTCCCCTCCCCTTCCTCGTTTTTATCCTTTACTTGGAGGTTTACAACGATACAAGTGATATCGTCAATCATTTGCGGCGACACCCTCTTCCACCGTTTCCTCGCAATTCTCACCAAAGCTATCGCCGCCTCCTTTGCATCCCACTGCCCTCCCTCCCTCCCTCCCGTCGATACACCGATAAAGTGCCCCACTACCTTAACAGCCTCCTGATTGTCAACCACATCCCACACCCCGTCGCTCGCCAAGATCAAGAACATATCTTCCTCTACCTCGCCATCCCTCCCTCCTTCCCTCACTCGATATTCCACCACCTCTGGCTCGCTACTGCCACCGGCCGCGTGCACGGCGCTGTCCCCGAAGGAGCGACTCATCGCCAGCCCGTTCCGATCCCCTCGCCATGTGTACCATATCCGCGCCGGCCCCAAGGTAATGGAAGGAGTGGGAAGAGGGTGCGTGGAGGAGCGATTATGGTTGAAGGAGGAGGAGATAGCGGGGTATGAGATGTATTGACGATATCCGACTTGACCACCTATGGCGGCAATTCGGCGGAGTTCATCTGGACGGTCGGGCTTATGATCGTTGGTGAGGGGGATGGCGTAGATGCGCCTATTACTGCTACTCCTGCCGCTGTTGATATGAATATTGTTGGTGTGGTGGTCGTAGGGAGAGGCGGAGGGAGAGGGAGAGGATGATGATTGGAGGTGATAACTGACGAGGCTTTCATCTGACTGCTCTTTCCCCTCTCGCTTCTCCTCTTGCTGCTTCTGATCCTGCCCCTCTCCCTCATTCTGTCCCCAAGGCTGCTGCTGCTGCTGCTGCTGCCGCCGCCGCCAATCTGTCATCTTTCTTCTTCCCAACACACACCGGGAGTCCCCCAAATTTACCACTGTCAATATCATCCCTCTCTCACTCCCTCCCTTCCCCTCTCCCTCCACGTTGCGCGCTATGACCATCACGCACGTGGACCCAGAGCACGCCACGTCGAGTAAGGGACACATGACCAGGTCGTTCTGCATCAATCGAAACGCCGGAAGGGGGTCAAACTGTGTCTGGACGAGGTAATGCGGGAGGTGCTGCCTCACGCGCTGGCTGACCAGATGCCCCTGCTCGCCGTGCCCGTCCAAAACTGCATAAATTGACACGGGATGGGAAGACGGCAACAACGACGAAGAAGGCAAGGAAACAGATTGCGAAATCTGCTGCTGCTGCTCTGCGTCGAGGAGGATGAAATTATCTTGGTTGATCCAGTTGGCATGTGATGACTTGAGCCCTTGAGCAGTGCACATCCCACTCACTGATCCCGAGAGGGAGTAGCAATCCTCCGGGTCGTGTACGTGCTGGAGAAAGGCCGATCTCGGTGTGAAGAGAGGGCGGGCGAGCAAATCGACACTCCCCATGGAGATGGAGTGAGCTCCACGAGAGCCCCGGACGTGGACACGAGGGGTAGGGCCAGGAGCGATTAGCCGGGCAGCAGCTTGCCAGGAGATGCCCAGGCGCTTGGATCCGTGGCCCATTTTATGGTGAGCCATCCCTTCTGTGATACTCGTGCTGCTGGTTGTGTCGGTGGTGCTTGTACTGCTGCTGATGTGCTGTTGCGATGACGCTACGTAGGGATAATGCTGCTGCTGCTGGTGTTGCTGCTGCTGGTGTTGCTGCTGGTGCTGCTGGTGCTGCTGGTGCTGCTGCTGGTGCTGCTGCTGATGGTGTTGCTGTTGTTCCTCATTATCAATGCCTGACCTATCAGTCTGCCTGTCCTCATCCATTTTCTCGTCTATCTCTTCCACCACCTTTCCTCCCTCCGTCATCCTCGCCGAGACGTGGTGCAGCCTCAGGGTAGCCCCACCATTGCTGGGGAGTTGAAGAGGGTGCCATCGCCCCCCCCCCTTCCCCCCCTTCTTGGCCACGCTCGTCTTTTTCAACATGCCCACTCCAATATGCAAGGGCAGCAGCAATGATGATGGTGATGATGAAGAGGGCATGGACACGCCTTTGCTCGTGGTGCTTGAATAGGAATTGCATGAGGTGGTGCTGCCCTCATCATCCATTTCATCGTCAGCGTGGGAGTCTCCTGCTCCAGTGGCTCCTTTTATAGAGGACCAAGAAGACACAAGGGGATGAGAATGATGCTGTTGATGCCGCAGACGACATCGAACATCGTTAGTAATGTGTGAAGGACGGCCATTGAGCTTGGCAGAGGCCATGCTTCCCTCGCTCATACTCTTGCGGATGCGCGTATACGCCCGTAGCAAGGGAGACGCACGCATTGACACCGGGGTGGAAGTGGCCATGGAGCTCGTTAAGGCCATGCTTGCTGTCGCCATGGCGGCACTGGCTTCGATGGTCGTGGCCGTGGTCGTGATGGCAGAGTAAGAATTAAGATCCATGTCTTCCGAGTCGTGGAGGGTGCCCTCGTCGTCGTTGTCGTCCAGCTGGTGTTGCACGGTAGAGTAGTCCAAGGAAGTTAAGGAGGAGGTGTTCAGAGTGGACATGACAGCAGCATCCATCTTTAGTTAGCTCTGTTTGTGTCAAGGGGGGCATAAGTGTGGCACCGTGTAAGTGTCCGAGGGGGATGGGGCGGCGTCAAGGCGTTATTATGGGTGAAGTGGGCCGCACGTTGAGGAGGCACCACAAGGCTTGGCAGGCAAGCATAGCGGGGCAACTTCCCTCACTGAACTTAAGATTTTATTACCTCCAAATCAAGGAGACGCCCCGCATGCATGCAGCGGGTTTGTGGGTCGTCCTGTCAAGACACTTCGTTCTTGGGCTCCCATTGCTTGTCCGTTATGCTACACCATTATTCCATTCTTCAACTACAAGAAGCTTTCTTCCATGGGTTGTACTTGCGCCCTCGACAAAGCAGGCGCTTCCCGAAAGTCCTCGAAAGTCCCTTCGTCTGTAAAGTCAACAACCAACGTATAAGGCCTTGGATTTAAGTCAAGCAGAACCAAAGCATGGTATGAAATTTGGCCAGCGAGTCAGATATTGTGAACGCATCCCGCCCCAAATCCGAACGAGTCCAGGTTGTTAATAAAAAAGAGCGAAGAAAAGGAAAAATATACGATTCTTCATATTCGATGACGAAGATAAATGTGTCAGAATAGCAAAAGCTCCGAGATTGTGCAAGGGCACAAGACCTCAGCGCCCAGCCTATGGGGATATGATGCTCTGCCTTTGGCTAAGTATCGGCAAAATAGTCGTCCCCTACGGACACGGGAAGAAGGCATGTATCACATTGGTGAGACGAGCGCCATCGCGACCAGTTCAGCCAAGACATGTTTAGTCGAATGAGATTTAAAACAAAGTCTTCTACCCGCTATGACCTGCCTTTCCTTCGCTTATTCTTTCTTAATCTCACTCTGCAGCCCCCTGTTCTCAACATCCCACTACTCATAGTGCAGGTTTCGCCTTGGACCCCTTCCCTCTTGCTCCAACCGATTAGCATTGTTCAACAAAGCTTTCACGCCCACAAACACCGTCGCGCCTGCCGTGCCATATAAAAGTGTCAGGTAGGTTGCAACCATCGCCGCGGCACTCACGAAAGCGCCCGCGAAGAATAACAAGCCCGTCAAAAAATCAGGGGAGTAGGAGCGGATGAACGACCAGAGGGAGAGCGTAAAACCCGTAAGTGCCATGAAGAGACCTAACGCCATGTTGAGCAGGAAGTGGATCAAAATCTAAATATCGTTGGGAGAGGGTGTGGTTGAGGGTGAGTTAGTATTTGCACGAACGATACGGACACACGATAACGAAGCAACGAGGACATTTTCCTTCCGCAATCTCCTATGCTATCTCCCTCCTTCCCTCTTTTCTTCCTTCTATTCCTTCCATGCCTGCAAAGTGTACTCCAACAAGCCTTCATCCCGACGCATGGCGCGAAAGCCCATGAACAGCATGTCGAACATCGTCTGTCGCTGCCCGAAAGACTTGCCCCACTTAAATGATCTCCAAAAAAGTTGTTTGGCTTCGTCAATTCCGTAGGTAGAGAAGACACCCAGGTGCTTGTTTGCTTCGCGTTGTTTTTTTTCTTGCTCCTTTTCGAGATTGTGCAGCTTGGCTTGCGCCGATTGCCAGGCGCGCTTGTAGGACTGTGAAATGGAGGGAGGGAAGGAAGGAGGGTGAAAAGGGAAAGCAATCACTTGAGGCATGCAGGGAGGAGAAACGATATGTATATGTCAAGGAGAGCACAAACTGCCAAAGCTGCCTGCTGAGGGCTCGATCAAAGCACCCCCTTTCCCTCCTTCCCGCCTACCTGGCAAGCATCGTCACACGAGAACCAGCCCTTACTTTGCCGATACATCTCTTCGGCGGCCCACGCATCATTCTGCAAAGCATACAGCTTGTTTAGGTCGATGCCCTTGATGACGTGCTCGTATTGTTTCAAGCTATCATCAGGCACAGCGAAGCCTTGGAAGAAGGTCAGGACGATGAGACCGGCCACCCATAGAGAGGAAGTGATGTAATGTTTCTTGGCCAAGCGGACAGCACCCTGGTGAGTGGATGTATCCATGTGTGATGTGGGAGATATGGGATACAATGGGATGTCATACGACAGGAAAAGTAGATGACATCAAGTGGCACCACAAGAGCACAAGGTTGAGCAGACACAAGGAGGTGAAGGACACAGGGGGCGTCGAGTGCCAGGGAAAGGGAAGGCAGAGAGGGGAGACACGCGCATACACACACTAGTCCGTCTTACCCGGGCCACGATCATCGGTAGATCCGCCGTGGGGTCGACCCGCTGCATCTCCTGCCGCTGCGGGGCCATTTTGTCGCTCTTCTTGGTTGAATGTACGTAGTACTGCGGGAGGGTGGCAGAACTCCTGGGACTAGGGGAGCAACAATGTTGGTGCGGAGCCTTTGTTGAGCCCTGGGTGTACGGCTGCTCCTTTCCCAGGTAGAAAGCTGCGTATGAGAAGTGTGTAGGGTTGAGTGTGATGCTTATGTGCTCGCCAGCTTGGTCCAGAGGGGAGAAAACGAAGGCGGCATCTCTGTGTCGAGCGATCGTCTTGTCTCCCCACTGCCACGCTCAACCCCCTTTGACACGATAAATTGCGAACAGGTGGCCATGGGTAAAATCACGAGCACCACGAGAACGACAAGAAGCTGCAGCACCCATTGTAGGACACGCTAACTTCTGAAAGTCATCCTCGTGTCATCAAGCCCATCGACCTCCCCACCCCCCTCTCCGTTCTACTCTCTCCGACCATCCTGCACACCACGCCTCCGGCAGCACGACAAAATGGAGTGGGAAATGACCTACATGGCTCAAAAAGCCATGCAGGCCCGGCGGGAACGGCGGATGAAAGTGGTGGGGCGCGAGATTGCAGGGACCGACGACACGCTCACAGTACGCTTAGAGGGCCAGGATGTGCTTGGGTTTGATCACGGCAGCAACGACGATGTGGAGGCCGCGACTTCGCTGTTGGGCGGAGGCAAGAGCCGATACCATCACCAAGTGATGGCAGCGGCCACTGCTTTAGTCATGGGAGGCAGGAAAGAAGACGAAAAGGACAAGGGTGAGGCCGAACTTCGAGACCACTTGCCTTGCCCGTGTCTGCTGGCGGCCTCTCTCTGCCCTTGCTATTTCTTGGGTCGAGGCGCAACCCTGCTGACGAGGAAAGAACAAGAAGAGGGAAAAAGCAACGGGGAAAGGGAAGTGGAGAGACACTTGAATAGTGAAGGGTGGTGGACCTGCCTGTCTTCCTGCTTGCTGGCGAGTGTATGCCCACTTCCCTGCCTGTGGCCTACATTAGCGTGCACGCATCGGAGACGACAGAGAAAAGAAATCAAGCAGCAATATCCACATTTTCCATCGTTGACTCCTTCTTCGTCTTCCTCATCATCATTATCGCCTTCCTCTTCAATGGGAAGGGGTAGCAGCAGCAGCAGCAGCAGCAGCAGCAGTAGTGTGCAGATCATTAATTGTGAGTTGCTTGGGCCTGGGCCTTTGGTGGAGGAGGTTGCTTTCTTGGAGGAAATGATGACGGTGAAAAGAAGAATGAGTATGAAAGGAGAGGCAGTAGAAGTAGAGATGACGCCAGTGGTACCATCGGAAAAGCCTGTGGCTGCGAAAAAGGCAGACAGAGAAAGGGAAGGAAGGGACCCCACGTGGGAACCGTTTGAAGGGTGGGACATGCGCCCTATAGCTGTTACCGATGCTGCTGCCCTTGCTGCTGCTGCCGCCACCGCCGCTGCTTCTACTACCTCTACTACTGAAGCTAGCGGTGCTGCCCACGAGGCGGGTGCGGAAAGGACATGGATAGAAATGCAGGAGGACGAAAAGGCGAGTTGGAGAGTAGTAACAGTACCCAAATGAAACGTAAAAATTCAAAAAGAAACTGCCAGCTGACAATGACCCAGACCATTTCCCAAGGACTCCACTAGAGAGACCATGTACATAAATTGACATTGATATCGTCTTGATCCGTTCCTTTCCAATTTAACTGTTTTGTTCTCACGAGCCTCCTGACACCATGTCCTCGTGCATCAGGACGTACTCCCGACTCGACAGCCCAAACTGAATCATGTCTTGAGGCCGTAACTCCACGTAGCGCGCCGGTGGAATCTCCTCCCCATTCAACCTCGTCTTGTTCACGCTCTCCAAGTCCATCAAATAAGGCTTTACTACCGCCGCCCCCCCCTCCTCCTCCCGCCGCCTGAACTGAAGCACCGCATGCTGCTTCGAACAGCTCGGGTGTTCTATTTTGAGATCGGCCACGTCATGCCTCCCCACCAAATACGCACTTTGTCTGTGCAAATGCAATGTATCTTTTAGCACCCCCTCCTTGAAGACATACAACCGCCATCCCTTCTCTGGTTTGCGGGCGTCATCTGGCTCGGTCCACTTCAGCACCACGCCCTTGTATACGTTCCCTGTCTGAGAATCGGTGGCCAGCGCGCCCGTCAGGCCAAAATTTGGCTTTGCTACCAGCTGTGGTGCCTTAGGTTTTCCTCCTTCACCCCCTCCTTCTCCTCCTTCGCTGCCTCCTTCTTGGTCGTCGGTGTGGGCTGGCTTGCCCCATTCGCTGACAGGGTAAGTGGTAGGGAGGGGGAGGGAGAGACGGGTGGTGCGTGTGAGTATGTAATGTGAGTAAAGGACTTTAGAAGGGAAGGAACACTTTAGGGTGAGATCGACTGCAACCACATAGGACATGTGACATCCTCTAATTTCACCCATCCTGTCAACTCCTTTGTACTCACTAGCGTGCCTCTTGGTCCTTCGGCTTCTCGCCGAATGGCACTGGCCGCTCGCACCTCTTTTCTTCTCGTTGTTTATCTCCCCTATCTCTCATTCCAGCTGACCCTTTTGGTCGGTCCCCGAATCCACCGTCCCCTCGCTGTCCCGTGCGCTCACGCCTAGCCTCGTCTTTCTCGGCAAGGCTTGGGACATCACCATCATCATTAACTGGACGCTCCCCCCATCTTGTCTCTTTCCCTCGTCCTTGTTCTCTTCGAGGAGGGGATGGCCACGCTTTATCCCTCCTCTCCTCTCTCCTTGCCCGATCAGTGTCCCTATCCCTGTCTCGACCCTCCCTCCCTCTCCTCCTGCTGCTGCTGGAGCTGCTTTCCTCTCCATATCTGCCTCTTTCCCTCTCCCTTGAACTATGGCCACGATGCCGTGAAGAGGATAATGGACGAGGGCTGTAAGACTTGCTCCTGCTTCGTCTTGTAGGGCTCCGGCTGCGACTGCGTGGCATGAATTGGGAGGGAGTGGCGAGTCCCGTCTCGATTGTAACCCTCGTTTGCGCGGTGCCTGTGGGCGGGAGGAAGGACGACGGATAGAGATACAGTGGGTCAGTAGATTGAGGAAAATATTGACATGATTGGATATGTGCGTCGTAATATGCATACGGACCGGTTTGTGTCTGTGCGAAGAATAGAAGAGGCAAGCAAGGGGAGGAGGCGATGACGATGAGATGCCGCACTTCTTTTGCCAAGAGAGCTCTCCTTCCTGACCCATTTGCATCGCATTAACCCCACCCATAGGTACAGCATCAGTACATCTTGCTGCCAAGCCTTCCTCTGCTTCTTCGGCCAACGCGGCAAGTTAAATTATCACCCCCTCCCCCCTCCCCTCCTTCACTCTTCGCCTCCCCTCCTTTCCCATTCTTCACACACAGCCAGCATCACGGACGATGCAGAAAGGCGGGGGCAAAGGCTCCGCCCTCACCGCCACCGCGAGTAGTGCGAGTCGGGGGTCCATGGCTACCACTGCTTCCATCCAATCATCAGCCAAAAAGAAGGGGAAACTGACACCAGCGGCGGCAAGTGCGGACCCCGTTGGACCTACAGGCCTCATCCCACCAGAAGCCATCCAGGCCGCGGCCAAGGAGCTGCATATGGCCGAGGTACGCAGGCATAGAGATGCAATGAAGCAGGGGGGGTAGGGCGGAGTAGCCTCGGTGGGACACAATAGTGCACAAGCATTGTATTCAGTCCTCCCTCCCTCCCCTGCCCTCCCCCCTGCCCTCCTCTTCCACCACATTAGGTAAATGCAGAAGTCGCCTCCTTCATCGCCACCACCGTCGAATACCATCTACGTGAAGTCCTGGAAGATGCCATCAAAGTCCAAACTCAAAGCCGCCGTCGTATCCTAACGGTTGATGACCTTACGGTTGCCATGCGCTTGCGTGGGCAACAGCCTATATATGGGTACGGCGCAGGAGCCCAGGCCATGCGGGATGTGACGACTGTAGATGGAAGACAGAGTCAAGTGATTCTCTCCGAGTTGGGGGAGAGGAGGGAGGCGCTGGTGGAGGCCATGCAAACGGAGTTGCCCAAGGTAGGGAGGGAAGGAGGGAAGGAGGGAAGGAGGAAGGGAGGGAGGGAGCAGTGCGCGATTGTTGACTGGTTGGTGGTTGTCTTTATCGGTAGAAGTAGGAAAAAAGCGACTGTCTAAACAAACTCTCAAATTCTCCCTTGCCTCCTTTCCTCCCTCCCTCCCTCCTTTCCCCCCCCTTCCCCTCCCCCCCCCTCCCCCCTTCCCCCCAAATCCTCCCTCCCCTCCCCCGGCGCCCCCTCCCTCT
>Ga0160420_100269_pt1 | contig 27407 bp, 20 predicted proteins | sample CelAP2metagpilot_FD_108197 | JGI IMG/M metagenome (GOLD analysis project Ga0160420, IMG submission 108197) | Phycosphere-associated microbial communities from algal ponds in Kailua-Kona, Hawaii, USA - Cellana AP2-5-5 metagenome pilot | ecosystem: Engineered > Artificial ecosystem > Aquaculture >... | reverse complement strand
TCCCTCCCTCCCGCCCTCCCTCCCGCCCTCCCTCACCTTATACGTGGCCTGGTGCGGCTCGTTGGCGAAGCGTTTTTTGATGGTCGTTACATAGTCCTTGGCCTGTTTGAACTCCACCTGGACGACCACCAGGAAGGGAGGGAGGGAGGGAGGGAGGAAACGTCAGCAAACTCATCATCGTGGCCCATGCACATGTCAGGAGGGAGGGAGGGAGGGAGGGAGGGAGGGAGAGATGGAGGGAGGGAGGGAGGGATAATATAGCGCTGAAGGACCCTTGGACCTAACCCCCCTCCTCCTGCCCGTCTTTTCTTCCAGCCTTGAAGACGTACCAGGGGCCCACCAGCACCTCCCCCTCCTCCTCCTCCTCCTCCTCCTCCCACCACCTTCTTCCCCACCCCTCCCAACAGCCCCCCTTCCCCCATCCGGCCCTCCTCTCCAGAGGGCGGGCGGACAGCTTGAGTAGGCAGGGATGACAATCCTCCCCCGATCCCCTGCCCGTCCCCTGGCAGCGGCCCTCCACTCGCAGCAGCGGCAGCAGCAGCAGCAGCGGCCGCGGCGGCTTCCCGGGCCTCACGCTCGCTGATTTAATGGCGAAAGAGGGGAAGGGAGAGGGAGGGTGAGAGGGAGGGAGGGAAGGAGGGAAGGAGGGAAGGAGGGAGGGAGGAAGGGAGGGAGGGACGAACCGATGCTGGCGGTCCATTTCCTCAAGCTGGGCCAAGTCGATCTTGTAGCCCTCGGGGAGGAACGTGTTGAAACCCTGAGGGAAAAGGAAGGAGAGGGGAGGGGGAAAGATTAGAAGGGAGAGAGAGAGGGAGGGAGGGAAGAAAGGAGGACGTACCAGGATGAGCTTGTTGTAGCCTCGGAAGAGGGTGGAGACCCTTTGGATTACGCCCGGGGTATCAATTTCCTTAGCATGGGAATTGTGAGAGGAGAGGGAGGAAGAGGAGGGAGAGAAGAGGAGGAAGAGGAAAAGAGTGAGTGGTCATGCTCTCCGGCACGTGAACAAGATACAAAACTAATGCGACAAGCAGGCGTATCTTTCATTACTACATGCTCTTGCGCATCCAATCGTTCAGTCAGAAAACAATCCCAAACCACTTCCTTACCTCCCTCCCTCCTTCCCTCCCTCCTTCCCTCCCTCCTTTCCCTACCTGAGCTTTGAAGTTCTTCATGATATCGAGGAACTCGTTGTAGATCTCCGGCTTCTCGCTGAATTCAATCTTGACCTGGTCGAGGTACAAGAGGGCATCACCCACAGAGAGTGCCTAGTATAAAGGAGGGAATAAAAGAGGAAGGAAGGGAGGGAGGGAGGGAAGGAAATGGGGAAGATGCTGAGCGGATCGAAGCACGTTGATCGACACATCCTTCGTTCGTGCTTGGCAATCCACCGCCCATGCTTGGTGGTCGCAAACAGCGCACAGACACTCGTACATATTTCAAATGGATCGACTGGCGGCTGATGGAATACATACTCTCCCAACGCCTTCCCCTCCCTATCTCCTTCCTCCAGCTCGTTAGTTCCCATGGACATCACCCCACCAACTCACTTACCTGCATCTGCACGAAAATCGGCGGCCGTGGGGCAAAGGAAGATGCAAACTCTTTTTGAGTAGTCACAACTGTATAAGACGTTGCGGCTTGTTGTGGTGGTGATGGTGGTGGGCAGACAGGCGGAGGAGATCAACGTGAACGAAGGAGGGCGTGTGTGCTTCCCTGCCGTTAGCCACCCCCTGTGGTCTGTGGTTTCCTTGCAATCCCTGCTCGCCAAGGCCCGAGAAGGCGGATGACTGTCTGTGTCATTGAGATTGGTGCGTGTATCGTGGGTGTGAGTGCCGTGAGATGCAAAAAGAGGGGCTGGGGAGGCATGGTTTCTACCCCTTCGCTTCGGGTGTTGTGTGATGATGAGATTGACGAGCGGAGGGTGGGGAGGCCAGACACAAAACTGTTCGCCAATGACGACCCCGGCAAGCCGATGCATACACCACACTCTTGTGACCATGTTTGCGGTGGATCTGGTGCCGCGCACTCGTCGCGCGGTGGCTTAGCGTAGATCACGGAGGCTCGCATGAACAGGTCTGCGATGACCAAGCAGTTGCGAGGCGGTTGAGAGTTTGAACGTGCAGAGAATGTGTGCGTCCGTACACTGCAATTGTGCGCGTGAATACCCTGTCTCCAGACTCTCTCGATGTCATAAGTCCTAAGCAGGCGTGTCGGATGCCATGCGAACGCCCATTTGTCCAACAACCCGAAGAAAAAGGGAGAAACAAATGCGACTTTCTTGGCCCCGAAAAAAAGTGCCGCGGACTATTCTATATATATATATATATATATAGTTCTTTTTGCCATCCCTCTAGAACCATCGCATGCAACCTGCGTCCTCGAGGACTTGCATACGAGGGGGAGCCTTCCAACAATAAAAAAAATTGTTCATGATTTGTTTATAAACCTGCTTCGTTCATTTCACTTAAATACATGATATACTCGTTTCTTAATTCTAACGAGCCCCTTTCCATTTATTCACGTTTTCGAGAATTTATCTTCTGATCCATGTTGCCCTTTTTAAGTCCCAACTGAGCAGATTGCATTTCTAACCCTCCCTCCCTCGTTCCCTCCCCTCCCTCCCTCCCTCCCTCCCTCCCTCCCTCCCCACAGGAATGGAATTGGCTGGATGTCTACAACGGGTGGGAATATTGGACTGCTTCCACCTTGCCTGTGAACGTGCTACAGGTATACCTCTCCCTCTCTCCCTCCCTCCCTCCCTCCCATTACCTCTTTTCTTCTAAATCGAAGTGCATCTCGTTATCCTTCCACTTGTTAACACAACAGGTGGGCGAGTCGTTCGTTCCCACCAGCTTGACGCTGGAGAGCGGGCACACCACTCCACCTTCCCTTCTCACCGAAGCCGACCTCATCACCCTCATGAACAGTCAGGGTATAGATACTGATCTCAATGTCACGGGTAGATGAACGGACAATTGCAGGAGTTGTGACAAGAAAAGAGAACCCCACCCCCGTTCAGGACAGACAGGTGGGCGTGTCGCTGTCCGGCGTGCAGATGACGTTGGTACTGGCAACGAATGGAGGGATGAGTGACAGATTAAGAAAAGTAGGCAAGGTTTTTTGCTCTTTCCAAATTTCAATTCGGTCCAATCATTTCTTGTTTTGGTCTTTTACTCTCGTCCTTCTCCAGGCGTTTTCCTTTGTCTACTCCTCATGCGAACCCTTTTTCCATCTCATCCTCATCCTCCACTCAATCTTCTCGCCCACTCCCTTCACAGGAACCTACTGCTCATCGAACATGCCCTGAGACAGATAAGCTCATGCGTTTGTGAGAGAGAGTATTGCCTTCCTAAGCTAACCCTACCCTACTTTCTATTTTTGTTTTTGTTTCTGCTTTGCGGTTTGTTTGTCTCCCTGTCATGTAGCTGATCAGCTCTTGTCTGCATATGTCTAAGTGCGCGTCCTTGGCGGATCAGCTGGCCTGCTTCCCTCGGGATTTCCCCCCTTTTTTTGTCTATCTTTTTTGTTCACCCTTTCATTCGTATCATTCTATATTTCCTGTCTCGTTTAAATATGGATTCCATCTCCTCCTCCTCCTTCCTCTCCATCTTCGTCTTATTCTCTCTTTTCCCCTATTCTCAATTTTCTTCTTTCGCTGACTGCTCCCTCTCCAGGCCCCACTATTACTGCCACTGCTGCCACTAACAAATGTTATGTGACGCACGACATCATGACATGACAAGTATATACAAAGATATAAAAAAATACAATCTAATGAAATGAAAGACGAGCTGATATAGAGCTTGAGGATAGGTACACGCCTTTTCCTCCCACCCTAACTCCCCCCCTCATAATGTGCGGGCTAGCGTGGATGATATCTAATGCCTTCTTCCATTCCTCTCTCCTTCCCTCTCTCCTTCCCTCTCTCATTCTTTCCCCCCTCATCGCCGGGCTGCTCAAGCAAACATGGCATTGACATCTGCATTATAAAAGCCAGAAATGACCTGTTGTAATGATGATAGTGAGAGTGATGGTGTGTGGGTAGCGGGTAAGGGAGGTGAGTAAGCGGACGATGGGATAGGAAGCTTGTGTGAGGCAGACCATACACTCTCCGACCCATGCGCACGTGCACGACCAGATTGGACACACAAAGGAAAGGACGACGCGCTCTCTCTAACGCACTGACTTGCATACACGTACATGTCTCTGTCACGTCTCACGAATCTCCCTCTATAATGTTTTTATCACCCACCCACTAGCACACAGACAGGTCACGTACCTCAAGCAAATCCGTCTCCACAGCCTTGTCACGCACGAATCGTTCACATGCCCTTGTATTTCCAGCTACGCCTATATTGGAAAATGATTGAGGGTAGTAATCTTGAGTGTGTATGCTAGGATTATACACAAAGCCGCGGCCGCGGGAGAGACGATGTGCTGTGATATCATATACTTTTTTTTCCTTTTGTGCTATCCTTTCCCGTTTCGTTTTTCCTCCCTCAATTTGTTCTAACTCTCTCGTACTCACCTTGCTGTCCTTGCTCGCCTTGTCGTGCGGCATCCAGGTACTGAAACATTTGGTGTTGTTTTTGTCCCAAGGCGGGGGTGTCCAGTAGCATGGCTGTAGTGGCAGAGAAGGAAAGGAGTGCCAGGGCGGCGGCGCCCAGAGCAGCAGAAAGGGTGGTGACTTTCATGGTTGTCTTGAAGTAGTAGTGGTGGTTTCTGTGGTGGGAAGAGAGGGAAGAAATGGGTGAGAATCAGGGCGCATACACATACATTCGAAAGGGGTGTCAAGCAAGAATTGACCATAATGCAAATAGCACACCCGCTGCATCTACATTAACCCCTGCATCACTCCCAATTTCGAAGCATATGTCTCATCCCTCCATCACCTGGACCTCGACCGACGGGCGCGCAGCGTCCAGGTAACAGGGATTCGAAGTCCATCGTGTCAAGGAATGTGGAAGTGTCGCGGCGAGAAAACGTTTGGGAAAACGGCACCGGGTTGTTGCAGCTTGCTTGGGTTTGGACGTGCGGCTCCGCGTAGCGCATGCCTGAAAGACGCCAACCATGCGACCACGCCTACCTTATCCGTAAGCACATACAAGAAATCCAAGCAAGTCGCTGAGGCGGCCAATATAAGCGTTAGAGAAAGTAGTTGCTGCGCGCTGCGGACGCGTGCGGCGACGAGGTCGGCGATGCACGTCCGGGGATGATGATGCATCAGATATGGAATCCACGATATGAATGTTTGCAACAGACGGAGGCATTGGAGCTTCCCCAACCAAAACTAGCACACTGTCCCCCCAAAGGCCATTCTCGCTGGTAAGGACAATAATATTGCGTTGTTGGGGCTCGGGTTAGGTTTTCTAGCTCTTGCGAGAAAAAGGAACGAGAAATGGAATACTTTTTTTTGGTTCGTGACTGACTTATCGACACTCTCTCTTTACAGAGGGGCACACTACTTTCCGTCGCGCCCACTTCCATCCCTCCTTCCCTCCCCTCTCTTCATCCTCCCTCATCCATCCCCGAATGTATACCATCTTCTTCTGGCTATCTGACCCGCGCCTTGGAGGAAGTTCCTGTTTTTACTGGTTGTATAAACGCGGACATACCAGAGGCAATGTAAACGAGAGAAGGAATGAAAAACACACCCTCTTCCTCCTCCCTCCTTCTCCTCTCTTTTTGTCATACAACCAACTCCATTTCCAACCCCTCACCGTCTCCAAGTCGGTCCTTGCTGATGCCCTCCTCCCCCCCCCCTTCCCCCTCCACCCTGCTTTCTCAAAACAGCCCCCGGTGCGGGCAAAGGCCGCTGCTGCCATAGACTTCCACCCGCAGTGCTGTCCGCCATGCGGTCATTCCCTCCCCCCAATCCCTGTGACCACCCTCCTCCTCCCTTCCCCCCCGTCGGGTCCAGTGGGTCGACCTCCTCCACCCCCGCCCTCCCCCTCTTCTTGTTCTTCCCTCCTCCACTGCCACGCTGCTGCTCTTGCTGCTGCTGCTGCTGCTGTTTTTCTTGCCTGGCAGCGTCTGCGTGTGCCTGCCTCGTTTGCTGGATGTCAGAAGAGAGGTCATCAGCAGCGGTGGGTTTGCTCCACCTCTTCATGTTGCTCGCCTCATGGACATAGACCACTTGGCCCGTTGCCGCGTGTTTCACCTCCTTCCATCCCGGGGGGAGATTGCTTGTGATCGCGCTATGACCTCCTACCTCTCCTTCACCTGCCCCTCCAACGACGGCACCCAAAGCAGCTATGGTGCTGGTGGTGGTAGTCGCCGTACTGCCGCCCAAACCGTTGCTCCTCGCATCCTTGTTGATGCTCGTCGCTGTTGCCACTGTTGCTGCTGCTGGTACTGCTCCAACAGGCTTCGTCCAGGTGGTGGCATTGGTAGCAGGGTGCCAGTAATAGCTGTCTCCGGAACCTCCCGGGTCTAGCACAGCCTCCCACCCCGGCGGCAATGGCGTTTCTTCCTCGATTTTCTTCTTTCCTCCTTGTCCTCCTTGTCCTCCTTCTACCTCCGAGTTGGCTTTAGTCCCACCCGCCGCTTTTTCCCTCCTGAAGTCCTCTTGTTGCTTCATCAATTTCGCCTTCAAAGCAGCCTCGCTCTGTGCCTCCTTCTCCTTCCGCTTCTTGGTCAGCTCCCTCTCTCTAAGTACTTGGAGCGTGTTGTCCTTGTGTATTGACAGACCTCCTCCCGCCGCAATGGCCAGCTCTTCGGCTTCCGCTCCTGAGTAGGTGCCGCGATTAAGGACGCGCTCCGTGACCGAAACATTCATACAGCCTGGGGGGAGGTATGGTGAGGGAGGGAGAAGGGGGAGAGGCGAGGTGAGAGAATTTGACAAAGAGAGGTATTTATGGTGGGATAGGTGAACGACAAGAGGAGGAGAGGCGACAAAGGACAATATTTAAGGACCCGCTGCACTAGGAGGACCAATGGGAGCATACCATTAACTGCCTCAGGCTGCTGAACACGGGAAGATCAAAAAGAGGAGGACACTCACAAGTCTGGACGAAAGGTAGTACGCCTCACTAGAGAGCGGCCGAAAACAATACGTCAACCAAAACCATTTACTGGAATAATACGATAACAACGAGGTTGACCTCCCCCCCTCTCCAACCCCCCACTAAAAGGAGACAGATAGATGCTCTAGGGCGTACCTTTATCTGTCACATACGCGCGCGCCGCTGCCCTCGCCTGCTGTGCTGCGAGCTCCTTGGCCAGGCGGTCGCCTTGCATGAGTGGGTGCTGCTTGTTGGCCATGCTTTGTGTGTTATGGTGTTGCCCAGAGCACGTGAAGAAGGAAAGGAGGAGGGAGGAGCGATGATGCAGCCGATGCCTCGCCTTAAGTAGCGGCGCCTGGATACAGTAGTGACAACGATTGGGGCTCGAAGTTGGACCGGGATCAATGAAGACTTCTCACAGTGTGTGAAGCAAGGGCTTTATGGCGCACAGTGCACAGCTTTGTGGTGGCAGCCCCGAAACAAGGCGCGAACTCCTGCGAGGCTTCCTCCCCCTCCCTACCCCCTCATTCCACAGATCACCTATTGTGGCTCGCACGTCCGTCCGGTGCACCCGCAGGCATACGCTTCAGTCCTTCCTTCGTCTTTGTCAACTCGTCGGGGCGCGATTGTCCCTTATATAGTCAGTCAACGTGTGAAAATTTTCATCCAAGAAGGTGTCGCATCAATCTATCCGCCTTCCGTGCGCCAACCCGAACTATTGCACCTCCCATCCAAACACAGGCAAGCGGGCGTGGGAGGGCGTACATTTCAAGGAGACGTCCCCCGCAGCGGCGACTGGTGCAGCAGCTAGACGCCTGTTTGCGCTGTGTGCCTTGTCCAGTACCTTTGCTCCTTCACATCACTCGTAGCCTCCTGCTCCCTCTCCTCCCCTCCCTCCGTCTAAAGAATCGCCCGCGTCAGCATGTCGTTCAATACGGACGAAGTAAACATCCTGATTCATCGGTACTTGGTCGAGAGCGGTTACAGCCATGCAGGTATACACAAAGAATGGAGGATGAGGAGGAGGAGGAAGGAAATGAGGGAGGAGCAGCGCATGGGCTTGCCTGTCAGTCATTCACACCCTCCCTCTCTCCTACACCAGCCTTCACATTCTACAACGAAGGGGCTCTGGAAAAAACGAATCTGCGCGCGGCCGACGTACCCCCCGGGGCCTTGATTGCCTACCTCCAGAAGGGTTTGGAGTACGTGAGCATTGAGGAGCATATCAATGAGGTTAGTCGGGAGAGCTGGGAGGGAGAACAAGAGGATGGGAGAGTCTTCTTGTAAAGTTGATCGCGATAGAGGGGGGGCATGTAACGTTCACGTACGCATTCGCTGGTGACGCGTCCTTTTCTGCCACTCCTGCTCTCCTTCCACACGCATACAGGACGGTAGCCTGAAGCCGTGTGAAGAGCCCTTTACGCTCATCACGCCCCATATCTGCTCCAATCTGAAAAAGGCAGAGGGTCGCCTAAGAAAAGGTTAGGAGCATGGAGGGAGGGAGGAAAGGTGGGAAGTGTGGGAGAGGTATTTTTGTAGTGTGTATACTTTGTCTGGTCGCGTCCCATTGCCCTGAATTCAACCTTCCCTCCCTCCCTCCCTCCCTCCCTCCCTCCCTCCCTCTTTCCCTGCCCTCCTCTCTCAGACAAGGACGGTCATGGCTCTGCCTCCTCCTCCGCGCAAGACCTGCTCCTCATCCCTCCCCCCCCCTTTCCCGAGAGCCACGTGGCGGTGATGAAGGAGCACACCAAGGAAGTCTTCGTCCTGGCCTGGAATCCAAAATACGATTTGCTGGCCACAGGGTAAGGCAGGGAGGGAGAGGGGGGGAAGGGACGGAGGGAGGGAGGGCGGGAAGGAGGGTGGGGATGCTTGCCATAGGGGAAGGCAGGAAGGGAGGGAGGGCGGGAAGGAGGGTGGGAATGCTATGAACTTGTCAGGCATTTTATTTCTTCGACTTTTACCTCACCTCCCTCCCTCCCTCAGCTCCGGCGACTTCACCGCCCGGCTTTGGAAGCTCCCGGGACAGTCCATGATTATGGCAGACGAGGACAATCGACCCATATACGACGAGCCCGTGGTGCTACGGCATGCCTCCAAGGTAGGTTATACGGCGCCTTTCTTCCCCTCCTCCCTCCCTCCCTCCCTCCCTCCCTTGTTTGGTGCACATGGTCACTTACTCAACTTTCGTTCCCTGACTCCCTCCCTCCCTCCCTTCAGGCCACGGATAAGAGCAAGGACGTGACTTGCGTTGAGTGGAGCAGGGACGGGGAGCGCGTCTTGACTGGATGCTACGATGGGGTGGCGAGGTAGGGAGGGAGGGAGGGGGGGGGAGGGAGGGAGAGGCGTTTATTTTGTCTACTTTGCTGTAGCGCGATGACTCGGCCAGGGAGGGAGGAATGGGGAGGAGGAATGAAGAGTAGCTCTTAAGACAGGCTCAGTCGAATCTTCTTTTCAAATATTTAAATGTTTAAATACTCAAATCTTCAAACACAGGGTGTGGGGAAGAGACGGGACGCTGGTGCATTCCCTTGCTGACCACGACGGGGCAATTTTCGCATTGAAGTGGAACCCCTCGGTACGCCAGCTGGAAGGGAGGGACGGAGGGACGGCGGGAGGGAGGGAGGGAGGGGGGGAGGGAGGGCGGAAAGGCGAAGTTGGTCGCCGTTCTCCAGGCTTGTGGTGCTTAAAAAGGAGAAGGGATGGAGGGAGGGAGGGAGGGAGGGATGGAAGGCGGAATAGATGACTCAACTCACGCATTTCCTCGAACAGGCGACGTGCGTGGCCAGCGGAAGCTACGACCAGAGCACTGTGGTTTGGGATATGCAGACGGGCGAGGTAGGGAGGGAGGAAGGGAGGGAGGGAGGAAGGGAGGGAAAGAGGGAGAAAGGCGAGTGGTACAAACGATGTATGTGATATCCACGATATCACCCTACCTCCCTCCCTCCTTCCTTCCCTCCTTCCGTCCCTCCCTCCCTCCCCAAGACGCAACAAAAATGGAAAAACCTCCACGAGGCCCCGATCCTGGATCTGGCCTGGCGGAACGACACCTCCTTCGCCACCGGTAGTGCCGACAAGACCATCAAGCTCCTCGACCTCAACCAACCCGCGCCCGAACCCTCGCAGACATTTCGGGTGAGTGTCCCTCCCTCCCTCCCTCCCTCCCTCCTTCCCCCCCTGCTGCAGGGCCACACGGACGAGGTGAACACGGTGGCTTGGGATCCCACCGGCACCCTCCTCGCCTCCTGCTCCGATGACACCACCGCCAAGGTAGGGAGGGAGGGAGGGAGGGAGGGAGGGAGCGGGTAAGGGGCCTTCGTACGTGGCTTTTCTCCTTTTCCCATATTGAGGTCGTTCTTGCCGATCTCCTTCTTTCTCGCCTATCGTGATCTGGCGATCCGATTTTTCCATTCCCTTCCTTGGACTTGTAGTAGCAGAAGAAGGACACCCGTTTCCCTTACTTCCTCCCACCCTACCCCCCTCCTTCTCCCCAGATCTGGCAGCCCGACTCCCCTTCCTGCGTCCAAGACCTGAAGGACCACAAGAAGGAAATTTACACCATCCGATGGGCGCCCACGGGCCCCGGTAGCGAGAATCCGGGCAAGAAGAAGCTGTTTGCGAGGTAGGAAAGGAAGGGAGGGAGGGAGGGAGGGAAGGGGCTTCGAGGGCCTGCGTTGTGATCCCTCTGCTCACTTCCGCATTGGACTGACAATCCCATATTCCTCTCCTTTCTTCTTCCTTTCTTCTTCCTTTCTTTCTTGCTCTCTCCAGTGCCTCGTTCGACAACACCGTCAAGCTCTGGGACGTGGAGGTGGGCAAGTGCGTCTCAACCCTGGCACGGCACCCCAAGGTAAAAGTGATCGTTCGACGAAATCTACGAATGGGAGGGAGGGAAGGAAGGAGGGACGGGAGGGACGAAGCGAGGGGCTCACGGCTTTGTAGCACGCTAGTCTTGTCACTCACTTGTACTCCCTCCCTCCTTCCCTTCCTCTCTCCCTTCCGTCAGGCCGTCTACGCCATGGCATTCGACAAGACGGGAGAGTATATCGCCTCAGGGGCCTTGGGCGGTTCCTTATATGTCTGGAGCGTGAAGGACGGCAATATTGTGCGCAGCTTCTGTAAGTTGAAAAAAGATGGGGGGAAGGGCGTGAGAAAGCCTTGTCGATCGTCCTCAGATTTTTCCTTCTTACCCTTTTATCCCTTTCCTTTCTTCTATCATCCCCCTCCGCACTTTATTTCACTCAGCTGGCGGTGGCGATATTTTCGAAATTGCCTGGGATCGTCGCGGCGAACGGTTGGCCGCCTGTTACTCCTCAGGGAAAGTGGCCGTGCTCGACTTCCGCAAATAGCATTAAGGTTGTGAGGGGAGGAATTGAATGGGCTTGCCGGCTTTTTGGGATGGCCGAGGGCATTTGCAAATATGAATGACAATACTCAACAATGACGGAGAGGGAGTGAGTGAGGGAGGCGAGGAGAAGAGAAAGGAAGAGAGGGGAAATGGAAGCATGCTATAATTTTGAGGACGGCTAAGGTCAAAATGAAGGATGCATGAATATGGCCACGACAAGTTTATAAACAAACCAATTAGCCAAGCCCAGAAATATTTGCGAGGGCCACCAGAAAGAAGCAATTAAAGCGTTGTAATTACAATCATTTGTTGCTCTGGTTGTCAGGGTGGGGAGGTGAGACGACAAGAAGATCAGCTTCCTCCGCGCGATGATTTTAAAATAAATGTAACTGTCTGCAGCCGTTGGATGTTGCGGGGCGCGGATTGATTCTTTGAGTGACATTGATGAGCTCTCCAAAAACGTCTTCTGGTGAACTAGGCCGGACTTGACGGCGTACAACACCCTGGGAGGCTTTCAATTATGAGTGCCGAAGCAGACCGACATCGTGCGGTGCAGAGCATCACATCCCCAAGAGCAGGGCGCTCAGGTCTTGGGTATGCTCTTCTATCTCGGAGCTCTACCTCATGTATGCCCGTCCTCTACCTGAAAAATATTAGCACAAGCTGACTGCCTGTCCATCTTATGTTCCCGCGCGCATTGCTTGTATGACCCAACAACTGATCTCTCATCTCTCCCACCGTAGTCGTTGTTTGGCCAGCCGCAAAAGCCAACTTCAAAATCCTCGACCGACAAGTAACTGGTCCACTGAAACCATGAGTCTATGTGGCTGGTTTTCCCGCATGGAGACCAATGCCAAAGCTATCTTTCTTTGTAAGTCTCCCTCTTCCTGAATGTCTGCTCTTGGTGGACGCCATTGCAGCATGCTCTGTCATTATGGGGCCTGACGTTCACAATTATTGGGTCCTGGTCGCATCGGCAAATCACTTCCCTCTCCAATATCTACACATCCACACTCCACAGCCCGGCTATCATGGCTCCTTTCCTTCTCTCTGATCTGGGTTGGTCTCTTGACCGAAGGTACGTGAATGCATGCTCAGTGTGTCTCTTCGTATGCTTTAGTCCTAATTCATCCTTTGACGGGTGTCCATCCCTATCGTAGTCCTTTCTCTCATGTTTGCTTTGCTTCCACCATTTCTCAGCCTTTCATATCCCTCTTTTCCCCATTCTCAACACCCAATGAACCGAACCCTTTCACAGGCTGGCAACTCGTCAAGCTCCAAGGCTTCGGAATCCAAGAGACCGTCCAATATGGCCTCTGGCGCATCAGATATACCGGTACCTACACCTACACCTCTGACTTCATCGACTGGGAGCCCGAGGTTGCCGAGATTGATGCAACAGCTTACCCCCGCGTGCAAGCCACCCGTGCCTGCATCGTCCTGGCCCTCATGGCCCTAAGCCTCCAATTCCTGGTCGCCCTCCGTGGATATTGTGCTCGGTCCTATAAAGTGCAGAGAGTGTGCACTATCTCCTGTGCGGCGTATGCGTCAGCTGATCTTGCCTTTACACTCTCTGCTATCCTGGTCTGGAAGTCCATCTCGGAGGAGGCCTTCCATGTCGTGTGCTCGAGGGAGGGCTGCAGTGTCTCCCCCCTTGAAGCAGATGCATTTCAAATGACGCCTTACTACGCTTGGGGTTTTACCATCGTCAAACTAATATTGTCCTTCCCGGGGGTGGTCTCATTGATTTACCTTGGTATTGTTTCTTCATCCTCATCCTCCTCTCAAACAGCAACGGAGATGCCCGTGGTGACTGCTGTAGGGGGAACTGCTGCTAATGCTGTTGCGTCGAGGAATGGAGGGAAAAGGGGGGGAAAGTTAGCTGAAATTGAGCAGGCGGAAGACGATGCAATTATTGGACAGGAGGAGGGGAGTAGAGGGTCACCCAAGACTGCAGACAGTTTTGGCAGTACAGACAGCAAGAAGATTGGTGGTAAGAAGGGAAATGGAGACGTGTTCGATAGGAACGCACATGTATCGTACATTTTGGGGGGGGCAACAGGGGATCCTAATCCGGCATGGCTAAATCCGTAGAGCGATGAAGGGAGGAAAGGAGGGGGGGAGGGTAAAGGGTGTTTGCAAGATCATAAGGTGAAATGAAAGACCGAAATAGAGATGCTTTTGTAATTATAGGATTGTATTGCGTGTGAGCGGCAACCTCCCTTCATACGGAAAGATGTATGAAAAAGAGACGGACAGCATGGCGTAAGATCATAAATGAAAGAGAGATAGACGGTATGGAATTTGGGATTGTAGGGGTGGTAGAGAAGTTGGGAACGAGGAGATGCGAAGCACAATGGGTGGACTCAAACACGGCAGTCGAAAGGGAGCACCGCTTGAGTCGATTAGCATATGATAGAGTTTGTGAATAAGCCATACCTTCTCCTGTCATCCTTCGTCGCATGGTGAGAGAGTAAGATCAAACGCGTCTCAACTAAGTGTACAAAAGAAATCTGTTTGAGAGGTAGAGTACCCATCACGGAACAAAACCTGTCCACAGCCATTATCAGTCGCACCAATTTCAGAAGCATAATGGCAATGGTAAACGACGACAAAGGAAGAGGAAGAAAAAGTAATGCAAACAGTGGGGTCATCTACGTCCACGCTATTCTAATGATCTTCCTGCTCTCGATTCCTGGTTGTAAAATTCTACTTCCGATTCTCTGTGCCCATTCGTTTATTTACACCTATACATACACGCCTATTCTTTTTCTATAGTCACACCCTGCTCTAATCACCAACTATTCACCCACCTCACCCCCCGCCCGCCCTACAACCCGCGGCGCACTCATCAGAACGCTTTACTTTCTCCCTCTCCGCCATCCATGCCTACTTACACACTTGCAGATCCCCACCACCCGCTCTCCCTTGCATCAGGCTCTTTCTCAAGTCATTACCGTCGCTAAGCCCCTTATTCCCTTTTCCCTCACCTACGTCGTCGCAACCGCTTAAGTCAAGCGTGCCAATGCCCGGGCGAACCTTGCAAGCCCCTCCTCAATCTTCTCCGGACTCGCCGTCGCAAATGTCGCGCGGAACGCAGGCTCTGCATCCTTGCCTGGTGACGGGTCAAACGCGTACCCCGGTACCATCAATATGTCCTCCGCCAACAAACCCTCCAACACCGCCTCTGTCTCCGCCTTTCCCTTCCCCTTCAGCGCTGTCACCTTGAACAGCACAAACATACCTGCCTTGGGCAAGTCCCAAGTTGCAAGTCCTCGTAAGTGCTTCTCTGCAGCGTGATGCATCGCGCGTCGTTGCCGCGCGTAGTGCGCTTGTAACTGTTTCAAATGTGCGTCCAATCCGGAATGGCCCCACTGCTTGAGCATCGAACAAAACACAGATTGCGAGACTGTGCAGGGAAACTGGATGGTTAGCTCGTTCCACTTCCGATACGCGCCCTCCACGAACGCCTTGGGACCCGTGAGCCACCCGAGGCGTAAACCAGGACACACCCATTTCGACAAGGATTCCAAGTGAATTACGCGCCCGTCCACATCCAAGCTGAGCAATGACTTGGGCAGCCCCTCCAAACCCGGCATGGCGGTTTCCTTCACCTCCTCAGGGTCAGCGGGAAGAAAAAGAAGACGATAGGGATCGTCCTCCACAATCAGCAGGTCGTGTTTTTGCGCCAGCGCGTACAAAACTTCCTTCCTTTGCGTCGACAAGGACGTACCTGTCGGGTTCTGTCCGTGCGGGGTCAAGTACAGAAACGCCGCTCGCTCCCCTTCCTCGGCAAGCTGCAGACACGCTGTGTCCAGCGCGAAAGGCAACATGCCGTCGCTGTCGAGCTCAAGACCACGCACCTCGTACCCCAGGGGTGCCGCAATGGCCAGAACAGCTGCCCACACCAAAGCCTCGGCCAGAATGATGGGTTTCTTCCCCGGTGGGGGCATGAAAAGCTGGAAGCATTTGGTCAGAGCATCCGTCGAGCCGGTAGTGGGAATGACAGCCCAATCATCGTACGCCGGTGTGTGGTATCGCCGCATGTGAGTGATCAGTTCCTGGCGCAGCTCCGGCATTCCCGTGCCTTGCATGTAGTTCAGCGGCAAGTCCGCTGCCCCGTCCTCTGTCTCAGTCCCTCCCGTCAGAGTCCGGTTCTTGAGCGTGATGGTACTCCCATTGGTCATGTCCCAGGTCACGCCGCGAAACACAAACGTCGACTCGTGCGGGATACCGCCAGCAAGGGAAATGGAAGCCGAAGTTGCCCGAGCGGCAATCGTCTTGATCAAGGATCCTTCTAAACGTTGAAATTGTGGGGCCAGGCGCTTACTGGTTTGGTCAAGCGACATGGTAACTTGAATAAGTTTCGGGGCTGTGATGTGGTGTATGGTGTACGAAGTTGGTGTTTGTGGTGAGACATTGTGACGGTGTCAATGTGAAAGAACATGACGTGCGAGCTGGACGGTAGTGACATTGGAGCCAAGGCGAGGAAGGAAGAAGCGGGTATCACAAGAGACACTTATGCAAATTAATGCCTTATTCACGATACGAACAAGGGGCATGCCTACATGTTGCTGTGCGCGTGTATGTTGTTTTTGGATGAGTGTGTCCAAAGTCTCCGCCTCTACGGAAGTCATCGCCAATTGAAGGCGCAACGGAAGCAAAGCAACACAGGCAGCACCCGCGCTTCATTGCTTGCGGCAACTTTCACTTACACAAACGCCACCACCTCCACAACAATGACCGCAGCACTAGCTAGCTAAATGTACCAGGTCATCGACAGATCTATTCAAGCTTTTAATCCCTTTTTTCAAACCCCACGACGAACTCAATACAGGCAGCCAGAGAGACTACTAGGTAAGTGGTGACTCCTAATTGCTTCCAGCACGCGCCCAAGACATCCTTTAAACTATCCAAACCTTCGTCGCCGTGTATCCCATGTCCTGATCCAGCTCAGCCACAGCCACCCTAGCTTGACGCCATTTCAGGATTAAGAAATATGCTGGAAGGCCTCCTCGCCCGCTTTCTGTCCTCGCGAGTTGGCCGATTCGTGGACGGAGTCGACCAGCAGAATCTGAACGTAGCTTTGTGGAAAGGAGAAATCCTGCTGCAAGACTTGCGAGTCAAATCCTCTGCTGTGGATGAATGTCTCGGGTTGTTGCCCTTGGCGTTGTCTTGGGGGCACGTGGGAACCTTCCACTTGAGCGTGCCCTGGAATGCTCTGGGGAGCAAGCCCCTGGTGATCACGTTGAAAGATGTGACGCTGGTCTTTCGCTTGCTGACCGAGAGAGATATGGAAGAGGAATGGAAGGAGGGAAGGGCAGGACTGGAGGGGAAGCGACGTCGGCGCGCCGCCAAGGAACAAGCAGTTAAAGAACGTTTGAAATTCCTGCAGGCGGCCAAGGCAGCCGATGAAGGGGAAAGAGACTTGCAGCAACAGCAACAGCGGCAGCAGCAGCAAGTCGAGAGGAGGGGGTTGGCTGAACGATTGTTTGCCTCCATGCTGGAGAATGTGCAGGTGCGACTGAGTGGTGCTCATGTCCGAATTGAAGGCTGGGATGGACGTGAGGTAGGTGAGGAGGACGAGGGAGAGGGAGAGGAAGAGGAGGAGGGCGAGTTTGCGGCTGTTCAAGAGCACATGGCCGAGAAGGAGAATGAAAGAGAAGGAAGAAGTGATGGTGAAGGGGGAATGGAAATGCCCACAAGAAAAAGACCTTGTGTTGGCAAGCGCTGTGCCTTGGGTATGAAGCTAATGGAGTTCAGGATCGAGAACGACATGGAAGAAATGGAGGAGGACGAGGAGGAAGGGGAACGCGAGGGGGAGGGGAAGGAGGGGGAGGGGGAGGAGGAGGATGGAGAAAACGGAGGCGAGGGCGAAGCAGTAACGTCCAGCAAGTGGAAGAATAGAAGGGGTCATAGGCTACTGGGGCCTGCCTTGGTGCGCAAACGTGCCACCGCCGCTGATTTCGGCGTTTACTGCGACCTCCACTCCAAGCCCTGGCTCCCCTCTGACCTCCCTCCCTCATTCTCCTCCTTCTCCGCGTCCTCCCCCTCCTCCTCTTCGGGATTCCACCCCCTTCCCCGTGTCCTCCTCACGCCACACGCCTACATTCTCCATCCTACCTCCGGGACCCTGTCAGTGGCCACGCGTCCCATCCCTCTATCGGCTCGCAAGCCCAAGTATGACGTTGCCTGCCACCTTTCCCACGTTCACGTGGCATTGACTCGCGCGCAAGTCGATTGCCTTAGGACGATCACTGGGGGGCTGGCAGGAAAGGCAGGATTGTGGGAGGAAGGAGTGCAGGAAGAGGGAGGGAGGGAGGGTGGGTGGAGGAGGGAGGAACGGCCTTCAGGCAGCGTGACAGATTATCCGCGAGCTTGGTGGCGGTATGCCGCAGGACATGCTCTCAGCAAACACCGGCAAGAAAAGGAAAAGTCGTCTCCAGCTTCTTCCTCCTCCTCCTCCTCTTTCTCCCCCTCTTCTTCTTTTTCCTCTACTCCCAACATCCCAGTTTTACCGCCTCCACGACCTTCCAACCTCCTCAGCTGGCCTCGACTCGTCCTCCTCGTCCAAATTCGGCACAAGTACATCAATCTTCACAAAAGACGCGCCTCTTTATCCCCGTCGGAGACAGAAGCCCTTAAGGAGATGGAAGACGAGCTACGGGTGGGCGACATTGTTTTCTTCCGGGTCGTTGCGGAGGCGGAGCAAGGGAAGGAGGCGGCACGGGCAGCAGCGGCTGCAGCTATTAAGACGACGAGAGAGGGAGAAACGACGGTGATGGGTTGGGTCAAGTCCTGGTTCGGAGGGGAGGGAGAGGAGGAAGCAGCAGCAGCAGCGGCGGCGCTGGCACCATCATCACCACCAACGCCGTCAAAAACAGAGGAAGGGAAAGGGGAGGGTGGAGGGGGAGGAGGAAGCTGCGAAACAGCCCTCCTCTCCACCGTCGACCAGCACACCCTAGAGGAAGAGACATTAGAGTATATAACGACTCTGGCGCAAGCCACCATCCCTCCGCACTTCACCCTCACCCGCCTCTCGCTCTCCCTCAACGAAGGTTCCTTCTCTCTTCTTGCCACGCGCTCCCATCCCCTTGCACGTGCGATGGTCGACGCTGCTTCCACCCTCCTCGTCCGCCCCCACTCGTGGTCGGTCACCATGGCTCTTGGTGCCCTTGAAGTCCTCGACCTCGACCCTCTTACGAAGTACCGCACCGTTGTCACCCGCAAACGCCACCATCGTTCCTCCCATCCCTCCACCTCTTCTTCCTCCCCCTCCCCCCTCCCACCCTCCATGATGATAATTGGCAACTACCGTGTTTCCAAAAATGCGGATCTGCAAATAGACTACAACCAGGGGTTGAAGGAGGGGGGGCATGACATAGCAGTCCTCTGTCGCGTCCTCCCTTTCGAGGTTCTTTACTCCCGCCGGTTGCTAGAGGGGCTCCAAGAAGTCTTGACGCATTCATCCTCTTTCTCGCCCTCCCTCTCCCCCACCCTCCCTTCCGCTTTCGCTACTGACGAAGAGGAGTCAGGGACTGAGGGAGGAGCCCTTCTCCAAAGCCTACGAGGTTGGCGGGCCAGGCAGCAAGCCCGTCTCCTCACACGTATGGCGGAGAAGCGACGCATTTTCCTCGACGTGAAAATAGAAGCGCCTGTGGTGTTGGTTCCGGAGACTACGAGAGCGGAGGAGGGGCAGCTGCTTGTCCTCGACTTGGGATGTGTAGAGCTTTGTAACCTCGAGGGAGGAGGGAAGGAAGGAGGGAAAGAGGGGGGTGAGGAGGTATGGTCGGTGAAGATGCAGCGGATGGGATTATTGATGTGCAGGGAGGGGGCGATTTACCTGGAGAGAAGAGAAACAGCTGCAGACCTGCATTCAATCATTGAGACGTTCGATCTTACGCTCGACCTTGGTACTCGCGTCGATAGCGCCACACGTACCCTCACCTCTGTCTCTCTCCAGGCCTCTCTCCCTCGTCTTGCAATCAATCTACGGGCGTCAACCGTTCAGTATTTCCATCGTGTGTTAGCCCGACGTCGTGTCAAGGCAAGGGCACGCGTAGCTGCCCTTGCGACTCGTCACTGCTTCAACCAACAGGAGAAAAGGCGGGCTAAGAAAAACGGAGGAGGACGACGGATAATTAGCACGAGCGTCAATAATGGGGCCGGCTGTGGCATAAATAGTAGAGGCGGCGGCACTGGTACGCGGGATTTGCCTCTGACGGCGTCATCACAGTATTCTTGGCAGGGTGGAACAGGCATGCTGCCAGCCTGTGCGGCTGCTCCTGTCGTCGACGTTGCTGTCCCCATTGAAATAGGAAGAGTGCTGCCCGACCGCGTCTTGAGCATCATCTTTCAAGCCCCCGACATAGCCTTCTCTCTCGCCGACGATTGCATCGCCCCTCCCCTGTCCTCCCTTTCTTCCTCCCCTTTATCTTTCCTTCTCCCTCTGGTGGATGTGGCAGTGGCGGGCGTCGAAGGCCAAGTGCATGCACATGACAGACGGGCAGAGGGCAAAACATCCACGCGAGTCAGTTTGGAAACTACTTCTCTGGAAGTGAGGGATCGACACCCGTTCACTGATGTCTCGTTTATTGAACTCTTGGGCCCTTTGCGGCGGAATAAAGAGGGAAAAAAAGAAGGAGGGAAGGAGGGAGGGAAGGACGGGGGGAAGGAGGGAGAGGGAGACAATGCCTCGCTTTTAAGTATCAAGCTTGTGCGAGAGGCAGTCACTACAGCTGCAGCTGCTGCTGCAGCTGCGGGTAGAGGAGGAGGAGACGGACGAGGAGGACAGAGAAAGGAGACGACTGACGTGGACGTTTCGATACGGCCTTTGCAGGTGCAGTGGAACCCGGAAACCGTCATGAGGCTTCAACGCTTCTTTTATTTTGATAAAAAGGGAGGATCTGAAATGGGAAGGAAAGGAGGAAGGGAAGAAAGAGATGTGCAGAGAGGGCAGCAGCAGGAATTCCGGGACCGACGACAAAGCGAGGACGAGAAAGAGGATGAAGTGGGGGGGAATGAGAAGAAAGAGGAAGAAAATAGAGAGAAGATGGACATTGTCGCTCCAATGACCGAGGCCGGCGCACCTTCCTCCTACTTCCGCGCCCTCGACCCTGTCCTCTCCTTCTACTCCTCCAGCTCTTCCGCCGGTGGCAACCATGCCTCTTCTACCACTTTGCCTCCCTCATCTACCTTTTTTCGCCTAACCACGCACTTCCAAACCGTCTCCCTCTTCCTCAACAAGGAAGGAGAGCTCCGGCGACTCCTTGGACTGGAGTGGCAAACCCTTGACCTGACCCTCGAAGGAGGAGGGAAAACAAAATCTCTCCGTGGGGCGCTCATGGGGCTTGTGGTGACTGACTTGGCATCTGTCGGCACATTGTTTTCTCGTGTTTTAGATGGGCAGGAGGAAGGGCGGTTGGCTGTTCGTTTCACCTACACTTCCCTCCTACCTGCAACGGGAGGCTACTCCCATGTTCAAGTTGGGAATGGGGGAGAGAGGGAGAGCGGTGGAGGGGTAGTGGAAGCGGACAACCATCTCAATATTGAAGTGGGTCCGTTGCACGTCGTGTACTTCAATCAAATATCTCTTGAGGTGGTCGATTATTTGAACGAAGGAGTGCTAGGAGCCCTCATCTCCAGCACTATTGCTTCCGCCGATGCCCTGGTGCGACAGCGAGCCTTGGCGAAAACGGGGTTTACGATCACTCTTACTCATCCTCGGGTGCTCCTCCCTCGCTTCCTGACACACCCGGACCACGCCCTGGCCACAATTGACGAGGCGGTCTTGACCACAGCTTTTGAGGTGCTTAAGGTGCCACTCTTGCTGGGCGGAGGAGAGAAAGGGAGGGGAAGAGTTAAAGATGGTGATGGTCGGGGAAAAGAGGAAGAAGACGATCTTGTTCTACGTCGTTTCGACCTGGCCTTCTCCACTGTCACCATTTCCCTGGTCTCTTCTGCCCTTCTCGCCCACCCCCCCATTCACCCCCTCCCCCTCTCCTTCCTCGTCTGCGTCACCCGCCCCCTGGACGTCGACTACGGGAACACTCTTGCCCGCCGGTACAAAGAAGTCAACAGCAGCAGCAGCAACAATATCAACAAAAACAGCAGCAGCAGCGGTTGCAGCGGCAGCAGCAGCAGCAGTTTTGACCTCCCCTCCATCGCTGTCACTGCCAGCCTTCCTCCCCTCAGGCTCCGCGCCACCCACCAAACCTACAGTCTCCTAAGACGAATCATTGAAGACAACCTTCTCACCCATCGCCACCACGCTGCAGATATGCTCAAAGCACTTCGAGCCCTGGACCTCCCTCCCCTCTCCACCCACCATCACCACCGCCGGCGGTATAGTCATGGGGAGGAGGAAGGGGAAGAGGAAGGGGCAGGATCCTGTCCGCACTGTGCCCGGATCTATAAAGGGGTGGAGGACGGTGCGCATACTTGCCCTCAGTGTGGCGACCGTGTTTGTCGCCGATGTTTGAGTGTGAGTGTCTTCGACAAGGCCTCGGGATTAGTGGTGAGAGTGTGCATGGCCTGTGCACGGGAGAGTTTTCCCAGGTTATTCGGAGGAAGGAAGCGAGAAAGAGATGGAGAGGAGGGGCAGCAGCAGCAGGCTATGTCGCAAGTGGCTTATTCTTACGGGCTCTTAGATGGCCCTCTCTCGGATATCAAGGTTGATATCGGCTTGACTGGCCTCGAGGTAGATCTGCTCGAACCGTCTTCCTCGTCTTGCACTCCGTCCTCTTTTCCGTCCTCGTCCTGGGAGCCAAGTGCCCGCTTCGTCATTGATGAGACCAAATTTTACTTTCGTCGCCCCGAAGATGATCGCAAGATCCTGGACGTGAGCCTGTATCGGTGTGCAGTCGATGCTTTGTCAAGAGGGAGGGACGGGGGGAGGGAGGGCGCAGGGGCGCCCATGATGGTGGGACGGATCTTGAGCCCGTCACACGAGGCTTTCGGGGAAGCCGCCCACGATGATACACCCGCCACCACGCCTGAGAACGTTCACCCCCTTCCTCCTGCCCTGGCCCCTCAATTCGTCTATCGCTATGTCTCTGCGCCGAGGGAGCCGCCAATGACGCACTTCGTATTCAACCACTTAAATATTGTTGTTCTCGTGGGGCCTATCCTCTATATCTCCTCTTTCTTTGGAAGCATGGTGCCTGACTCTGTGTTAGCTTCGGAAGAGGAGGAAGCGGGTTTGGCCAAGGCCCTTGAGCAACTATCCATGTCAACGGTGCGGGGAGGAGAAGGGTCGACAGCTCCTTTGCCCTCCTCTGTGTCGGTAGTGGACGGAGAGGGGGGAGAAATCAGCGCATCCTCCAGCTCAGTGGTCTCGTCTCCAGCAAGTGCCACCAGAGGAGAAAGGGGGGAAAAGAGGGAGGAGGTGGAGGAGGAGCCGCTGCAGGAAGTGATAGCGCGGTACAAATTTATGGTTCATCACCCGCGCCTCATCTTTCCGGAGGCAGGGAAGCATGGAGGGAGGGATGACGGGAAGGCGGAGGCGAAGACACTCAAGGCGGTGGTGGTGAGAGGGTTGGGCGTGGGTTCGTTTGTGAAGGAGTTGGAGCGGAGAATGGATGGAGCTCTACTTCCTCGCAGCCAGTGGAATGGACAGCTCGATGGCCTGGAATGCTACATCACTTCCTTCTCCACCCCTTCCTCCGCCCCTCCATTCCCTGCGAACGACGAAGACGTTTCCCTCATAAACCCCACCAGTCTCTCCCTCCACTATAACCGCTCCTACTCCCTCCTGCGTTCCCCCGTTCGGCACATGCACCTCTCCCTCGATCATGTCACCACATATCTCTCCTATCAAGACTTTCAAATCCTCGCCCGCGTCCTCGAAAGCTGGTACCGTGGCAATCTTAATGTCCATTCCACTTCCCCGCCCTCCTCCTCTACCTCAGCGCATGGAAGGAAGAGAAAAGAAGCAGCTGCAGCAGTAGCAGCTTCACCAGCAACTGCAGCGGCGGTGGTGGGAGGATACTATGAGGTCACGTTTCCCAACATTAAGCTCGGGTTGATGCTCAGGAAAGTTGATGGACTGACGATGGTGGACGGGCTTGCCACAGAGAAGGAAGAGAAGGAAGGAAAACAGGGACGGGAGGAGGGAGGGAGGAGTGATATTACTCGAAGCCTCCCACGGAAGGGTGATGTGATCCTGAGTGTGAATGACCAGCCGGCAGGAGACCACACGGAGATCCTTCGATTGATGCGTGTCCTTCCTCGTCCGATCACTTTAGGATTTTCTCCTCGAGGAGAACCCTTCTTCCTTCATCTGTGTTTGGATGACGTCATTCTGCATCGTTCCGTCATGCCTGATTGTCTCTTGCTCTCTGATAAGGTGCTGGGGTTGGGGGGAGGGACTGAGGGAGGGAAGGAGGGGGGTAGAGCAAATGCCATGTTGGTGAGTGTGGAGGGAAGGTCGGTCGAAGGGAAAGGCTATCAGGCTACCCTGACGTTGCTGCAACGAACTGCAGCAGGGGTCGGGGGAGGAGGGAGAGAGCAAGAGAGGAAGAGTGTTTTGGTGGGATTACGTCAATTGGGGCAGCCGGCACGAATGCAGGAGATGGAGTTGGAGGTGGGAGGGGTGTCACTGCTAGCGATCGACGACTCCGAGGGGAGGGACTTGCCCTTGGTCAAGGCGCAGGCACAGGCCCTCCAAGCGCGGGTAATGGAGAGGGTCTGTCCGTGGAGGGGAGGGAGGGAGGGAGGGAGGGAGGGAGGGGTACGGGTGTTGTCTGCGGCCGTGGTGGGAAATGTGCAGGTGGATTATTACAATGGGAAGATCGGGGCGTGGGAGCCCCTCGTCGAGCCTGTAGGGCTATCGGGAAGTATGCGGAGGGAGGGACCTGTAGCTCGAAGCAGGAGTACCTCCCTCTCTCCTTCCTCGTCCTTGCTAACCAAAAATAGTTCGGCGACGATAAACACGTTGAACATCCTTACAACGGAGCCTTTGTGTCTGAATGTCACCGACGCGGCGCTCGAGCTCTTTCTGCGAACCTTACAAGCCTGGAAGAAAACTTCCGCTCGCCCGGCTTCCCTTCATCCCTCCCTTTCTTCGACTGCTATTGCAGCTTCCAATATTCGCAGTGCTACCATGGCCGGCACCACCACCACCACCACCACCACCAGCAGCAGTAGCAGCAGCAGCAGCAGCAATAACAGCAACATCAGCTCTCGTGGAGCCACCTATCTCTTCCAAAATCACTCCGGTCTACCTGCCACCTTCTGGGCCGTACGGCAAGAGACTGGGAATGGCGGGGGGAATCGGGCAGGGAGGGAAGAAGGAAGGGGCATCAATCTCCTCCAGAAAGGGCATAGTCCTATGTTTCAGGCGCCGGCGGGGGCGGCTGTACCGTTTTCTATCGACCAGCACCGACACTCGCTGATAAAGGAGGCGGAGACAGGGAGGGAGGGAGGGGAAGGGGAAGAACACCGGAGAGAGGTTCGACGTCGAGAATACGATGCTGTACATACCATCTTTGTACGTCTCGGGGGTTCCTTGCACTGGCTCGAGCTCTCCTCCCTCCCGCTCACTCGCATAGGTACCTACGCCTATCCTTTCTTCCCACCCTCCCTCCCGTCCTCCCTGGCAGCTACGAGCAGCTGTAGCAAGGTCGTGTGGGAGGTCTCGACGGAGGGAGGGCGACGAGTCCTGACACTCCGCTCCGCCGTTCGCATTGAAAACAGCTCGGGCTTACACATTCAGCTTCGATGCGGGGAGGGCGAGAATGAGGAAGGGGAGGATGAATATCTATATGTGGGGCCATGGGCAACAGTCAGCTTACCCTTGTCCTGGGCGGGAAAGCCGGGCCCTGTGACGTTACGTCCCATGGAAGACGAAGCTTCTGAGGCCCATCCTTCCCTCCCTACCTCCTCGTCCTCGCCCTCTCCTGGCACCAGTACCACCAGCAAAACAACAGACGTTCGTACCATGGACCGTTTTAGTTGGAGTGGCGCTCTGTGGGAAGAGCCTCGCATGGCCTTTGGTAACGCCTCCACCCTGCGCAGCGTCCTTGTCTGCCCTCCTGCCCTCTCTCCCTCCCCCTATTCGTCTTCCTCCTCGAGTGTTCGCCCGTTGATGTTGCACTTGGCGACGAGGGGAGGAGGGGGAGAGGGAGAGAGAGGAGAGTACGTCGTCGAAATCTTCGCCGGGGCGACACTCATCAATCTTCTTCCGATAGCCGTGAGGTACGCCTGGAGGGAGAGTCCGATGGAAGGGGGAATCAAAGGTGCAGCAGCAGGAGTAACAGCTGCAGCGGAGATGGGAATGTTAGGGAGTGGGGAGGAGAGGGGATTGCATTGTGCGGATGTTGTGGGCTTGGGGGCTGAGATATGTTTTCGGTTGGAGGGAGGGGCCTATGAGGGTCTGGGGAGGAGTAAGTGGGTGAGACTCGAGGCTTGGGGGGGAAGAGGAGGAGGAGGAAGAAAGGTAAGAGCAGAAGAAAAGAGGAGGGAGGAGTTGGAGATGGTAGACGAGGCGGGGGGAGCCTTTGTAGTGCTGGTGGACGTGGAGGGGAGGGGACCGCATGGGGTGCGATTGACATTGTTTGTTGATGTGTGGGTTAGGAATGCCACGGGCTTAGACTTCGTGTACGGGGAGCCGAGGACGGCCAAGGCGGTTGAGACGCTTGCAGGGCCTGTGACGGCAGATGTGGTCTTGTCGGCTGTGCAGGAGGGGGAGGTGGTGGAGGAGGTGTTTGAGATACGGGTGGAGGGCGGGAGGGGGGGAAGGGAGACGAGGTGGGGATCAGAGCTGGGAAGGCCACTGCCGGAGAAGGAGTTATGGCGGCTACCGTCTTCGAGGGCATGGACATGGCGTGATGAGGCCTGGAGGGTGGATCGCGCGGGGGCGGTGGAGAGGGAGGGAGGGTGGGAGAGCAGTCGGTTGGACTACCCCGATGCTTTCAAGCCCGGGAGGCACTTTCGGGCAAAGGACCGCATTTTTAGGCGGCGCTGGACGAGAAGAAGGGGGTTGGTGAAATCTAAAACTGGGGCATGGGTGAGGGGGGAGGGAGGTGGGGGAGGTGCTGATGGTGCAGAGGAATCTAATCAGCACCACCGTTCCCATGTGGTACCTTTCCAACCACGCGTGCGAGGGCCTTCCATCGCCTCCTCCTCCTTCTCCTCTCCGCAGCAACAACGGCAGCAGCAGCAGCAACAGCAGCAACTCGTTCTTAAAGTCGGTGACTCGCAATGGTCTTCTCCCCTGGACGTGGGCACAGAGGGAGCCGGTGGAGCCTTCCATATAATTGGCAATCGATGGGGCCCTACCCTCTCTGACCCTCGCCTCGACCGCACTTTGTATGAGTTGACTTACCGTGTCATCACCCTCCCTCCCCCTTGGGATCGGACCCGGTTGGTGACTGTTCGTGTGAGGTACACTTTGAGGAATGGAGGGGGGTCTCGTCTGCTGGTGGCACAGGTAGGAGGGGGAGGGAAGGGGGAAAGGCTACCACTAGTGGTGCCGTCGACAGGAAACGTCGTGCAGCAGCAGCAGCAGCAGCAGCAGCAGCAGCAAGAGGAAGAATGGATGGAATTGGCGCCAGGTGAGAGTCGGCCATTCCACTGGCCAGATTTCCAGCGGGAGGCGCTGTTGGTTGTCTCCTTTCCTCCCTCCCTCCCTCCCTCGCTCTCGCCAGCCTCTCCTCCTATAGGTGGGATGCGTTACTTGTGGTCAGGCGGAATTGACATTGGTGCCTTGTCTGACTTGCCTATTATTGTCCGTCCGCATCATCACCCGTCCTCCTTCCCTGCCTGCCTATCTTCCTCGCGCATTGTTCGGGTGCGGGTGGAGTTGGGGGAGGAGGGTGAGGAGGAGGGAGCGGAGGAGGAAGGGGGAGGAGGGGCCTTAACAGTGACTTTGGGTGAGTTGTCTCGTCCTCGATGTTCTTTGGGGGGCAAAAGGAATGAAGAGGAGGACGAAAACGTGGAAGAGCAAGAGGGAGAGAAGACTAAGGAGGGCGAGGAGGAGGAGGAGGAGGAGGAGGAGGAGGAGGAGGAAGAGTTGCCGTTGTTGTTGCTAGAAAATGGGTCGGAGAGGACGGTGTACT